>Ga0137308_101639_pt1 | contig 19982 bp, 25 predicted proteins | sample Inofrocosms_June_FD_97181 | JGI IMG/M metagenome (GOLD analysis project Ga0137308, IMG submission 97181) | Mouse cecal microbial communities from Vienna, Austria - N-Acetylneuraminic and N-Acetylglucosamine D2O microcosms_June | ecosystem: Host-associated > Mammals > Digestive system > Large... | reverse complement strand
TATTCCTGCAGGACTAACATCTTATGAAATTCCTCTTTCCCCCGAAATTCCACATAGACCTTTTTCTCCTCGAATACTTCTATCCTGCTCACAAAACACAAAAGCGTATCCCTGTCAAGCGTTGTCAGTTTCATAACTTCTTTAAACCTTTCCAATCTGACGCCGGATGCAACACCATTGCGAAAGAGCTGCTTAATCATTTCTTCCTGCTTCTGTAAAGCGTCTTTTGTTTCCTCATATTGCTTTTCATAGATTGCACGAAAATTTCTAAAATCTGTTTCCGTAATCAGCCCTGACTTTAAATCTTCATACAGCCCCGCGCGAAGCTCCAGATATTTGTCCTGCTCCTTATGAAGCCTTTCGATCTCCTTGTCGAATCTGGCTACTTCCTCAAAATTTACCTCCATCTCCTGAATATGCTCCAATTGGCTGCACACATCCAAAAATACAGATACATGTACCTGCAGGGTTTTGAACACAATCTCTTTCAATTCATCCTCCGGGATACTGTGTCTTGAACACCCTTTCCCTCTATTTCTTGTGGAACATATGAAATAAACTCTTGAAATATCTTTATAACGGTTTACTCTCCGATTCATCGGTTCTTTGCAGTCCCCACAGAACAAAAGTCCTGAGAAAAGATGGGAACATGCCGAACCTGCTTTTGCTTTCGTATCAACCTTCAAAAGATTCTGTACTATTTCAAAGTCCTCGCTGGAAATAATCGCTTCATGGGTCCCTTCTACCCGAACCCATTCTTCCTGCGGCTTTGCAACCGTCTTATTTACCTTATAATTTACTTTCTCACATTTCCCCTGAACCATAACTCCTGTATATATTTCGTTCGTCAATATTCTTTTTACAGCCACAGCCGACCATTTTGCTGTTAAATTAGTACGGAATCCCGTTGAAAACTTTTCACCAAGGGATTTTTTATATTCCAACGGCGAGAGTATTCCCAACTCATTTAATCTCTGCGCAATTACCTGCGTACTCATTCCTTCCCGTTTCCATGCAAATATCTTCTTTACAATTTCTGCAGCATAATCATCCGGGCAAAGTTTATATTTATCCTCTTCCGATTTCCGATATCCATATACGGCAAAAGCCCCTATGAATTTTCCCTGCTCACGCTTTGTCCGCTGATGGCTCTTTACTTTCCCGGAAATATCTCTGCAATAAGAATCATTAATAAAGTTTTTTACAGGAAGGACAAGGGATTTTGTATTCATGTCTGCTGTCTGGCTGTCAAAATGGTCTGTTATGGCAATAAAGCGCACATGAAAAGCCGGGAAGGTCTTTTGAATCAACCGCCCGGCTTCAATATAATCTCGTCCCAATCTGGACAAATCTTTCACTATCACGCAATTCACATTTCCCGCTTCAATGTCTGCCATCATCCGTTTAAATTCCGGTCTGTCAAAATTGGTTCCGGAATAACCGTCATCCACATAGATATCAAACAATTCCATATCTTCATGTTCCCTGACATAAGAACGAATCAATTCTCTCTGCGAGCTTATGCTGTTGCTCTCTGATTTTGTGCTACCATCAATATCCTCATCATCCCTGGACAGGCGAAGATAGACAGCAACAAAATAAATATATTTTTTCATTCTATTCGGCTCCTAACTTCATTCTCTTATCCACACATCCAATGCTGTGCCTTAAGTTAGCAAAACCTGTCCTACGAGGTTTGTATCTGTTTCATAAAGCTAGGATTCCGCTGTTTAATCCTGTTTATAGATTAACATAACTTCTGTCCCCTGTAAAGGTTTTTGCTAATACTTTATTTCAGCAACTTTTCGGATATACTGCTTCATCCTGTCATTCAATGTTTCCTCACGATCAGGAGAATAGCCGATTTTCATTACATACTCTCCAACCCGCACAAGGAAAGTCATCTGGAACGGCATTCCTATATCTGCCTGCTCCATCCTATGTAATTCTTCCTTAGACAAATACATATCTATCCCTCCAGCATTACATTATATTTTATACATTGTATGTCCTATTCTTCAAATACAGCATGATCGCCGCAAAGTCCCTGTCCCTTTGCCCATAATCAAATATCTATCGCTCGTATCTTTACTTCAATGTCCGAATCAACATTCCTTCGTTTTCAATACCCGCCACTTCGCGACATCGTGTCGCAAAGTGACGGATACAGATAGTCATGGCGTATTCATTAAATAGCTCCACTGCTCCATACATCCTGCAGGATTCCCAATATGAACTTGTCAAGATACGCTTGTCTGTTTCGTTTCTGGCAGGCCGAAAGGGCAAGCCTGGAGAATACTCAGACCTGGATTTTAAAATCCAGAATTTTTGTTATAAGTTTTGTTTCCAGCCGACGTTTCATATATTCATCTGTCACATACCGCTCATGCCCAAATTCATCCTTGAATTTTCTCTTGCATCTAGCATTGATATATGGCTGAAAATACGCAATAATCTGGTTGATAGAATCAGCGTCACCCTGTATCGCCGCCTGAATCACATCAAACTCAACCGGCTCTCTATATTTCTTCTGTCCCATATGTACTACCCCAAAATACCTTTTAATATCCGCAAAGATTCTGCTTTATGGTAATGTACGGTACTCTGCACCAGATGGTAATAGTCTGCGATTTCCTGTTCTGTCATATCTAAAAAAACGCCATGCGTATAATCATTCGTTTCCGCTCTGGAAGTTTTTCAGAGCGTCACTGATATCTTCATCCCGGACAGGCACATCCTTATCCATTACCTGAAAGTAATTGATTTCCAGCAAATCATCATATACGCTTAACTCATTTTGTTGCTCCGCTGTCAAATCTGAAAAACAAACTTCACGTTCCTGCTGTTTCTCCATCTGCCGCAGATAATACAGAGCTTCGCCTTCCATAACCTTAATGCAGTATTACAGAATTTTCTCCGTACAATAGCCTTTTCCTGTCTGGTCAGTTCCAAAGGGGATCACCTCCCCTCTGCTTGAAAGCCATAGTAAAAAGTGCCTGATTCGCCCTTTCATACCTAGGAGAACTGGTTTTACGGAAATAATCGAAAATCCAAAAAATATTTTAATTTTTTTCTTGCGTATTTTACCGCTCCCTCCTATCTATTTTTTTATAGATAGGAGGAGAACGGCATTGACCCAAATGTCGAAGAATGTCGATAAAAAATAAAACACCAAGATGCTTAACATGCTTCCTGGTGTTTCTTATTTTCCAAACTATAACGGTATATAAATTCTCTTGTAATAAGTATATTAATACATATTTAAGAGTATACTTATCCCATTGGGGAATTGGAATTTTTTGACCAACACTTATTATAATGTTGTTTCCAAAAGATAAAACCATCCATGAGTTACTCCCACAGCAATTCACAGATGGTTATACAGATAAGCCCTACTGCAAAAAGATGTTTTTTATTCAACAGAGTTTGTATATTCAAATTCAAATCGGCATATTAGTATCTTTTTAATACATACTCTTATGGAATGTAAATTTACTAACCAGTACGATAGAATATATTCGAGGTGAGCTAATATGCCGATAGACAAATTAACTTATTTAGGGAATCGTATTCGTGCTGCAAGGAAGAAATCTTACTTAATACCTTAGATTTTTTGGCAGAACAATTACTGAAAAACAAACATGATTTCAAAAAACCGGAACAACTGCCCCTTTGTAATTAGCTGTAATGAAATCTTTCACTTTATTTGACAGAACAGCTTCTACAAGTGCCTGCGTTTTTTCTGTATCTTCGTTTCCTTCTTTTACAGCGATCAGATTCGCATAGGTTTCAGCCGCTTCAGATTCTGCAGATTCCAACGCAATTGCCTCTTCTAATCCTGCCTCAATCGCATAATTTCCATTAATGCAGGCAATATCTACATCGCTGACCGCTCTTGCCACCTGAGCAGCTTCTAACTCTTTAATCTTAAGGTTCAGGGGGTTTTCTTGAATATCCAATATTGTTGCCTGCAGGCCAGCCTTCTCTTTCAGTTTAATCAACCCCTCCTGCTCTAACAGAAGAAGAGCCCTTGCTTCATTCGTCGTGTCGTTTGGAACCGCCACTCCAGCCCCATCCTTTAGATCAGCCAGACTTTTTGTCTTGCCTGCATAAATCCCAAGCGGTTCAAAATGAACATTTGCCACACCTACAATATGCGTTCCGTTTTCTGCGTTAAAGTCATCCAGATATGGTTTATGCTGAAAATAGTTTGCGTCTAAATCACCATCCTCTAATGCTGTATTGGGAAGCACATAATCATTGTATTCCACCACTTCAAGGGCGTATCCTTTTTTCTCCAGATCATCTTGAATTTCTCTTAATATCTCTGCATGAGGAGTTACACCTGCACCAACTTTGATTGGTTCCAGTTCTTTTTTAATTTCAGAATGTTGCTCCGAATCCTTATCCTTAGAAACCGTCCCTGATGATTGACCGCAGCCCGTTAAAACTCCTGCTGTTAATGCCGTAATTATTATCAATCCTATTATTCTGTTTTTCATTATAATTATTCTCCTTTTTCTATGAATTCATTAATGCTGTGTAACTGCATCTCCTAATTTTTCTGAACCACCTCTATGATTATATATTTCACAATCAAGAAACTGCTCCAATTTTGCAACGAGTATCGCTGCTGTTGCGGCTCCCGTCACGTTTGTTGCTGTACGCATCATATCAACAATACTTGAAATTGGAACCAAAAGCACTATAATCTCCACCGGCAGTCCCGCTGCTGTAAAAATCCCCGAAAAAATTTTAGCGCATTTAACCCTCCAACAATTTGAATTAATGCCCCATCAATGATAAACATTTGAATCGCGCATAAGATATAAGCTAATGCAAGAATACCCAATAATGGAACCAGTTCTGCAACACCATAAGCACTTACAGCATTTGCAATAAGCGAAAGCACTGCAAAAGGTGTTAGATCAATTACAAATTCTACAATTATAAACATCAGTTTGTTTGCTGAATCTATAAAATTTTTAAATGGTGCTGCTTCTTCATTGTTCTGTCCCTGCAAATATACAAGTGCAACTCCCACAACAATTGTAAAAACAATGAAAGGAATTAACAGTCACAGAAGCTATTGATAAAATACTAATATCCATAAAATCTCCTCCTGTTTTTACTATTATTTCATCCGCTTATCAATCCGATTTACTAACCATAGGCCCCCCTCCTGAAACAACTGTACAATTACTACCAGCAAAACCACAGTAATCAGCATGGTTTCACTGTCATACCGATAATATCCATAGTTAGTTGCAATCGCTCCTAACCCGCCTCCACCGACAAATCCTGCCATTGCAGAATAGCCAAGTATTGTTGCCAATGAAATTGTAGCCCCGACAACCAAGGAAGGCATGGCTTCCGGGAGAAGCACTTTACAGATAATCTGAAATACGGATGACCCCATTGCCTGTGCCGCTTCAATTACCCCCGCGTTTACTTCCTTTAGAGAAGATTCCACCATGCGGGCCACATAAGGCGCTGCCGCTGCCACTAACGGGACAATGGTTGCCGTGGAACCAATACTGGTTCCCACTACCCGCCTTGTAAATGGAAGGATTGCCACCAGCAGAATCAAAAATGGAATTGAACGAACCAAATTAATGATTCCTCCCACTGCCAGATTAATCCCCCTGTTTCTACAGATGCTGTTCGTATCAGTCACATATACCAGCACTCCCAGTGGAATTCCTATCAAATAAGCAAATGCCGAGGAAACCAACACCATGTATAATGTTTCTCCGGTTCCCTTAAAAAGCAGCTCTATCATTTCCTGGCTCATAATTTCCTCCTTCCTCAAAGTATATCTTTTTTTCTTTCAAAAATTGCCTGATCTTCCAGCATGTCTTTTCATTTTCAGGCTGTTCAATTAGAATCTGCCCATATGCCTTACCTCCAATGTTCTGCGTATTCGCTCCGAGGATATTAATCAATTCATTACAGTACACTGCTAATTCAGAAACAATCGGATCAAAAGAAGATTGTCCGTCAAATGCAATCCTCAATATCTTTCTATCTTTCCCCATTTCATCCTGCTGATGATCAGGCAGGATCAGCTTTCTTGCCGTTTCCGACCTGGGATTCAGGAAAATCTCCTTTACCATTCCGGATTCTACAATTTCCCCCTCACTCATGACCGCAATTCTATCACAGATCTGCTCTGCAACCTTCATCTCATGGGTAATGACAATCATAGTCACCCCGTATGATTTGTTAATCTTCTTTAGCAGCTCCAAAATAGATCTGGTAGTAATTGGATCTAACGCACTGGTTGCCTCGTCGCACAGCAGTACTTCTGGATTTGTTGCCAATGCCCTGGCAATAGCCACTCTCTGCTTTTGGCCTCCAGATAACTGCGACGGATATACCTTCTCCTTTTCAGTCAGATCAACCAGCTCCAGCAGTTCTTTTGCCCTCTTTAATCTATCTTTCTTTTTTACCCTGGCAAGTTCCAGAGGATAACAGATATTTTCAATTACATTCCTTTGCTCCAATAAATTAAACTGTTGGAAAATCATTCCCATTCTTTGGCGTATCTTTCTAAGTTCTCCTGATCCCACCGCCATCAGATTTGTATCGCCAAAATATACAGCGCCTTCTGTTGGATGCTCCAACAGATTGATACATCTGACCAACGTTGATTTTCCGGCTCCGGAAAACCCTATGATGCCAAATATTTCACCTTTTTCTATTTCCATATTGACATCCCTGACAGCAAGAAATTCTTCCTTTTTTCCGTAAAATTTCTTATATATATGATCCAGTCTTATCATACTTTTACCGCTCATATTTCTCATCCTTTCCGCAGCACAATAAAAAAGAGACTTTAAAGACATAGCTTCCATAACTTATATCAATAAAACCTCTGGTTTTCCAGTCAGTTTATATCCTTATTTTCTCTTCTTTTTGTATCTGGACAATTCTGCCGTCCTGTACTGTCAGAGTAACAGAGCCAAATTTTAATTCTTCCACTATCTGTCTTAGCAGTTTCATGTATTCATCATTTTTTCTGTCTTCCGGCACCTGATATCTCATCCCTTTCCCAATCCCGGCAAAAAACTGACTGTATAATTTTTCGCCGGGATATGTATTCTGATAGATTGCTTCTTCTTATACCGTTACTAACTTCTTATAATCGTATAAACGGCTTCTGCAAACACTTCATGTTCTTCCTATTTCATTGCTTCAAATGCTTCATCCAGCGCAGCGATCAAATCTTCCACTTTCTCGATACCAATAGAAAGACGGATTGTATTCGGTTTGATTCCCTGCTCCAGAAGTTCTTCCTCCGTGCTTTGGCTGTGGGTGGTAGTCGCAGGATGGATCACTAACGATTTCACATCCGCCACATTTGCCAGCAGTGAGAAAATCGCAAGATGATCGATAAATGTCTGCGCCGTCTTCGCGTCTCCCTTAATCTCAAATGTAAAAATGGAACCGCCGCCTTCTGGAAGATATTTCTGATACAGTTCATGGCTGGGCTCGCCCTCAAGGGACGGATGATGTACTGCCTCTACCTGCGGATGATCCGCAAGATACCGGACGATCTTCAGCGCATTGCTTACATGGCGCTCCACCCGGAGCGATAACGTCTCAAGCCCCTGCAGGAAAAGAAACGCATGGAATGGGGAAAGCGTTGCACCCGTATCACGCAGGATGACCGCACGGATATAGGTCACGAAAGCCGCCGCCCCCACCGCGTCTGCAAAAGATACTCCATGGTAGCTTGGATTCGCTTCAGAAATCCACGGATATCTTCCGGAGGTTTTCCAGTCAAAATTGCCGCTGTCAACAATCACACCGCCAATTGCTGTTCCATGCCCGCCGATAAATTTTGTTGCGGAATGGACCACAATATCGGCTCCATATTCAATCGGGCGGATCAGATACGGCGTTGCAAATGTAGAATCCACTACCAGTGGGATCTGATGCTTATGGGCGAGCTTCGCAAGTTCTTCTAAGTCAGCCAGATTGGAATTCGGATTGCCCAGAGTTTCCACAAAGATTGCTTTCGTGTTATCCCGGATCGCCGCCTCAAAGGAACCTTCTGCCTCCGGGTCTACAAAAGTTGTCGTAACATTATTTGTCAATGGCAGTGTATGAGCCAGCAGATTGTATGTCCCTCCGTAGATTGTCTTGGATGCCACAATATGTTCTCCGGCCTTCGCCAACGCCTGGAAGGTATAAGTAATTGCCGCCGCGCCGGACGCCACAGCCAACGCTGCCACACCGCCCTCTAAAGACGCGATCCGCTGTTCAAAAATATCCTGTGTCGGGTTCGTCAGCCTTCCATAAATATTTCCCGCATCCCGAAGTCCGAAACGGTCTGCCGCATGCTGTGAATCATGGAACACATAAGAAGTAGTCGCATAAATCGGAACTGCTCTTGCATCCGTAACCGGATCTGCCTGTTCCTGCCCGATGTGTATCTGTCTTGTCTCAAAACCCCAGTTTTTTGAATCATTTATATTTGCCATTTTAAATTCCTCCTGCTTTAAATTCTATAAACATACTAGCATGATAGGTTTGTTTTGTCTAATACATGAAAAAAATATCTGGCTATAAATTCAATTTATAACCAGATATCCGTTAAACGCTATTCCTGACCGCATCCAGAAACATTTCATGTATTCTGTTGTCCCTGTCTAATTCTGGATGAAATGCCATACCATACTGCATTCCATATTTCACTGCCACAATTTTACCTTCCACTGATGAAAGAATTTCCACTCCATTTCCGGTTTCCTCAATATAAGGCGCCCGTATAAATGTCATAGGAACTTTTCCAATCCCTTTCATTTCCTGTTCCGTATGAAAGCTTCCCAACTGCCTGCCATAAGCATTTCGTTTCACCTTTACCGGAAGTGTTCCAAAATAGACATGTTGATCATTGGTCAATTTTTCTGCCAGAAGAATCAGTCCCGCACAGGTTGCAAGCACCGGCATCCCACATGCAATCTTTTCCTTCAACAGAGAATACATCCCTAATTCTTTCAACAATTTCCCCTGGACAGTACTCTCGCCTCCCGGCAAGATCAGACCGTTAAAGTCCTTCTCCAAATCATCTTTTTTACGAAGCTCTATACAGGATACCCCCAGATCTTTCAGTTTCTTTTGATGCTCAATAAAAGCTCCCTGAACCGCAAGCACCGCAACTTTCATCCTATCTGCCCCTCTCTGCCATCAGGAGTTCTATTTCCTGCTCATTGATTCCCACCATCGCCTCTCCAAGATCCTCAGAAAGTTCTGCTAACAGCCTGCTGTCCTCATAATTCGTAACTGCTTTCACGATTGCCGCCGCACGCTTCTGGGGATCTCCGGATTTAAAGATACCCGATCCCACAAAAACCCCCTCCGCGCCAAGCTGCATCATCAGGGCTGCATCTGCCGGTGTGGCAACTCCCCCAGCCGCAAAATTCACAACCGGAAGGCGGCCATTTTTATGTACATACGCTACCAGCTCATAAGGTACTTTTAAATTCTTTGCCTCCTCAAACAGTTCATCCTCACGCATAGAAACAATTTTTGCAATTTCCTGATTCATCATCCGCATGTGCCGGACAGCCTGGATCACATCGCCGGTTCCCGGTTCTCCCTTTGTTCGGATCATTGACGCCCCTTCGTTAATTCTTCGGAGCGCCTCTCCAAGATCTCTTGCTCCGCACACAAATGGAACCTTGAATTTCCGCTTATCAATATGATATACATCATCCGCCGGAGAAAGCACCTCACTTTCATCAATATAATCAATCTCTATGGCCTCTAAAATCTGTGCCTCCACAAAATGTCCAATCCTGCATTTCGCCATAACCGGGATTGTCACTGCCTCCTGAATCCCTTTGATCATCTTCGGATCGCTCATTCTCGATACACCGCCTGCCGCACGGATATCCGCGGGAATCCGCTCCAATGCCATAACCGCACATGCGCCTGCCTTTTCTGCTATTTCAGCCTGCTTAGGCGTAGTCACATCCATGATCACACCGCCCTTTAACATCTGTGCCAACTGTTTGTTCAATCCATATCTTTCCATATCCATGTCTGATTCCTCCTTAATCATTCCTGCAAGTTCATATAAATATTAACGCAATACTGGCATTATCAAAACATCCAATTCTGTATTATTTAACCATGCCATTTATCTGTTTGTTTTTTTCTCAGGAAATATGCAGATACTTTTTCAGTTTATCAACATACGATTCCCCCATTTTACTTAAGATTGTATTTTTTCTTACAACATATCCAATCTCCATCACACTGTTGGGATTGTGCTCATCTTCCTGAAAGGGAACCGCAATATAATCACTTCCATTCAGCTCCTCACAGATAATCCCAGAACAAAGGGTATAGCCGTTCAGGCCAACCATCAGGTTCAGCATCGTCGCACGGTCATTTGTCTTAATAACCTGTGAGTACTCATTCGTTGAGAGGATTTCTTCTGCAAAATAAAAGGAACTGTTTTCTCCCTGTTCAAAAGACAGACAGGGATATCCGTTCAACTGCTCGAATTGGATCGTCTTTTCCTTTGCCAGCGGATGCTTCTTCCAAATATAGACATACGCCTGACATTCTATGAGATGATGAAATGCCAGGCTCGCTGATTTTAAAAGCTTTTCCATAGATTTCCGGTTAAAATCACAAAGATAGAGGATGCCAATCTCACTTTTCATGGTACTGACGTCACGGATTACCTCCGCCGTCCTGGTTTCCCTGACAGCAAATTCATATCTTGACATATCAAATTCCTTTGCCATATCTACAAATGCTTTTACTGCAAAAGAATAATGCTGTGTGGACACTCCAAATTTCTTCTTATGGGCGCCGCCCATTCCATATTTTTCCAAAACCGCCTCATACTGACTGTAGAGCTGTTTTGCATAAAGCAGAAACTCCACTCCGTCATTGGTCAGCGTAACTCCCCTTCCACTCCTGTAAAGCAGGGTAACTCCCAGTTCTTTTTCCAGCTCTTTGATTGCACTGGTTAGGGACGGCTGTGACACATATAACTGTTCTGCTGCTTTATTCAAAGAGTTTGTTTCTGCAATCACAATCAGATAATGCAATTGAATTAATGTCATCTTTTTTCCCTCATATATTTTCTAAATCCATAACGCTGACAGTTCACAGAATCTCATTCATACTGCCTGTCTGGTATCCCTGCAGATCCATCGTAATATAAGTAAATCCCTCTTCTTTTAGTTTATTTACAACGTCCCCCTGCTGCGCAGCAATTTTTCAAATTCATCTGGCATCACTTCTATCCTTGCTATCTTATCATGAATTCGTACACGCACTTGATGAAATCCAAGATCCAAAAGCAACTGTTCCGCATGATCCACCATGGATCATTTTTCTCTGCTTATCGTTTCTCCATATGCAAATCTGGACGAAAGGCAGGCAAAGGACTGCTTATTCCATGTTGCAAGCCCCATAGTCTTCGACAATATGCGTATATCTGCTTTCGACATCCCACTGTTTCTTAACGGACTTTTTATTCCAAAGCAGCCACTGCCTGCAATCCAGGACGAGAATCTCCGTCATCATCCAGGTTAGAATCTTTCCTAAGAAACCGTTCAGACAGACGTAAGTACTATTTCTCCTATTCCGTCACTCCGCCTTCTACCACCAGTTCTTCCTTGTATTCTTCCCCGTAAGTATCTACCAGCGTAGCGTCATAATCAGCATGGAAAAACTGTTCATCTGCTAACGCTTTTATCTCATCATTGATCCACTGAAGGAGTGTTTCATTCCCTTTTGATACGGCCGGCGCAATAGTATCTTTGCTTCCCAGTTCTGGAATGCCTACCGTATATCCTTTATTCTGCAGCGCATATGCGATGACTTCTGTATTATCATTCGCCCACGCAACGCCATTTCGATTTTCAAGGGCGTTTTTCGCTGTCGCATAAGAATCATATTTCTGCAGCGTGATATCTGGATAATTTTCTGTCAAGTAGGTCTCGGCCGTTGTGCCGGAGATCACAATGATCTGGTCGTCACTGTTCCAGTCGTCCAGGCTTTCCACTACTTTATCGTCTGGCGATACTACCCCAAGCGCCACATTCATATATGGCAGGGCAAAATCCACTTCTTCTGACCTTTCCTCTGTTACGGTAAAATTCGCTAAAATAATATCTACTTTACCAGTCTGGAGGTATTCAATACGGTTCGCGGCCTCCGTGGAAACGAAATCAACCTTCACTCCCAGATCCTCTCCAATCTTATTGGCAAAATAAACATCATATCCCTGGTATTCTCCGTTCTCATCTACGTAACCGAAAGGATTCTTATCGGAAAATACCCCGATATGGATGGTTCCGTCTTTCTTGATTTCATCCAGAGTACGGTATACTGTATCTGCGCCTGCTGTCAGTTCCTCCTTCTGATCCTCCTCTTTCTGGCTGTCGCTTTCCGTTCCCTGACTCCCGCATGCTGTCAGTGCCAGAATGGCAGATACTGCAGCCGCTATGGATATAAATTTTTTTAAAACTGAATTTTTCATGATAATATATCTCCTTTTCTTCTCTTTTTATTCTTTTTATTTTCTTTCATTTTCCCTGTTTATCTTTACCCTTTACCGTTTCAAAAGAAAATGTATTTAAAAATTGTTTTGCCCTTTCTGTTTTCGGATTTTCAAAAAATTCTTCCGGCGGCGCGTTCTCTATGATTTTCCCTTTATCCAGGAATAGAACTCTGTCTGCGACCGCACGGGCAAACTGCATCTCATGGGTAACGATCAGCATGGTCCTTCCCTGGGCTGCCAGCGCTAATATAACATCCAGCACCTCCCTGACCATCTCCGGATCCAATGCCGCCGTCACCTCATCAAACAGCATAAGCTCCGGATGCATGCACAAAGCCCTGACAATCGCCACCCGCTGCTTCTGCCCCCCTGACAACTGTCTGGGAAAACATCCGGTTTTCTCTTTTAAGCCTACCCGCTCAAGAAGGATTACAGCTTCCTCTGTAATATCCGCTTTTTTCCTCTTTTGCACCTTCATCGGTGCAAGCAGGATATTATCAAGCACTGTCATATGAGGGAACAGCTCGTAGCTCTGAAATACCATGCCAATCTTCTGCCGGATACTGGTCAGCCCCCGGCTCTTCGGATCAATCTGTTCCTCCCCTAACCGGATGATTCCACCCTGAATCGGTTCTAAAGCATTGATACACCGAAGCATCGTACTTTTCCCGCATCCGCTTGAACCTACCAGCACGATCACTTCGCCCTTTTTGATCGTCAGGCTGATATCGTCAAGGATCAGACTTTCTTCAAACTGCTTGGTTACATGTTCCATGGTAAGCAGCGCCTGGCCGCAGGCTGTGTCCTGCCCCGGCATATCCTGCAATAATGATCCTGCCATAAAAGATCACCTCCATCTTTGTTCCAGATATCTTGCTGCCATACTGATGGGCCAGCAGGCGAAAAAATATAATAAAAATACGACGAGGTAAATGCCAAATGCCGCATTGGGGCTTGCCGTCCGGTTTGCCTCTATGATCTGCTGTGCGACTTTGAGGATTTCAACCACTCCGATCATCAGCACAAGGCTAGTTGTTTTGATCATTCTTGTAATCAGATTGATGGACAGCGGAATTAATCTTCTTAATGTCTGTGGAACCACAATATACCGATAAATCTGTACCTTATTAAGCCCTAATGCCTCTCCGCTCTCATACTGATGGGCCGGTATGCTGATGAGCGCCCCTCTTACCAAATCGCTCATCTCTGCAGTTCCCCAGAGGGAAAATACGATAACCGAAGCGCTTTCCCCTGACAAATCCCATCCAAACGCCCGTGTCGTCCCAAAAAACACAAGGAACAACAGCACCATCTGAGGCATAATGCGGATGATTTCCAGATAAACCCAGAGCGCTGCTTTTATGAACGGATTTTTCCATGTCATGAGGGTTCCAAGCAGGATTCCTAATGGAAGGCTGATCACCACAGATACCAGGCTGATCTTTAACGCTGCCAGAAGTCCGGTAAAGAGCCTCGCCATGTTCTGGCCTTTTAGCAGCACCTCAAGCCCCAAATCTGGCATAACGCACCCTCCTCTCCAACGCCGCCCCCAGTATGGATACCGGAAGCAGGATAATCAGATAGAACACCACCAGCAGAAACAGGCTTTCTGTCGTCTTATAATACAGTCCAATCAAATCTTTCGCTGTAAACATCAAATCCATCAGGCTTATGGCGCTAAATACGCTGGTTTCCTTCAAAAGAAAGATCACATTTGCAACAAAAGCAGGTACACTGATGGAAAATGCCTGTGGCAGAATAACATACCGCATAGTCTGATAACGGTTCATCCCCAGGCTTTGGGCGCTCTCCATCTGTATCTTCTCCACCGCCTCCAATCCGCTGCGGAAGGCTTCCGCCATGTAGCTGCCTCCGAGAAATGCCAGCCCGGCCATACCGCAAGCTTGCGCATCTGTCCTGACTCCGATCTTTGGCAGTCCATAATACAGAAAAAACAACTGGACAAGCAACGGCGTATTGCGGCTAAGTTCTATATATACTGCCGTTAATCCTGTTAAAACAGGAATCCTGTAATACAGGATGGCCGCGCACAGTAAACCGATCACAATGGAAAGCAGAACTCCGGCAAATCCAATCCTTACAGTAAGCCATGCCGCTTTCTCATACAAAGGCAAATATTTTGTTATAAATTCGGGACTCATCGTGTCATCTCCTAATACAATGCTGTTTATATACCCGTGAGCCAAATAAGTATGCTCGTGAGTATAATTACTTATCAGCCAGCACATTTACTGCTTTTTAGATATAATACATATTCTGCAAGGCTTCTTCCTGCTCTTTTGCACATTCCGCGAGTTTTTCTAATGTCTGGGTACCTAAAAAAGTGTTCTACCCATTCATTTACAGGTTCAATAATTTCCCGCTGGACTACAGATGCGTTCGTTTTTCCTTTCCCATCTCCCTGTACTTCTTCGCTGTCCAGGAAATAGCTTCCATCTAACGCCGCAATAATATCTGCCGCCCTGATATCCTTCGAATGCCTTGCCAGGAGATAGCGTCCCTGTGGGCCTTTAATGCTCTTGATAATTCCAGCTTTTCTGAGCGCTGCGAATATCTGCTCCAGGTACTTAACAGAGATGCTGTTCCTGTCAGCAATTTCATTTAGCTGCATACTGCCGTTTTCAGCGGATGAAGCTGTCTGGAATTTCCTCCGCTAATTCATCCGCTTTTTCAATGGCGCCCTTCATTCCTTTTGCACCTTCGGTCAGTACAAGTTCCGCTCCATATGCCTTTAAAATATTCCTCCGCTCCACGCTCATAGTCTCCGGCATCGTCAGAATAATCCGGTATCCCTTTGCCGCCGCGATTGCCGCCAGTCCGATCCCCGTATTTCCCGATGTAGGTTCAATGATCACAGAACCTTCTTTCAGTAAGCCTTTTTCCTCGGCGTCTTCTAACATCGCTTTGGCAATCCTGTCCTTTACGCTGCCAGCCGGATTAAAATACTCCAACTTCACCAACAAGGTTGCCAAAAGCCCAAGTTCCTTTTCAATATTCACGATTTCTACCAGCGGAGTATTCCCAATCAGCCCCAATGTGCCTTTATAATATTTTGCCATTTTCATTTCCTTCTTTCTTCATAATTACAGGCATAAAAAAGGAGTACTGTTATCTTCCAGTACCCGGATATATGCCGTGCCTTTTTACATGGAACTTAAGCATAACAAAGTCTGCTGCTACACCGTATCACACAACATATCCGGTAAACCAACATCCGACAACAGCATAAATTCCTGCAACAGTTATTTGCCATGACTTTTCTCCTTTCCTTTTCGTAGAATGTATATTACTACTATTTACCTACTATGTCAATAGGTTTATATAATTTTATTGAAATTATTTTCCACAAAGGATATAATGGGATATAGTAAAGAAGCAATATGGAGGTTCATTTCTATGATTTCAACAAAGGCACGCTATTCCCTCAGAGTGATGGTCGATCTTGCACAGCACCAGGAAGAAACTTACGTTCCGTTAAAAGAAATAGCAAAGCGTCAGAAAATTTCTGAAAAGTACCTGGAAATCATTCTGAAAATATTAGTGAAAGGCAAAATCGTAAAAGGACTCCGCGGAAAGGGCGGCGGATACCGGCTTACCCGTATGCCAAAAGAATATACCGTAGGAGAAATCATAGAACTGACAGAAGGCCCCCTTTCCCCGGTTGCCTGTTTAATGCCGGATGCAGAAACCTGTCCCAGGAATGAGGAATGCATTACTTTACCATTGTGGAAGAAATACAACGCCCTTATACATGATTTTTTTTATAATATAACTTTAGAGGATCTAATAGCTGGACGCTTTTAATAAAATTCAGTATATAGACCTCTTTCTGTCACTTCATCACCATTTTTCTAAGCGCCTGAGTTACTCAAAACCCACTTCGTGGATTTTGCCTACCCGGCAAACTTGATGGGGATTCCGTCTACGCTCTGCTCCGGTCTGCGCTAAACGGATGTCCACCAGACATCCAGCGCCCCCATGCCCTCGGTTCCTGCATATTTTCCAAATATGCAAGTTGGCTCCTATTAAAAATAGTCGTAAAAAGATTTAAAGCCTGTTTTTGCCTTTATTTTTTTTGCTTTGCAGCATCTATCTGATTTCCGGATGCCGATTTTTTTGCCTTTCCTTTTAATAAAATAGAATCTTTTTTTGATAATACATCCGCAATTGCCCACCTGTTTCCTTTGATGATTTTGATGTCCCCATTAACCAGTAGGTATTTTTTCCTTTCGCCAGCACCGGTGTCAAAAGCCCCATGGCTATGCTAAATACAAATCAATGTGTATTATAAATTCTTTTACTAAAAATAAGCAATCTGGCCTGATACTTATTTTCTGAACAAAATATGCAGGTTCCGTGTCAGATTCCTACTTCATGGATTTAGCCTAAAACCTGTTATCCTGATTATTTTTTTCAAATGGGATAAATGTAGTATGCTCATAGACATACTCTCCTTTAATTGCATCTGACTGTTCCTTACTGATAATTTCAGCATTTTCAGTATCATATTCAGACTCTGTTGTATAATAATAAATATCATTTCCCCACTGGTCCTGATGCCATATGACAGATTCAGTTAATTGAAGTTCTGCCCCTTTTAACGTAAAATAAGAATTCGTGCCGTCAAAAGCGCTTCCTGAACCTTCGTTCGCAATGACCCCATTTTCACATAAAAAATATCTGTTCCGCTCCCAACCGTCCAGCACATGGACCAGTTCCCCGTCAGAAATTGTGTAAATATCATAGATAATGCCATCGTACCATGTAGTCGATGCCTCTGCATTTCCACCGAAGATCAGTTCATCTGTCCCGTTTCCGTCAATATCTTTTATCAGGTATCCCAGTGTCCCGTAATCCCAGTTTTTTACCATATACAGCATATCGCTAAAGTCGTAGCCTTCTGGTTTTTCTCCATTATTTTTTATGGCACATTCTCCTGCAACCTGCACTGACAACGTACACTTCACCGTCTTCTATTTTCAATGTAACATTTTCATAACCTCTGCCCTGATCAAAATCTTGGGTTACATTGATATTTATGATACCGTTACTTCTTAAATAGACGGAACTGATCTCATAACCCGATCCTTTGATCTGTTTTAATACATTTTCCGAGTCATCATATTTTCCCAGTTCATCTATTGAAATCTCTTTTGCTGTGTATTCTTCAAAACCGCTTCCTGTCCATTTCAGATAATATGCTTTGCGTGTGTGCCCGCTCCAGCTGCCGTCCATATACACATTGTCATATGCATCCAGATAGACGGCAAAATCTTCTCCATCCAGCGGTTCCAGATATGCTCCGATATGCACCTCATATGCTGTCCCGGACATTACATAATAGCATTTCGAAACAATGTCGCTCCCACCCGTGCCGCATGGCACAGCGAACAGTTTCTGGCTGCCATTGACCGTATATATGCATTCCTCATCCTGCCAGAACGCCGTATAGCCTTCGCTATCATCCATCAGGCACATTACCTCCTCCGGACTGGCATACCAGATCTGGTTTATCCCGTATTCCGCCGTCTCCCCTGTCACTGCAAACATTTCTCCTGTCCCGTCCCCATCAAAATCCGCAAAACATTTTTTGATCAACGGGCCGCTGGAACGTTCCTGGATCTTCTCAGCCAGCAATGCTTCTGTTTCCTGTCCCAAGGTATCAGCATTCCCTCTCCCTTCCGCTTTTTTAGCAGTCAGGAAAACTATGCCACTCACACCCACAATGACAGCCAGTAGGAAAGCGACGGCAAAGCGGGGCTTTTTTGCATATAAGATGTGCCGTATCCTATGCTCCGTATTGCTCTCTCCAAAATGCATGATAACCGTCAGGCCGCTTGATCTTGATGCAAATTCCAACAGTGTATTAGAATAACGCTTACGTTCCTCTATGCTTTTTCCATGCATGACACGCTCATCACAGTACATTTCCAGGTCTTTTCCCATAAACACATATGCAATCCATACAAGCGGGTTGAACCAGTGGACTGCCACCGCAAACGCAGCAAGGCATTTTATCAGCGGGTCAAGATTTTTGATATGCTGCCTTTCATGTGACAGGACATCTGTCCGCACAGAATCCGCAAGGCTTTCCGGCAAGTAGATCCGCGGCCGGATATACGGCATGACAAATGGCATATCCACCTGTCCCACCACCCAGCATCCATCCCTGGATGAAAAAACGGCATCGGCAGTCTTTTTTTGAAGTTCCAAAAACCTGCACAAATAAACAACGCAAAGGCAAAAAGCGCCTGCAAGCCATATAGCCGGAATAACTGCCCTGGCTCCCTGAACCAGGCCTTTCATAAAAGAAATCTCTCCGGCAGGCTGTAACTGCCGTCCCTTTTCTTCTAAACCTTTATCTTCGATGCCGCCTTCCTTCTGCAGGACATGATCCTGAAGTTCCAATGCATCTGATTTCCCTGCTGCTTCCACTCCCAGCGTCGTTTTATCAGTTTCTATTATCTGCACATTCATAGCCAGATTCCACAAAGTATACAGCGAACCATGCAGCAACGGCGGTGTGAGCAGCTCCACCAGAAGCAATATCCATAAAATCCGGACAAAACCTTTGGACAAACGCTCTGTCATTTTTCGGAATAACAAGATGAATAACACAAATACTGCACCTATTGTGCTGTTTTGCAGCACTGTTCCATAAAATATTGAATGAAGCATTTCCACTGCCATAAAATTCCCCTCCTCCCCATTCCATCAGTCTTCTGTGGCATCCTGAATCAGTTTCTGCAGACGTTCCGCTTCTTCCTTTGTCAGTTTCCGATCCTGCAGATAAGCGGTAATAAAAGACGGCAGGCTCCCTCCAAATTTCCGTTTCAGGAAACAGGCGCTTTCCTGCCTTTGTATGCAGTCCTTTGATACCAGTGAACGCACAATCGTATTTTCGCTGTTTACAATCTTTTTTTCACTTAATTTGCGTATTACCGTATAGGTTGTTGATTTTTTCCAGTTCAGCCGTTCACTGCAAAACCGGACCATATCCATAGAACTTACCGGTTCCTCTTCCCATAAGATTTCCATGAAACGGTATTCGCTTTCACTAATATGATACTCCACAGCTTTTCCTCCTGTTATTATACAGTTTATAGATATAAACCTTTCAGATTCTAGTTTATATTTATAAACTGAATTTGTCAAGATGTTTTACAGCCTGCACGTTCAGTCGAGTACCATAAAAATATTGATAAGTTTAAGCAATAAACAAAATCACGACAAAAATTGCTGATAAACAATTTACATAAATAATACCCAAAATACATTTGCCCGAAAATCCTTATAAATTCAGCATTTTTTATGTATCGTAGTTGTTCCATTTAAAAGAACGTTCTAACCGATATATAAACACGCATATTATTTTCTCTTTTTGATCTACAAAAATGTTTACTGTAATCTTAAACTTTTGCAATTT
>Ga0137308_101638_pt1 | contig 19998 bp, 21 predicted proteins | sample Inofrocosms_June_FD_97181 | JGI IMG/M metagenome (GOLD analysis project Ga0137308, IMG submission 97181) | Mouse cecal microbial communities from Vienna, Austria - N-Acetylneuraminic and N-Acetylglucosamine D2O microcosms_June | ecosystem: Host-associated > Mammals > Digestive system > Large... | reverse complement strand
TGCCACTTCCCCGGATGTGGGCGGGGTCAGGCCCAGGAGCATCTTCATGGTAGTGGTTTTCCCTGCCCCGTTCCGGCCCAGCAGACCGTAGATGCGGCCCTGCCGGACATGGATGTTCAGCTCCGCCACGCTCTTTTGTGTCCCGTACTGCTTGGTCAGTTGTTTCGTTTCGATTACTATTTCGCTCATAGCGCTTACCTCCTTTGTGAAAGCAGTATATAATGCCATCCTTGAGCGATCCTTGAGGGAACCTTGAGATAACCTTGAGATTGCGCCGGCAGCATATACAATTTGGGGGCTCCGCGTTATAATGAGTGCGGACAGGAGGTGTGCGCCAGTTCGGCGCTAGATATATAACTGGTGGGAATCCAGTCTGGTAAGGCCTAGCAAGCCGCCAGTACCGAGTCCTTGGAGCGCCAAAGGCTAACAATGGTGTTTAAGCGTAGGACAGGGAACAGGAACGCTGTAATGCGAAAGCGTGAAGTGATTGAGCTTCGTCAGAGTTATCGATTGTGTGGGGTGGCCTGGTACCTCCTTGGGTCACCAACAAGGAATAGTCGTTAAAGCGAGACTATGAAAACACACCGGAGTCCTAGAGCACGGCATACCTGATATTGTTATATCCAGCGTACCTGGGAGGCCTGGATGGTTCTGGACATGAGCCAGTAGGGAGTATCGGCCAATGCAATGGCGAGTATGAACGAAGACCATCGAGGAGTCGGATTCGCCCATAGTACCGATGAAGGAAGTAATGACTCTGGAGGGAAGGGGCGGACAATAAGTTGCTTCTGCTGACAAAACATGGAAAGCACAGGAGGCAGACATTCTATGGAAAGAGAGAAAGCAGAAATAGCCAGTCTCGTAGAGAAATATGGCAGAGTCCAGTCGTTGATGAAATACGTCAACAGCGACACGCTCAAGGAGTCCTACCGCAATCAACCGAAAGGAAAAGCAGTTGGAACAGACGGGGTGACAAAGGAAGAATACGGAGAAAACTTAGAGGAAAATATTGAAGACCTGATAGCAAGGATGAAGAAGTTTTCCTATAAGCCCTATCCGGTACGCAGAGCCTATATACCCAAAGGGAATGGGAAGATACGCGGACTGGGCATCCCGTCATTTGAGGACAAAGTGGTACAGGGTGTCTTCAAGGAGATACTGGAAGCGATTTATGAGCCGAAATTCAAAGAGTTCTCTTTCGGATTCCGGCCAGGAAGAAGCTGCCACGATGCAATCCAGAGGGTAAACAGACATATCATGGCGGATAAAGTCAATTATATTTTAGATGCTGATATAAAAGGCTTCTTTGACAACATCGACCATGAGTGGATGATTAAGTTCCTGGAGCATGACATAGCCGATAAGAACTTCATCCGATATATCAGGAGGTTTCTGATAGGCGGAGTCATGGAGGACGGAAAGCGGCTGGAAACAGAAGCGGGAACAGTGCAGGGGGGACTGATTTCACCAGTACTGGCAAATGTGTACCTGCATTACACTCTGGACACATGGTTCGACTATGTGAAGAAGCATGTGTTCAAGGGCGAGATGTATATGGTGCGGTATGCGGATGATTTTGTATGTCTGTTTCAATACGAGAATGAAGCACAGAGATTCTATCAGCTTCTGATAGAGAGACTGAAGAAATTCGGTCTCGAGATAGCAGAGGACAAGAGCAGAATCCTACCCTTTGGCAGATACAAGGGGACAAAGGAGTCATTCGACTTTCTGGGGTTTACACACTATAACGCAACAAGTCATTGGGGCAAATACTGTGTGTTGCATAGAACGAGCAAAAAGAAGCTGAAAATGAAGCGGGAAGCCATAAAGAAATGGATACGGGAGCATATGCATGAGAGCATAGCTGACACGATTGAAGCGTTGAATGTGAAACTGACAGGACATTACAGATACTATGGAATCTATGGAAACTATGTAGGCCTGCAAAAGTATTACAAGTATGTCCGGGAAGAATTATGGAAAAGCAAGAGACGCAGAGACCAGACCTGTTGGCTGACATGGAGGAAATATAGGAATATCTTGAAGATACACCCATTGGAGCATCCGAGGATATATCTGAAAAGTGCTTATTAGGCGAATGACTTATTGAAGAGCCGTATGCCTTAATAGGGCACGTGCGGTTCTGTGAGGGGCTTTTGAGACTTGAACCTCTCATCGCAAAAAATATGATGAAAGGAAGTGAAAAGTCGAGACAAAGTCTACTCGACGTTCCTATGTTGGACAAAGAGATACTTGTCGTAGATGATGAAAAGGATTTGCGGATGATGATCCGGTCCATTTTTGAGAGCGCCGGATACACGCAGATTTGGGCAGCGGCCTCCGGGGAAGAGGCACTGGCGCTGATTGCGAAAAAAACCCCCGGTATCATTATTTTGGACGTGATGATGCCGGGCATGGACGGGTTTGAACTGCTCCAGGAAATCCGGGCCGTCAGCAAGGTCCCTGTCCTCATGCTTACTGCAAAGGGAGAAGCCGAGGACCGTTTCGCCGGGTTCGAGCTGGGTGCGGACGACTATCTGGTCAAGCCCTTTCTGCCTAAGGAATTGCTGCTGCGGGTCCAGGCAATTTTGAAACGGGCCTATCCTGAAAAGAACCGGATCGTTACGCTGGATGCGGCTGCAGTGGATCTGGACCGGGCAGAAGTGATCAAAGAGGGGAAGCGGATACCCCTGACTGCCAAGGAGTACAGCATTTTTGAAAAGCTGGCGGAGAACGCAGGCCGGATTGTCACCATCGGCGTCCTGTGTCAGACGCTGTGCGGGGACATCTGGCAGGGGTATGAGACAACATTGATGACCCATATCCGGCACCTGCGGGAGAAGATTGAGGAAAACCCGTCAAAACCCGTATCGCTCCTAACGGTGAAGGGCCTGGGGTATAAGCTGGTAGTAAAGGAGCTGGAGAGATGAAACCTGTGGAACGTTTCTTTCGGAAATACTTTTTATCTATGGCAGGCATCATTGTGCTGTTTGTGCTGCTCAATGTTGTCCTGTTTTTCTCTATGTTGATTTGGGCCTGGCAGACCTCGACCTCGGAAACGCCAGACCTCTCTATAAACGAAATCTGCGACAGCATCATGATGGACGAGGAGGGCCATTTTGCAACGGCTGAGGGACTATCCGGGCTGCTGGAAGAAAATCATGCCTGGGCCATGATCCTGGATGATGCGGGAACCGTCATTTTTCAGAGAGGATTGCCAAAGGAGCTGCCCCGGCGGTACACAACAACAGATGTTGCAAAATTCAGCCGGTGGTATCTGGGGGATTACCCGGTCTATGTGCGGGAGCATCCCCAGGGGCTGTTGGTAGTAGGCGGTGAAAAAGGCAGTCGGGCGAAATATTACTTTTCCGTCAATGAGAGCTATGTAAGAAAGCTGTCTGTGGGGCTGGCTGCCGTTTTTCTGACAAATATCATTGTAGTGGTTCTGCTGATTTGGAAGAACACCCGGCACATTGAAAAGGCAGTCACACCCATTTTGCGGGGGATTGAAACAGTCTCCACCGGCCAGCCGGTCAGCCTCCCGGAAAAGGGGGAATTGTCGGAGATCAACAGGCAGCTCAACAAGGCAGGGGCTTTTATTGCCAGAAAGGACACTGCCCGCGCCCAATGGATCAGCGGCGTCTCCCATGATGTGCGGACGCCTCTGTCAGTCATGCTGGGCTTTGCCGGACAGCTGGAGGATGACCGGACCCTCCCGGCATCCGCCCGTGAGCAGGCGGCCTGCATCCGAAAACAGGGAGAGCGGCTGCGGAGTTTGATTTCCGATTTGAACCTCACATCAAGGCTGGAATATGCCATGCAGCCCCTCCGGACGGAGAAAGTCTATCTGGTAGAACTGGCGCGGCAGGTTGTCTGCGAATTTCTGGACGGCGGTTTGGAGGATCGGTACGGGATAGCGTTCTGCGCTGACCAGGAAAGCGAGTCGTTGCCCATCCTGGGTGATGAGGCTCTGTTGAAACGTGCCCTGGGTAATTTAATCCAAAACAGCATCGTTCATAACCCACAAGGCTGTCGGATTTCTGTCTCGATTCTGTGCAGAGAAGCCGGTATAACGGTCGAGGTTACAGACGATGGTGCGGGGGTATCGGCTGAAAAGCTGAAGGAGCTGACCGCAGACCACCGCCGCCTGGAGAGTACGGATGAAAAGCTGAATTTGCGGCATGGGTTAGGTGTTCTGCTGGTCCGGCAGATTGTGGAGGCTCACAAGGGAACCATGACCATGGAGAGCGCACTGCAGAAGGGGTTTAGAACTGTGCTGATATTTCCGGTATAAATCATTTTGATTTTTCAAAAGTAGATAAAAAGTTGGAATTTATGTTTTAAAATATTCGGATGTCAGGATACTTCCTGCGCAAAAGCAAAGCGGAGGAAGCAATGAGAAAATATCACTGTATGATTTCTCACACCAAAGAGTAATATGTGAAAAAATTTTTAGATAAGTGGAGGTTAAAGTGAAAAAGATGAAAAAAATGCTAGGTGTTGTAATAAGTATGACGGTCTTTCTGGCATTATTGGGAGGATGTGCCCGTACACCTCAGAGTGAAGAACCCTTAAATAATGATTCTGGCAGTATAAATACAGATACTCAAATGGCTGAGGAACAGGGCGAAACAAACCAGCCAGGCGGAACTACGTCAAACACGGAGAAGATAAAAGAACCAGAACAAATGGAGAATGGGAAGGGGATAAAAGAGCCAGAGCAAGTGGAAAATACAGAGCAGACGGAGGTCATGAAAGAGGCGGAGAAGGAAGATGTTACCGGTATCTATACAGATAAGCAGGGCACATCTGATATCTATAGCCAATCGAGCCTTTCCGATGAGATTGCCACAGAAATTTCTTATGCCGAGGAGAGGGAGAAAGAAATAGAGAAAAGACAGAAGGAAGCTGTCACACAAATGGATATGAATATAACTGCCGCAGAGATGTACCAACTGTGGGATGATACCTTGAATATTGTGTGGGGACTGCTAGAGGAGAACCTGAAGGAAGGGGACATGGAAGTTTTGCGGAAAGAGGAAAGAGAATGGATTGCATTCAAGGACGCAGAAGTGCAGGCTGCCGGACAGGAGTGTGAGGGCGGAAGCATACAGCCATTGGAGGAAGCAACGAGAGCGGCAGACTTAACAAAAGCAAGAGTATATGAACTGGCAGAGTACGCAAAGTGAGCATAGGGCGGTTTGATCAAATATTGATATGCAGGACAGTAATTCAGGATAGTGGAAATACGGTTATGGTTGTAGCTATTGTTTCGGGTATTCTGGTTTTCCTGATGTTCGGGATGATATTGATATTCTATGTGACGAAGTATATGGAATGGATGCGGGGATTATGAAGAAAATAGAAAGTTAAAAAGAAGGAGGCAAAAGCGATGTACGACAACCCAATTTTATACACCAATGGGAATGCAAAGAAAGAAGATTTAGACCGTATTGAGCAGAAATATCATGTGAAAATCCCGTCAGAGATTCGGGAACACTGTCTGGCCTATAACGGCGGCTATCCGGAAAAGCCCGTTTTTACGGACAAAAACGGCAACGAATACTCTGTGGACTTGTTTATTCCTGTACGGGACGGAAAGAAACGGCCCATGGAAAAAACGCTGGAACTTTTAAGGGCGGATGACGATGTCATTCCGGACTGGTTGATTCCCTTTGCCGAAGAAGATGGGGGAAATCTCTTTTGCTTCAGCGTAAGAGAATCCGACTTTGGCGCCATCTATTATTACGATCATGAGTTTGAATATGGCGAGGATCCGGAGGAGCATATAACCTGGCTGTCAGAAGCCATCACAGCGTTTATCAATGCTTTGACCGAGAATGAGGATGACGAGGATGATTCGGAGGACGATGAAGATGAAGAGTGAGCGGCTCAAATACATAGCCGGACTGGCGGCGCTCCTTCTGGTGATCTGTCTCTTTCGGAGCTGCTGCGACGCTTTGTTTGTGGCGAGCCGGGAGGTCTTCGTTTCGCCCCAGGGGACAAACACCATCATCATCGAGTACGATCATGTATGCCGCCCATATGTTTACCAAAAGACCTGGTACGGGAAGCGGGAGATCTGGACCTATCCGAGCGCCGGCTTTATGGAGACCGTATTTTTTGGTGTGGAATGGCTTTCGGAAAATCAATTCCGAATGACCTACGATGATAAAAACGATGAATTTGACGAGGAATATATCATTACAATACCAGAATGAACAACGGGAGGAAATGCAGATGGAGCAGAAAATCCTTGTATTTATGGAAGAGAACGGCATCGCTGTCTTTGCGGAGGCGGACCGGGCAACCGGGGCCATCCACATGGAAAAGCTGGGAGACATGGAAAGTTGGGACTTGTTTCAGCAGTTGGTGCTGTACTCTGATGTGGAGGCCCTTTGTGACAATACCCGTAGCCACTTCCCTTTCCAGGTCTGGGGACAGGGAGACGCCGGATGTCTGCTCTCCTGGCTGGATGATGGCAGGGCTGCCATGCTGTTTTTCGACAGTGAGCTGTCGGGGCCGGCGTTCACGAAGTGGGTCGAGGAGTTGGATCAGAAGGTGCGTGCGCTTTATTCATGAGCAAAACAGGCAGTCATATGTGTTGCTGTATTGATACATTAGCAATTTCGCTAATTCTGGATGAAACCGCAGAATTTTCTATATTTTAATTGGAACGGTAAATCGGGATTGGAAAGGACACATAAAAATGATTTCTGCAATTTATGACAGACGAAGTATAAGAAAATTCTTAGATAAGCCTATATCCCAAGAGGATATTATGGATATTATCCAAAGTGGAGCAAAAGCACCTTCTTCAAAAAATAGACAGCCATGGAAATACATTGTGATACAAGGAAACGCTAAAGTAGAAATGCTAAAAGTTTTCCGACAGGGAATTGAACGGGAAGAAAACGAAAGTGCATTATTACCACAAAGCAAGCAACATATACCAGCGGCAAAATATACGGTGGATATAATGGAAGAAGCTCCAATGATAATTTTTGTTGTTAATTCTTTGGGGAAAGGTATGTTGTCAGAATTGACACCAGAAGAACATATTTATGAAATTTGTAATATTCAATCTATAAGCGCTTCCATACAAAATATGCTTCTTGCCGCTACTGAAAAAGGAATAGGCAGCCTTTGGATATGTGATATTTATTTTGCATATTCAGAACTATGTGAATGGCTAAAGAGTGACGGACAGCTCATCGCAGCGATTGCGTTTGGCTATCCTGATGAATTTCCTAAAGAAAGGCCACGCAAAAAACTTGATGATATAGTTGAATGGAGAAATTAGACTATCAAACCCAAACCGACAATTTCCAGTTATCCATGATAAATTTTAATTTCCAGGAGAGGAGGAAAACAGCTATGCCCGGAAAATTCGATTTCTTTTGGACGACAATGGAGCTGTGCGATTGGAGAGACGAATGGAACAATGAGAAGGTCCTCCGGCCAGTGATCCGATACCTGTCAAAGCAGGATGACCAGATCATTTTTTCGTTTGACGATCTTATGACAGAACTGCTGTATGGCCTGGACACGAAAAAGCTGGCGGAGCAATGCGAGAAGGTTGACCCGCTGATGTGTGACGACACATTTTTATATTCCAGGTGCGTCGCTTTGATCAATGGGCCGGATTTCTATGAGAAGGTCAAGCGGGGGAGAATGAAAAAGGTATGGGGTATGGATTTTGAAGCCCTGCTCTATGTTCCGGGAAAGGCGTGGGCGTTAAAGCACCGGCGTTCCGCTGACGATTACCCCCATAGTTCTCCATTGAGCTATGAGACCGGCAGTAATGAGGAAGGTTGGAATAAATAGATTCCAATTTGTTGGAGCCGTTGCCAAGTTGCGGGAGGATGTATACGATGGACAAAAAAGCAGTCGCCGCAGAAATCAAAATGCGTTACCAGTACAGCACCAGAGTGCTGCAAACCTGTGCCGATGATCCAGATAAAGTCAAAGAAGCCGCTGAGATCTTGAAGGAACTGGCTGAAGGGGGCCATGTGGAGGCGCAGCGCAGTCTTGCCGATTTCTATTCCCAGGGCTGCTATATAGAACCGGATCAGGCCAAGGCAGCATATTGGTATGAGGAAGCCGCAAAAAGAGGGAGCCTAAAAGCTGCTGAGGCCCTGGCGGGCCTGTACTGCTGTCACGCTCCTGATGGGATGTCCCCTGAACAGGCGTCGGAGCTGGCGCTGAAATGGCATAAAAGATGGTTTTCCATGCTGGAGGCGAAGGCCGAAAAAGGCGGTATCAAGGAAGCCGAGGCCCTGATGAATGGCTATATGTATCAGCCTCCCGCTGACATGGAGGGAGAACAGGCCACGGCACTTGCCCGTAAATGGTATGAGAAATGGATTGCACTGCTGAGGGCCAAAGCGGAGAAAGGGAGCATCCGGGCCAAGAAGAAGCTGGCCGATGTTCTGTATTCCGGCAATGGTGTTCCAGAGGAACTGCTGTCGGAATTTTCCGACGAGGAGGATGACCACAGCCTGGAACAGTCTGTAGAACTGTACGAGCAGCTGGCCGCCCAGGGTGATGCGGAGGCATATTTCTCCCTTGGATGCGCCTACGACTATTTTGAAGCGCCGGAAGAGGACCTGAAAAAATCTTTTGCCTATTTTATGAAAGCCGCCCAGATGGGTTATGCGCAGGCGTATACGTGTTTGGGCTCGGCATATTTCCGAGGCAAAGGCGTGGAGAAGGACTGGATAAAGGCCAGAGAAATGTACCAGGCAGGCGCGGCTATGGGGAATCCTTTAGCCGAACTTCAATTCGCAAACTGCCTCAAGCGGGGAACTGGCGGAGAAAAAGACTATTCGGCGGCAATGATGTTGTATCTCCAGTTGGCGGAGCATCGAAATGATGACGCTTTATATGAGTTGGGAGATATGTTCTTAAAGGGCCTGGGAGCAGAGGCCGATTTACAGAAAGCCTTTGACTGCTTCACAAAGGCGGCTAAGCACGGAAACCGTGCCGCTGGAAACGCACTGAACAGCAAGAAATTCAGAGATTTCAAAAAATAACAGGATTGTAAATTTTTTTAAGAAAGGACAGATCGTATGACAGAGTGCAAAGTGATGATGAAAGCACCCATGAAAAAGGTAAAGGCCCGGTTCTCGGACTATGAGGATATGGAGTTTGAAAAGCGGGGAGACTGGACGCTGGCGGAGGATTACTCCGGTACCCAGCTCTTTGGATGGGGAATCTCTGACTGGGTGGAACTGGCCGGAGAGGATGAATTGATCTACGCTTATTATGACGAGGACATGAATGCGGAGTTTATTCACGTAAGGGATGGCATCTGTCTGCGGGCCTACACGCAGTATGATGACGAGGTAGATACTGATGAGGGAGAAGACGCAGAGACTTCTGTCAGGGAGTGGTCCGATGTAGGTGATTACATGGATAAACATATGGTTTGATTTTTGAACCTGATGGACAGGATACAGGAAGGGATTGTATGAGAAAGGCAGTCATTTTATGTGTGGTATTTTCCTGCGCAGCAGTTCTGACAGCGTGTACAGGCAATGGTGGCAATACCCATACAACAGGCGATGCCGGGGCAATGCCTGAAAACGTATTACCGTTAGAGATTGGGGAAACAGATGCACCGGAAACAATGCTGCCATTTGATCCAAAGCTTCCCATACAGTATTCTCCTGATGGGAAATCGGCGCTTATTACCGAGGATAACCATACAGACCAGGTAAAGAGACTGTATCAGGTCAATGAACCAAAAGGATGCATGGAAGAGACGCGGTGGTGGAAACTGCAAAAAGAAATCGGGCAGCTTGAAATCTGGGATGCTCTGGAAAATCAGAGTATATTTGAAGGCCCCGTGTCTCTGGATGAAACCGGGAATCTGGTTAATGAAAAGTATTATGACAGGCTTTTGTGGGAAGGACTGTGTCAGCTTTGGGATTACACGGAAGAGACCTCTATTCGGACATGGGTGGACAGTAACAGGACAAAAGACCACATGAGGGAGTATGAAAGCCGGGAAGCTTTCTTGTTGGAGGCGGGATTTGAGGACGCTGTTCCCATGTATCAGTATTATGACAGGTATCATAATCTGCGTCTGGAATTGTACATGGATGAATCTGCAGAACAGCTTTGCGGGCTTGTATATTGCTATTATTTTAACAGTAACAGAGAAAAATGTGTGGACAGATATGGATTTACGATTGACGATGTGGGAGAACGGGACTGGGAAGAAGATACTGTATTTTCTCTGAAATCAGTATATGGAACAGATGGAGCAGATGCTGTGGAGGATTTTGAGGAAACCGTGGAGTACACAGAGGCCGGAAACCCTGACTTTTATAAATCCCAGGGACTTATGGAACACAGGCGGGATGAGGATGGGGCTCTGGAACTGGCATCCGTCTCTGTTTTGGAACTGGATTATGTGTACCGGGATGACGGAACCTTATATTGCCGGGATTATACCCATAATCCGTCCATATTCGGGACAACGCTCTGTTCGCTGGAAAGCTATTATGACGAAAAAAGGAGAGTGGTCTATGAAAGCGGATATATTACTCATGGGCAGTTGGAATATTTTTATATTTATGGAGAGGAAGGGGAGAAACCGGAATATTTTCTGACAGTTGATTATGGCGGGGGCTATGCGATTCCCACAATGGAACGATATCGCTGAAAGCAGATGGAAGGGAACGTGGAGGTGTTTTATGAAAAAGACAATGACTCTGTGTATGATATTTTTTTGTGCAGCGGTTTTGTCCGCATGTACAGGAAACGCCGACAATACAAATACAGTAAATTCTTCTGGAACAGCAGTTGAAACAGCATCGGAGGAAAACCCGGAAGATCATTTTGATGATGCAGAAAAAACGGTTGATAATAAAGCCCCATGGATTCAGGAGTATGAATATCCTTCAGAATTTTCCATGGGAGATAATTTAAAAACTGCGGTCATTCAGTTAGCGCTCTGCTATGATAACTTTGATAAAGATTCCGTCTGCAGTGAAGAGTGGAAAGAAATCTTTGTCTCCAGGTTTATTCAGAATACAAGGTCATCCTTTGACTATCTGGATATGGTCTCCGGAAAGAACAATGGGCAGATCAGTGTGGATGAACTGAACTATATCCAGTATTCCCTGACGGGCATCGAACTGGATTTTTCCTCTTTCGCAGGTGACGGACTGGACAGATATGATGCGGCAAGCCCATTGAATTATGGCTCGATAACCGGATACGATTATGAGGATACGGATCAGGGGGTGATTGTCACTGCCGACTTTGAGGTTGGATATGATGGAACGGCTTCAGCACAGGAACGTGAAATTACAGTGGAACTGGTTAAAAATCCGCACAGCTGTTTTGACGGTTATAGTGTGGTTTCGATTTCATCGAAAGTAATCATGACTTCATGTGCCATGCAGGAAGGAAGTACCTATGTGTTTTACGGAACAGATATGATGGCGGAGGACCAGGGGGTATTTCCTTTTGAATTCTCCTGTTCGGAAGATGACTTGTTATACGGGCATTTTGTTTATGTGGATATGACGCAGGCACCGGAACTTGCGGAATTTGTAAAAGAAAATGCAGGAGGTGACTTTAAGATCACATTTATCTGGAATGGGGAAGAAATGGAGCGGATCGAGCGTGTGATGCCGGTAGACATTACACTTGACGATAAGGAATGGTTGCGAAAATAATTTCAGGGTTCCCTGATGATGTATGAAACAACAAATATTAAAACTGGAGGTATCTTAAGATGAGTATGAAAAAATGGATTGTGTTGTTTATGGCAGCAATTTTCTGCATATCCATGGTCGGATGTGCAGGAACCGCAGATGGACAAAATAAGAATGATGCAGGTACAGAAACAGGCGGCGGGCAGAATACGGAAGACATGACTGCTGATGTGGTTCCGGATCAGCAGGATTCCGTGCAGAGTGGCAATGACGGAGCAGGACAGCCGGAAGAGTACGAAAATGATACCTGGTATGTAAAAGACGGCCAGATAACCGGACTGAACGAACAGATTGAAAAGGACGGATGCATATGGACTATATCTTCCATTGAGGTAACAAAAAAACGCGGGGACAGGCAGGAATCAGATTTTAATTACTGGGACGAAGAAATGGATGCGGACGGGACATTAACAGGAGCAGAGAGTTATCTGTTTGTCACGGTGTCCTGTAAAAATTCCGGAGACCAGACACAGGAAGTCTTGCTGAATTCCAATGGATTTGTAACCATAGATGAGACAGGACAATTATCTGAGAGCGGCGGTGAAGCCAGATATATCAGTAAAAAACAGGATGGGAATGAAGATCCGGTAAAGGCATTTCATTACCTGTTAGAGCCGGGGGAGGAAACGGGAATGGTTGAAATCGGGTACATTGTGGAAGACAGTATTCTGAATGATTCCGCTGACTTATATTACTGTATCGGCCAGCGGGGATCAGAGATGGGAAATCCGGAAAACCGTTATATTGAGGTGGAAAAGTGATGGACAGGTTGCTGATAGCGGATGACGAGGCGGATATTGTGACAATGCTTACTTCTTTTTTTGAGGGGAAGGGGTATGAGGTCATGACCGCTTCTGACGGGATAGAAACTTTAAAACAGGTAGAAAAGAGGCCGGATCTGATTCTGCTGGATATCAGTATGCCGGGTTTAAACGGTCTGGAGGTCTGCAGGCGCATCCGGGATCACATTGACTGCCCCATCCTTTTCCTTACCGCCAAAATAGAGGATATGGATAAGGTAAAGGGGTTTTCCGTCGGCGGGGATGACTATATTGTGAAACCATTCTCCCTTGCGGAGCTGGAGGCAAGGGTAAGCGCCCATCTGCGCAGGCAGGCACGGCACAGCATGGAAACTTTCGTGAAATTTACCGGGGATCTGACCATAGATTTTGCTCAGCGCAGCCTGTTTTATGGAAAAGAGGAAATCCCCATGACGAAAAAGGAATTTGACATTGTGGAGTTGCTGTCCCAAAATCCAGGGCAGGTGTTTGACAAGGAACGAATTTACGAGAAGATCTGGGGCTATGACAGCGAGGGGGACAGCAGTGTTGTTGCGGAGCATATCCGCAGGATCAGGACAAAAATTGCCACATACACAGATCACGCTTATATTGAAACAGTTTGGGGGTGCGGTTATAAATGGAACTGTTAAAACGCCGGTGGCGCGATCTCTCCCTTCGGAAGACCCTAGTGGTCTATATCACTGCCGCCGCCCTTCTTGCCCTGGTCCTCTGTGGGATGACCAACAACCTGTGCGGCATGGGGATCAGGGAGATCCACGCCGGCTACCTGGACAGCATGGAAAAATACTACCTTACCAACGAGCAAGGGGAGCGGCTGGGACAGGGGGCCTACATCGGTGCTGATGCAATCCTCTTGTCCCCTAAGGACCAGCGGACAGTGGACATCCTCCGGGCTCTGCCCACGGTGATGACGCCGGTGTGGTCCGCCCTCTGCATCCTGGGGGCGGCGCTGCTTTTCTACCGGAACAAACTGAAACGGCCCCTGGCAGAGCTGCGGCTGGCATCGGAGAAGATCGCGGAAAATAACCTGGATTTCCAGGTGGAGTATGAAGCGGAGGATGAACTGGGACAGCTGTGCAGCTCTTTTGAGATCATGCGCTCTACCCTTGCCGCAAATTTTGCCGAAATGTGGAGGCAGATTGAGGACCGCAGGCAGTTGAACGCCACTTTTGCCCATGAACTGCGTACTCCTCTTACGGTACTGAAGGGCTATGATGAAATGCTAAAGGACAGCGGGGATGGGCGGACAAAGGGGATTGCAGACACCATGGAAAAGCATATCATGCGTATGGAGCATTACGTGGACAGCATGGGAAATCTGCGGCGTCTGGAGGATCTGAAACCTCAGAGGGAGAGGCTTTCCATGAAAGAGCTGGCATCCGTCCTGTGTGACAGCGTATCTATGGAATGCAGGGCACACGGAAAAATGCTCTTTTTCAAGAACCATACCCAGTCAAAAGAGCTTATGGCTGACAGGGACAGCATTTTACAGGTGGCAAATAATCTGACGGCCAATGCCGTCCGTTATGCCGAATCTGCCGTTACCTGTTGTATGGAAGAAACAGAGGAAGGGCTTTTGCTGAAGGTAACAGATGACGGGAATGGGTTTTCGGAAGAAGGGCTGCGCCAGGCAATGAATCCTTATTTCACGGAAGAAAAGGGAAACGGAAAACATTTTGGAATCGGCCTTTATCTGTGCCGGATACTCTGCGGGCATCATGGCGGGTGGTTGAAAATTGAAAACCTCTTCCAGGAAAATGTTCCGTCCGGGGCACAGATTACCGCTTTTTTTCGATGTATATAAACAGCATGAAATTCCTGCAATCACAGGGCATAAATAGATAAAAAATAGGAATTTATGTTATAAAATCTCCTTACAGAATAAGAAAAGGAGATTTTTTTATGTCTATTTTACAAACAGTTGATCTGAAAAAACACTACAGGCAGGGGGATAACGTGACAAAAGCCCTGGATGGCGTGAGCCTTGCCATCGAGGAAGGAGAATTTGTTGCTATCGTGGGAACCTCCGGCTCCGGAAAATCCACGTTGCTCCACATGATGGGCGGCTTGGACACACCTACGTCCGGAAAGGTGCTGATTGGCGGAAAAGAGATTTCTTATAAGAACGAGGAAAAACTGGCCGCATTCCGCCGACGCCATATCGGTTTTATCTTTCAGAACTACAATCTTGTTCCAGTCCTGAATGTGTATGAAAACATGGTTCTTCCCCTGCAGCTGGACGGCCGGAGGGCAGACCAGAAGCTGCTGGAACAGGTCGTTCATTCTCTGGGGATTCAGGATAAGCTTCAGAACCTTGCCAATCATCTCTCCGGCGGACAGCAGCAGCGGGTATCCATTGCCCGTGCGCTCCTTACAAAACCGGAGATCATCCTGGCAGATGAGCCAACTGGAAACCTTGACAGCAGGACCAGTGCGGATGTGCTTTCCCTGCTGAAGGATTCCAGCAGGAGGTTCCATCAGACCATTGTGATGATCACCCATGACAGGGGAATTGCACGGATGGCTGACCGGAGTATCCGGATTGAAGATGGGAAGATACAGAGTGGGGAGGTGGAGTAAGTGTCGGGAAAAAAGAAACATGCCGGAAAAAGTCTGTCAAAGGCAGCAGTCAGGACGCTCGGAAGACGTACCTTTCAGGCAGGCCGCACGCAGAACCTTCTGATTTCCATGGCCGTGGTGATTGTGACCATCCTGATCACTGCCGCCTGCAGTGTCTTTTATAATATCCAGAGATTCGGGCAGATGCAGGAATTAAAGGAGACCGGAGCCATGATGGACGTTGTATTGTCAGGTCCGAATGAGCAGCAGATGGCGGTACTTTCGGAAAGTGGCCTGATACAGCAGCCGCTGTTTGTATCCCATAAGGTGGGCCGCCTGGTGGGGAATCCGGGGCAGTCAGGGTTAAGCCTTTACCTGTACGCAGAAGAAAACTGGGATACCTGGAGCCGCTCGCTTTTTACGGATGTCCAGGGGAATTATCCGGTGAAGGAGAATGAAGTGATGATGTCGGCCTGGCTGTTAAAGAGGCTGGGGATAGAACCGGTGATTGGCAGCGAGATTCCGCTGTCGGTTACATGGGAAGACCGGGATGTGGCGGAGGAAGAAACCTTTGTCCTTTCCGGCTATTATACGGATACTTCTTATATTGATACAGCCTCCAGGCAGAAGGTTCTTGTGTCTAAAGAGGCGCTTAAGAGCCATAACGGGCAGGCAGAGTTTGTGGGCTTTTCCTTCACTGCAGGGCAGTTTCAGAAAAAGCTGGCCGAGGTCCGGAAAGAACTGCAGGTATCAGGACAGCAAAACTTCAAGGTTCTGGGCGGACAGGGTTTTCATCTGTCACTTAAGGATATGGGAACTGCCCTGGCCGTGATTCTCTTTTTTATGCTGGACGGCTTCCTGATTATCTATAACATCAATACGATTTCTGTTACAAAGGATATTCAGTTTTACGGTCTGCTCAAAACCATTGGGACCGCGCCCGGCCAGCTGAAACGGCTCATGTACTACCGGATGGGGAATATCCTTCTGACCGCCCTGCCGGTGGGCCTTGTGCTTGGCGGCATCATGACACAGTGGATTGTTCCGTTGATCCTGGGCGGTATCCTGGAGGGATTTTCCCAGGCCCGGTTCCATCTGGTCATTCCGTTTACAGCGGCATTCTTTTCTGGTTTGATGATCTTTGTCAGTTTTTTTATGACAGCCAGGAAGGTGATGGCCGTTTCTGCCATTGGTGCCCTGACATTTGCGGAGGGCAGCAGCAGACGAAAGACGAGCCGTGGCAGCGACCATACCAGGCTGTTTCAGATGGGGCTTAAAAATGTATTCCGGCAGCCTAAGAAGGCATGGATGGTCATAGGGACGTTTTTCTTAAGCAGCGTGACTTTCCTGCTCTGCATGACGGTGCTTGGCGGGATGTCTTTGGACGAATTTATTGATTATAATACAGCTCATGACCTGGCACTTTATAACAGCATGAGCAGGGCATCCTTTTCCCCCCAGGAGGAGCAGAGCTTCACGCCGGAGCTTGTGGAGCGATTGCAGAGTCTGGAGGGAGTGGAGAACTTTGAAATGACAAAAGTTGTGCCCATTTATGAGCATTATTCAGAAGAGGTCTATGGAGACTGGCTGGAGATCAAAAATGAATTTGAGCAGGCAAACGGAATGGAGCCCACAGATACCGGTATTTGGATGGACAATCCGAAGGCAACCTTCTGGAGTCTGCTGGTGGGGATTGACAGCAGGGTGATCGAAGAGTATAACCTGTCTGCGGAAACGCCTGTTGATATAGAAGGGTTTGAAAAAGGGGAGTTTCTTCTCACCACAGATATGAACGGGAGCGGACTGCACAGGGGCAGCATGATTTCGTTTTCCGTGATGGATACGGATGAGCAGTTTGAGCTACCAATCGGAGGGCAGATTCCCCTTGAAAGAGACGGGATGAACAGCGGCGCGGCACCGTGGCTGGTGGTTTCCAATAAAGTGATTGACCGGTACAGGGAAGATGCCATTATCTATTCCGTTAAGATTGACAGTGATTCCGAATATGAGGAAAGCATCCTGAATCAGGCGGCGGAGCTGACAGAGGATATCCCCGCCATATCAAGGACGTCAAAAGTGGAGCTTGCCAAATCCCTGGAAGAGACCAAAGGCGCACTGTCAAAGCTGTCTGCGTTTCTCACCATTGTGCTGTTTACTGTGGGTATCCTGAATTTTATCAATACCATGAGCGTCAGCATTCTGGGCAGACAGCGGGAATTTGCCACTATGGAAGCAGTAGGCGCGTCCAAAAAACAGATGCAGAAACTCACCACATGGGAGGGGATCTGGTATTTCCTGCTAACGTTGGCACTGTCTGTTACGTTAGGGTCCGGAGCTGACTTCCTGATTTTTCACGTGGTCAGGGAAAATGTAGGGTTTGGGACGTTTCGCTATCCGGCTGTTCCGATGACCCTTTATATGCTGCTGTCGATGCTTCTGTGCATGATCATTCCGGCTGTTGTCTATAAAAGGGCAGGAATCCGGAGTATTGTGGAGCGGCTTCGGGATAATTAACAGTGCCACAGGAATTTTGACATGGCAGGAAAGGAATATAGATGAAACTGAAAACGGTTGAACTAACCAGGCGTTATGGACAGAAGGTTGCGGTGGACCATATGAATATGACGTTGACAAGCGGTGTTTACGGATTATTGGGTCCGAACGGTGCAGGTAAGACGACGCTGATGCGCTTGTTATGTACCCTGCAGAGGCCGACATCGGGAAAAATTCTGCTGGACGGTAAAAATATAGGGAAGCTTGGGGAAAAGTATTGCAGCCTTTTAGGATATCTTCCACAGGATTTTCAATATTATCCGGATTTCACGGCATTGGATTTTTTACTGTATGTTGCCGCTTTGAAGGGGTTGAAAGAAAAATCAGCAAGGAAAAAATCGAAGGAGCTTTTGGAGGAGGTGGGACTGGAGGCAGAGGGGCGGCACCGGATTAAAAGCTTCTCAGGAGGAATGAAAAGGCGGCTGGGTATCGCCCAGGCCATGCTGAATGACCCCCGAATCCTGATTCTTGATGAACCGACAACAGGGCTTGATCCGAAAGAACGGGTTCGTTTCCGAAATCTGATCAGTTCTTTTGCGAAGGATCGGATCGTCATTCTCTCTACGCATATCGTATCAGATGTAGAGTATATTGCAGAAAAAATTCTGATGATGAAATCGGGGCAAATTATTCACTTTGGAAGCCCTGGTGAGATTACTTCAGAAATAGACGGGCTTGTATGGGAGTGTTCTCTCCCGGCAGGGTGTGCGGAACATTATGCTGCCAAACTGAATGTCAGCAATTTGCGGAATGAAGGGAGAGGTCATACGGTATTGAGGATTATTTCCGAAAAAATGCCTGTTGCAGATGCGGTTCAGGTACAGCCGAATCTGGAAGATTTGTATTTATATTATTTTAAGGAGCAGGGAGGAGGAAAATGAAAAAGCTGATTCAATATGAATTTCGGAAAATATTTAAAAGGCGGCTTACCTGGATTGCTGTTCTTGCAGTATTGCTTTTATCCTTTGCCCTTTCCTTTTCGACTTATCAAAATAAATTTGCTTTTGATGGGCGAAATCAGGCATCGGGGCGGGATGCGGTAGAAATGGACAAAGCCATAGCTGCAAAGTATGAAGGGGTACTGACAGATGAAAAAGTGCAGCAAATGCTGTCAGAGCTTGTGCCCAAATCGGATTCACGGGGGCTGAATGCCATTTATCTCTACCAAAACACAACACAGTCTGCCGTAGCTGCCCGTTTCTCCGATATCAACGGAAACTGGAACGGACAGAGTGTCTCGGATGTATTTGGAAGCGAAGAAATCAAGATTGGATATGTGGATGGGTGGATCTGTGCGAGCCGGGATATGACAAAAATATTTCTTTTGCTTTCTTTTGCAGTCATTATCATGATCGCCCCGGTTTTCTGCACAGAATATGGAGGTGTTGACAATATCATTTTGTCAAGCAGATATGGAAGGTCAAAGTGTGCTGCCGCAAAAGTGATCGCAGGTTTTTTGGCAACCGTTATAATAACAACAGTTGTTGTTTCGGGAAATATGGCACAGGCATTTTTGTTTTATGGAAAGGATGGGCTGGACTGCAGTATTCTTTTTGCGCCACTTGTGTCCATCAGCGAATATATCCCATTTAATATTACCTGCGGTACTTTGCTCAGGTATCAGATTCTTCTGGCGTTTACCGGAAACATAAGTACAGCCGGCATTACAATGATTTTTTCCGCACTGTGCAAAAATCAAATGGCTGCGCTGGTAGCGTCTGTGGCGGTTTATGTATTTCCTGCCATATTGCCGGCTGCCGAGTCGGGGACTTTATTCAGACTGGCAACACTTTCGCCCTTGTATCATGTACTTTTTGTTCCAATTATGTCTGTTTCGCAGATAAAAGACGGAATCCTTTTTGCGGTGTTTGCCATACCAATAGCTGTTCTGTTTGCAATAGTTGGATATTTGGCATCGTGTAAAATTTTTGCAGGTCATCAAGTGTTTTAAAAGATCCCGAAAATGGGACAAAAGTATTTATATTATTCAGCTGAAACTTATAGCATTACTTAAAAACAGGCATGGGCAGCCTTCCCATGCAGCATCAAAAAAGCCAGCGGAACAGATAATAAAATCTGGGCGCTGGCTTTTTTGTGAATTATTTTGTCAGTTATAAGTATCGCCGCACGGGCTATGGGATACAGAATTGTGCCCTGCCCCTGTAAGTGCAGCAGCTGTGGCCACCAGGACGGACAAGGCTTTTTCATCACAAAGCGGGAGCAGTCTTAAAAGTTCCTGGTATGTAGAGCCGGTCCTGTCATGGTGGTCCTGGAAAATACAATCATCCGCAGAGATATCCAGTGTCCTGCAGATATGGTAGAAATTTTCAATGCTTGGGGAACAGCGGCAG
>Ga0137308_101360_pt1 | contig 20007 bp, 18 predicted proteins | sample Inofrocosms_June_FD_97181 | JGI IMG/M metagenome (GOLD analysis project Ga0137308, IMG submission 97181) | Mouse cecal microbial communities from Vienna, Austria - N-Acetylneuraminic and N-Acetylglucosamine D2O microcosms_June | ecosystem: Host-associated > Mammals > Digestive system > Large... | reverse complement strand
TATTTTAAAGATTATGTATACGATGATGACAGTTCAGCCGAAGGCTGAAGTGCTGCGCAGGGCAAAAGCGGATCAGGAGCAGGTATTGGGTTTATAACGATCAGGGATTTAAATATCAGGAAAGGGAAAAGGCAGTATGTTTGAGAAATATACCCCGGTAACGGGCTGTCGGGAGATTCCCGAAGCAAAGCAGGACAGAAAGGCGGCAAAGCGGATCGGGCAGTACCGTATCAGTCAAAAAGCCCTGTATTACGCGGATGGAACGTACATTCCGCTGGCGGATATCAGTGAGGTGAAGGTGGAGACAATGACTGTGACGACGAAAGGGTGCTGCGGCGTTGTGTTGAATGCACCGGCGCTGACGTTTATGGCAGGCGGCGCGAAAAGGCGGATCATGACAGATTCGGAAAAGCAGACGGGGAAAATATATGAGGCTGTTACGGGACATCCGTTGGAAAGGAAGGCGATATCATGAGAAAAGCAGGAAAACTGAAACAGAACTTTTACAGCCTGATCGTGACGGCGCTGGTGGGATTTCTATATTTCTATATCTATCTGCCTGCGCTCAATATCCATTCGGAGGATCTGTACGGGTTTATCATGATCCTGTGTATTGTATATACGGGATGTATGATCTTTCTGGGAGGCTTCAGGACCCATTCGGTGAAGGAGTTTATTTCCTTCAGCTGGCGGCAGGTAAAACTTCCGTTTATCGTGTTTGTGGTGATCGTTGTTGTGACGGCGGCGGGATATCTGGCAGGGCTTGTGATCTTCAGGGCTTCGGCGTATTCTTCTCTGATGTCCATTACCACCGGGGATTTCACGGAGGATGTGGCGGAGATATCCATGGACCAGATCCCGATGCTGGACGAGGATTCCGCCAACACGCTGGCAAACAGGAAACTGGGTGAGCTATCGGATCTGGTATCCCAGTTTGTGGTCAGCGATACGTCGGCGCAGATCAACTATAAGGCAAGACCGGTGCGGGTGACCTATCTGCACTATGACAGCTTCTTTAAGTGGTGGAGCAACCGTTCCAACGGGATTCCCGCCTATATGGTGGTGGATATGGTGACTCAGGATGTGGAAGTGGTGCGTCTGACAGAGGGGATCAAATATTCCCCGTCGGAATATTTTAACAGGGATCTGGTCCGCTATCTGCGGTTCCATTATCCCACGGCAATTTTTGAAAATATTAATTTCGAGATCGACGAGGAGGGAACGCCCTACTGGGTGGCTTCCGTTGTGAAAAAGCGGATCGGGCTCTTTAACGGAGACGATATTCAGGGCGTTGTGCTGTTAAACGCGGTGACGGGGGAGAGCGTCTACCATGAAGTGGCGGATGTGCCGACCTGGGTAGACCGCGTATACAGCGCAGGGCTGGTGGTGGATCAATATAATTACTACGGCAGATATCATAACGGATATTTCAATTCCCTGTTCGCCCAGAGCGATTGTACGACGGCTACCACCGGGTATAACTATATTGCGATGAATGACGACGTATACCTCTATACAGGTATTACATCCATCAGCGGGGACCGGGGCAATATCGGTTTTATTCTGGTCAACCAGCGGACAAAGGATGCCCGCTATTATTCCTGTGCCGGGGCGGAGGAGTATTCCGCCATGTCTTCCGCGGAGGGCGCGGTGCAGCAGTTCAGCTATGACGCGACATTTCCGCTGCTTTTAAATATTTCGGATCAGCCCACTTACTTTATGGCGCTGAAGGATGCGGCGGGGCTGGTAAAGATGTATGCCATGGTCAATGTTCAGCAGTATCAGATCGTGGCGACCGGCAATTCCGTAAGGCAGTGCCAGCAGAGTTACCATGATCTGCTGATCGATAATCAGGTGATCGAGGACGACAGGATATCGGATAACCTGAATGTGCCGCAGGAGGGCGCTTTGGAGGAAGCAGGAAAACAGGAGGCGGAAGGCGCCGGGGAACCTGCGGAGGAGGAAGCGGGAGAGATCCGGACTGCGGTTATAAATGATAACACATGTTATTTTATAAATTTAAAGGAAATGGATCAGGAGCGGTATTTTATGCTGCGGGCGGATGAAAATCTGGAAGCGGTGCTGCTCAATGAGGGAGATCAGGTGGAACTTTACTATGTGCCGGGAGACGGCACGGAAAAGATCGTGAAGGCGAAGCTCGGGAAAGTGATCGGGAATGCCGAAACGCAGGAGGTGCAGGAATAGAGATCGATCTGTGTTCTTGCGCAAGCCGGTACTGCCGGCGCCATGCAGGAAGAACTTTCAGAGGAAGCGCAGGAAGAAGATCCTCTGAAGGAGGAAGCGGAAGATCCGCAGCGCCGAATTGGATATGTCCGAAGTGCAGAAGGGCGCCGGAGAGAATGAGAACCTCAGTATCGGCATCGATGTGGCAGGGTATCAGGAGGGGATTGACTGGCAGCGTGCGGTTTAGGACGACAGTATTTGTGTGGGGGCGGATGCATGGGCAAATGAGCAGGATACGTTATGACGGAAGTATTTTGAATACGAAAGGATAAACATCATGAAAAAGAACATCAGAAGAAAAGTAATTGCATTTGCTGCGGCACTGGGGCTTTTGCTTCCCGGATTCAGCGCGGTTCCCGCTGTGAAGGCGCAGGCAAAGACACCGGTGGTGGTCTGTATCGATCCGGGACACGGCGGCACAAACGGCGGCGCCGCATACAACGGGCTCTGGGAAAAGGATCTGACATTGCAGATCGCCACCGCCATGTATCAGGAGCTGTCTTTATATGAGGGAGTTACCGTGATTATGACAAGGACGGCGGATGTGGATTTGACGCTGGCGCAGCGTGCCCAGTTCGCGGCGGACGCCGGGGCGGATTTTCTCTACAGCATTCATCTGAACGCTTCGCCTTCCCATAATCTGTTCGGTTCCGAGGTATGGGTTTCGGCGTATGACAGTTATTATGCAAAAGGAATGAGCTTCGGCAATATTGCCCTGCAGCAGCTTACAACGGATGTGGGAGTATATCCGAGGGGCGTAAAGACAAAGATGAGCAGCAAGGGGACAGGAGACTATTACGGCATCATCAATAACGCCCGGCTAAGAGGCGTGACGGCAGCGATCATAGAGCATTGTCATATGGATGAAGCCCATGACAGCGGCTTTTATATGAAGGAAGGGGCGCTTGAGAAACTGGGAAAGGCGGATGCCACGGCGGTGGCGAAATATTACGGTTTAAAGTCGTCCGTCCTCGGCGTGGATTACAGCGGTTATCAGTATGTGCAGTATCCGAACGCGAAAACGCCCCGTATGCAGGATATGACCGATCCGGAGGTGGCCGAGATCGAACTGCTCTCCTATGATAAAAGTACCGGAAAAGTACAGCTCTATGCGAAAGCTTCGGATGCCCAGAGCAGCATTATCTATTACAGCTACAGCGGAAACGGCGGAGCTACCTGGTCGGGGCTGTTTGGCTGGAGGCCCGCGGGAGCAGGGTATATTGAACTGACCCTGCCGGAAGATGCCACGGGAGAGCTTTGTATCCGGGTGCATAACGAGTATGACAGATTTACGGAGAGCAACCATATTTTTCTGCAGCAGTGACAGAAGCGGACGGAAGCTTATCCGCGGAGAGTATACGACGGTATAAAAGCAGGACATGGTGTTTCGGGCAAAGATACGGACAGGGGCAGTATGAATATGAAAAAAGGAGAAATGACACTAAACAATCTGCAGATCGGGGAGTCTGCGGAGATCGTGGCGGTAGGCGGAGCCGGGGCGCTGCGGCAGCACTTTCTGGATATGGGGTTGATACCCGGCGCGGAGGTAACACTGGTAAAATTTGCGCCCATGGGCGATCCGATGGAACTGCTGATCCACGGCTATGAACTGACGCTCCGGCTGGAGGATGCGGCAAAAATAGAAATAAAAACATCGAAGGCGCCGCAGAAGGAGAAAAACAGGGCGCAGGAAAAGACGGCGCCGAAAACCGAGCATCCGGGGCTGGGCGAAGGCGGCAGATATCATGCCAAAGGAGACGGTGATCCGCTGCCGGAGGGGAGCGTTTTAACCTTTGCGCTGGCAGGAAACCAGAACTGCGGCAAGACGACGCTGTTCAACCAGCTTACCGGCGCAAGCCAGCATGTGGGTAATTTTCCGGGAGTGACGGTGGATCGGAAAAGCGGCGTTATCAAGGGCTGTCCGAAAACGGAGATCACGGACCTGCCGGGGATCTACTCCATGTCGCCCTACAGTTCGGAAGAGATCGTTACAAGGCAGTTTATCATTAATGAAAAACCTGCCTGCATCATCAATATCGTAGATGCCACCAACATTGAACGAAACCTGTATCTGACGATGCAGCTGATGGAACTGGGGATACCCATGGTGCTGGCGCTGAACATGATGGACGAGGTGCGGGGCAACGGCGGCTCCATCTATATCAATGAAATGGAAGCGCTTTTAGGGATTCCGGTAGTGCCTATTTCCGCGGCAAAAAACGAGGGTGTGGACGAACTGGTGCACCATGCGGTGCATATTGCGAATTATCAGGAAAAGCCCGGACGGATGGACTTTTGTGATGAAAAAGACCACGGCGGCGCGGTGCACCGGTGCCTGCACGGCATCATGCATCTGGTGGAGGATCATGCGGAGGCGGCGGGGATTCCCGTGCGGTTTGCGGCCACCAAACTGGTGGAGGGGGATAAGCGGATCATGGATGCCCTGTCCCTTTCGGAGAATGAGCAGGAGATGCTGGAACATATCATCCGGCAGATGGAAGAGGAGCGGGGGCTGGACCGGGCTGCCGCCATAGCGGATATGCGTTTTACGTTTATCCGGCATCTGGTGGGGGAGACAGTGGTGAAGCCGAAGGAGAGCAGGGAGCATATAAGGAGCAGGCGGATCGACCGGTTCCTGACGGGGAAATATACGGCGATCCCTGCGTTTATCGGCATTATGGGGCTGGTATTTTTTCTGACCTTTAATGTGATCGGCGCCTTTTTGCAGGGGGTTTTGGAAACCGTGATCGAAGGGCTTGTGCGGCTTATGGATGAGGCCTTTACGGCATGGCATGTAAACGGCGTGCTGCATTCCCTTGTGGTTGACGGTATATTTACCGGCGTGGGGAGTGTTTTGAGTTTTCTGCCGGTCATCGTCACGCTGTTTTTCTTTTTGTCTCTGTTGGAGGATACGGGTTATATGGCGAGAGTTGCCTTTGTGATGGACAAGCTGCTCAGAAAGATCGGCCTCTCCGGCAGGAGCATTGTGCCGATGCTGGTCGGCTTTGGCTGCACGGTGCCCGGTGTGATGGCGAGCAGGACGCTTCCGTCGGAGCGGGACCGCAAGATGACGATCCTGCTGACGCCTTTTATGAGTTGTTCCGCGAAACTGCCGATCTACGGTTTCTTTACGGCGGCGTTCTTTCCGGGAAAAGGCGGGCTTATCATGGTGGGGCTCTATTTTTTCGGTATCCTTGTGGGTATTCTTACGGCGCTGCTGTTTAAAAATACGCTGTTTCAGGGAGAGGCGGTGCCCTTTGTGATGGAACTGCCAAACTACAGGCTGCCGGGAGCAAAAAACGTGGCGCAGCTTTTGTGGGAAAAGGCAAAGGATTTTCTGCAGCGGGCGTTTACGGTGATCTTTATGGCGACCATCGTGATCTGGTTCCTGCAGACCTTTAATCCGCGCTTCGGAATCGTCAGTGATTCCAGAGAGAGCATCCTTGCCCTGGCGGCAAGTGTGATCGCGCCGGTATTTAAGCCTCTGGGCTTCGGGGACTGGCGGATCTCCACGGCACTGATCACGGGCTTTATGGCAAAGGAGAGCGTGGTGTCTACCCTGACGGTCCTTTTCGGCTCCGGGAAACTTCTCGGAGAGGTACTGGAACCGGCATCGGCGGCATCTCTGCTTGTATTCTGCCTACTCTATACGCCCTGTGTGGCGGCTGTCGCTTCGGTGAAGCGGGAACTTGGCGGCAGGTGGGCGTTTACGATGGTGATCGGACAGTGCGCGGTGGCATGGGTGTGTGCTTTCGCGGTGCGGATCATTGCGACAGCAATATTGTGAGATAAAAAAAAGTGTGGTATAATGTCCAAAAAGGCAATGGGCACTGCGGAGAAAAGCAGAAACGAAAGTAACAATCGTACTTAAATTATAAAGTATTATAAAGAGGTAACACGGAGATATAGAAAGGAATATGCATGGAAAGTCAAAATGCAAAAGGAATGAGTCGTACAACACACTTTCTGGTGGGAAGTTTTATTTTCCTGCTGCTGATCAGTATAGGGGCGTTCAGTTGTCTGGGATATTATATGAGCAGAGTGAGTGAGGATTCCATCAGCAAGGTCGGGGATCTGTATATGGAGGGCATCAATGAACGGGTCACGGCTCATTTTCGGACACTGATCGATCTGAAGCTGGAGCAGGTCGAGACGATAGTGCAGATTGTTCCGGCGGAGGAGAAGAATCTGTATGAGGAACTGGTTTACAGGGCAAGGATCAGAAATTTTAATTATCTTGCGCTTTGTTCGGAAGAGGGCGTGCTGGAAATGCTGGACGGAGAACAGGTCGAACTTGCCGATCCGGAACCTTTCTATACTTCGCTGAAAAACCATGAAAAGAAAGTTGCGGTGGGAAAGGATCAGTCCGGCAATGAAGTGGTCCTGTTTGGCGTGGACGCGGATTATCCGATGAAAGACGGTGGGATATCCATGGCGCTGATCGCGGCTATCCCGATAGAATATATCAGTACGATGCTCGGTACGGAGGAGGAAAATGTATTGATATTCTCCAATATCATCAGAGACGACGGAAGTTTTATCGTCAGCGATATGGATGATGATTATCCGGATTATTTTGCGGGCCTGCATGCGCGGTATCAGGAGGATGACAAGAATGAGATTGACCGGTATATCCGGGAACTTTCCGATGCGATGAAAAGCAAGGAAAGCTATTCTGCCATTATGAATTTCGGCGAAAGCAACCAGCAGATATACTGTACGCCGCTTCCCTATTCGGAGTGGAATCTGATGACGGTACTGCCGTTTGGTGTTCTGAATGAAACGCTGGAGGCAATGAACAAAAACCGCATGGTTGCCACGATGATCATCTGCGGGATCGTGCTCCTTGTACTGCTAACCATTTTCTATATATATTATAAAATGACGCGTCAGCAGATAAGGGATCTGGATCAGGCAAGGCGGGAGGCGCTGGTGGCGACGGAGGCAAAAAGCACCTTCCTGTCCAATATGAGCCATGATATCCGGACGCCGATGAATGCCATCGTAGGCATGACGGCGATCGCGATAGCGCATATCGATGACAAGGAACAGGTTCAGAACTGTCTCAGAAAGATCACCCTGTCCGGAAAGCATCTGCTCGGGCTGATCAATGACGTACTGGATATGTCCAAGATCGAGAGCGGAAAGATGACGCTGACGGCGGAGCAGATCTCCCTGCAGGAAGTAGTGGAAGGAGTTGTCGGCATCGTACAGGCGCAGGTAAAGGCGAAGAGCCAGAATTTTAACGTGCATATCGACAAAATTATGTCGGAGGAGGTATACTGCGACAGCGTCCGGTTAAATCAGGTGCTGCTCAATCTGCTGTCCAATGCGGTGAAATATACGCAGGAGGGCGGTACGATACAGCTTTATTTATTTCAGGAGAAGGAGGCGCCCGAAGGGAAAGAGGGGTATGTCAGGACACATATCGTCGTGCAGGATAACGGAATCGGCATGACGAAAGAATTTATGGCGCATGTTTTTGATTCCTATTCCAGGGCGGACTCCAAACGCGTGCACAAGACGGAAGGCGCCGGCCTCGGGATGGCGATCACAAAGCATATCATTGACACGATGGAAGGAACCATTACCGTAGAAAGCACACAGGGCAAGGGAACGAGGTTCCAGGTGATACTGGATCTTGAAAAAGCACAGGAGCGGGAACTGGAGATGGTGCTTCCGGCGTGGAAGTTGCTGGTGGTCGACGATGACGAGACCTTATGCCATACGGCGGTGGAGGCGCTGGATTCCATAGGTATTCAGGCGGACTGGACGCTGAGCGGGGAGAAGGCGCTGGAGATGGTGCGCAGGCATCATCAGATGCGGGATGATTACCAGATCGTCCTGCTGGACTGGAAGCTTCCAGGTATGGACGGACTTTCCGTTGCCAGACAGATCAGAAAGATCGTGGATACGGAGATGCCGATCATACTGATTTCTGCATATGACTGGAATGATTTTGAAGTGGAGGCCAGAGAGGCCGGTATAAACGGATTTATCTCAAAGCCGCTGTTCCGTTCAACCCTGTACCATGGGCTGAAGAAGTATATGAACATTGAAGAGGCGTCGGACGGGATAAAAGAGGATAGTGATCTGGCGGGCCGCCATATACTGGTTGCCGAAGATAATGAACTGAACTGGGAAATACTCAGGGAACTGCTGATGGATCTCGGGATGGAACTGGAGTGGGCTGAAAACGGAAAGATATGCCTTGAGAATTTTGAAAAATCGAAAAAGGGGGATTATGATGCAATCCTGATGGATGTCCGTATGCCGGTCATGAACGGATACGAGGCAACCCGGGCGATCAGAGCGTTGGAAAGGCCCGATGCGCAGACGATCCCGATCATCGCCATGACTGCGGACGCTTTTTCGGAGGACATTAAAAAGTGTCTTGACAGCGGCATGAACGCACATACGGCAAAGCCGATCAACATGGATGAGGTTGTTTCCCTGCTGAAAAAATTTTTATAAGAAAGATCCTGCAAAATCTGCGGTCTCTGTATCCGGGCCGCAGATTTTTTATGTTTTTTAATGGGAAAAGGTGATGAAAAGCAGGACAGGTACATATATATAGGCATGGGGAAAGAAACGGCAACAAGATATAGGCAGGCTGTAAAAAGGCCATGCCTCCGGCGGTTTATCCATGCGGCAGTATAGGAGGGGAGCCATATGAAAAAAGAGGAGATACTGCATATGTTTCCTTCTTCTCTGCGGGAAGTCTTTTACAGGGCGGCGGCAGAGGCTGAGGAACTGCAGGAAATAAGGCTGCGGGCGGAAAAGCCTGTGATCATTATGAAAAAACAGCAGGAATATTTTCTGACGGGGGAAGGCCGGTTTACGAAAGAGATATCCGCATCCAGATCCATGGAGGCGCGGGAAATGGAGCAGGTCATACAGCATATCTGTAAATATTCCGTTTATGCCTATGGCGATGAGATACGGCAGGGATATCTGACGCTGCCGGGAGGGCATAGAGTGGGCCTGGCCGGGCAGGCGGTGCTGGAAGACGATATGAGAATCCGCACAATAAAAAATATACGTTATTTAAACATCAGGATCGCCCATGAGGTGAAAGGCGCCGCCGGGTCAGTCGTTCCGCAGGTTTATGAGGGGGGAAGGTTCTGCAATACGCTGATCCTCTCGCCGCCGGGCTGCGGAAAGACTACGTTGCTCAGGGATCTTGTCCGGGAGATATCCAACGGAAATGCGTGGGGGAGAGGGATGTTTGTCAGTGTGGTGGATGAGAGATCGGAGCTGGGGGGAAGCTATCTCGGCGTGGCGCAGAACGATCTGGGCATCCGGACGGATGTGCTGGATGGCTGTCCGAAGGCTGTGGGGATGATGCTGCTGATCCGTTCCATGGCGCCGGAGGTCATTGCCGTGGATGAGCTGGGAAGCCCTGCGGATGCGGATGCGGTGGAAAGGGTACTGAGATGCGGATGCCATATACTGGCGACCATCCATGCGGAGGATATGGAGGAATTGAGGCAGAAATCGTTTATGAAGGGGCTCCTCGCCGGGAGGGCTTTTCGGAGGTTTATCGTGATGGCGAAGGAGAACGGAAGCTGTGTGGTTAAAAAAATATATAAGTGAGGGAGGCTTTTTATGCTGCGGATATTGGGGATTCTGGCGGTCATAGCAGGAAGCAGCGGCTGTGCCCTGCGCATTGTAAGAGAACGTGCCGAATATCTGGAGAGGTGCAGGTCATGGCAGGAACTGTTCGAACTGATGGAACATGAGATCGCCTTTCAGAAGTCTTCCCTGCCGGAGATATGCGAGAGGGCAGGCACCCGCCTGTCGGGAAACAGGAAACTTTTTCTGGACAGGATAGGCAGGGCTTTTGAGGAAGACGGCGGCGAGACTTTGGGGGAGATCTGGCGGAGGGAGGTAAAGCTGATCTTCCGGAAGGAACCTGTAAAAAAGGAACTGGAAAAAGAGGTGGAGGAACTGGGCGGGCGGCTTTGCTTTGAGGACGGCGGCCTGCAGAGAAAAATACTGCAGGATATGGAAAAGTACATAGGAAAACATCAAAAGGAGCAGGAGAATATCAGCAGGGAGAGAAATAAACTGACTTTGTGCGCCGGAGTAATGGGCGGTCTTCTTCTTACGATTCTTCTGCTCTGAGAGCCAAGATGGGAGGATGGACGTGACAGTTAGTGTGATTTTTAAGATAGCGGCGGTAGGCATACTGGTTACGATATTGGGACAGGTATTAAAACACAGCGGCAGGGAGGAGCAGGCTTTTCTGGTATCTCTGGCAGGGCTTATTCTGGTGCTGACCTGGATCATGCCCTATATTTATGATCTGTTTATGTCCATCCAGAATCTGTTTTCACTGTGAGGAGCTGTGTGAACTCTCGGCGATCCTGTCCTGCTTCAAGTATGCGTCGGCGTGATATGGGACAAGGAAGAGCCGGGAGAATTGTCAGGGTAAAAAGGGCCCGGGGTCCGGGCATGGAAAGCGGGGGCAGGAGATGATCGTTATCAAAATATGTCTGTTGGGCGTGCTGGCGGTGCTTTTAGCACTGCAGTTTAAAATACTGAGGCCGGAATATGCCGCATATATCGGTGTGGCATGCGGCGGGCTGATCTGTGTGTTTATCGTGGAATATCTGTCCAGAGTGTTTCAGCAGTTCGGACAGCTTCAGCAGTATGTTTCGGCAAACCGGGAATACCTGAACATCCTTCTGAAGATGATCGGTATTACCTATATCTGTGAGTTCAGCGCCGGTATCTGCAGGGATGCGGGATTTCAGACGATCGCAGGACAGATAGAGGTATTCGGGAAAGTCTGCATTTTGTTGTTCGGTCTGCCGATCGTGATCTCGCTGCTGCAGACGATAGGGAATTTCGCATGAAAAAACATATGTTATTTATTATTTGTACAGAGTTTTTTCTGTTGTTTGTCCTGTCTGATATAAAATGCATGGCAGCCTTTCCGGAGGAAGCGCAGGCGGCGGAGGAGAAAGGGGCTCTGGAGGGGATTCCGGAGGAACTGAGCAGCCTCTGGAATGAAAACTATATGCAGGAGATCACGGACTATCTGGATGATGCCTACGGAAAAAATGAACTGGATACAGGAAAATTATGGCGGGAGATACTGGCAGGAAATTTAAAGGAGAGTATAAGGGAATTTGGAATGCAGGCGATCAAAAATCTGTTTTTCGAATTTTCGGCGGGACGGGAGATATTTATGAACATTCTGCTGCTTGCGGTATTGTCCGCTCTGTTTACGGTGGTGATGGATATCGTGGAAAACCGGCAGGTTTCGCATCTGGGCTTTTATTTTCTGTATTTACTGCTCTGTATCATGCTGAGCAGAGTATTCCGGAGTATTTATCTGGAGACGGAGCAGATTTTATTGTCCATAACGGATTTTGTCAAGATATTGATCCCTGCCTATGCGGCGGCGCTGGGGATGACAAACGGTCAGGCGACGGCGGCTGTATACTATGAAGGAATCCTGTTTGTGATCTGGTGCGTGGAGGAGATATTCTGTCATATCGCCCTGCCGGGGATAGAATTGTATATGCTGATGGCAGTCATGAACGGCATATGGAGCGGGGAGAGGCTGGCGGGGATTCTGCAGAGCCTGAAGCGGGGAATAGAATTTTTATTAAAGGCTGTACTCTGGATCGTTGGCAGTCTGGGTATCCTGCAAGCATTGATAACACCTGTTATTGATTCTTTGAAATGGAATGCTGCGAAGAAGGTGGCAGGGATGGTTCCGGGAGTGGGAAATATTTCGGAAGGTGTGTCGGAAATTTTTGTGGGTTCCGCCATTCTGATCAGAAACGGTGTCGGCATTTTTTTTACGGTGACGCTGCTGTTTCTGTGTCTGGTTCCCCTGTGCAAGATTTTTGTGCTGGCAGGCTGCCTGAAACTTTCCTCGGCGCTGGGGGCGTTAGTGAACCATTCGAGGATGACTGCCTGTTCGGACAAGGTGGCGGAGGCGTCTTTTCTGCTGTGTAAGGTACTGCTGACCGGTATGGGGCTGTTTTTACTGAGTATCGCCATTTCGGTGCTGGCGGTGAACCGGAATATGTGACCGGCGGCGAAATGCCGTGGACTGCCCGGTCGTCTCGCTTCCCGCATACGTGAGCCGGAATAAGTGACCGGCAGCAAAATGCCGGTAGGATGTGAGGTATCTCGGCTTAACAGCAGGTAAACCGGAATAAGTGACGGGCGGCGAAATGCGGAAAAGGGATGCGGGCTGCGGATGGGACTGCAGGGAAAAACAGAGACTGCGGAGGATGGGGGATCGAAGGTTATGCGGGAACAGATAAAGGAATTGTGCCTTTTTATGATATGCGGACAGACACTGCTTCATTTTCAGAGCGGGAAAAAGTATGAAAAAATCTGCCGGATGATACTGGAACTTCTGGTGCTGGCGGGGGTCGTGGGAATGATCCTGAATTTTCTTCAGTCTCTCGGCATCCGGAAAGGAGATATGCCGGCAGCCGGCGGGGCAGTGGCAAATATGCAGCGCAGTATGGAGGAAGCCCTTTTGAAGCAGCTGGATATGGACAGCCTGGAGGAAGAGTTTATGTCCGGGATCTCAATGGAGAGTCTGGTGGAAAAGTATACGCTGCAGGAGGTGAAGGCAAAATATGACGGGTTTGCCGGGCAGTATGGATTTGAGATAGAGGAAATTGAACAGACAGGTGATATGCTGCGGATGTCTGTAAAAAAGACAGGTGATCTTTCCGGGGCGGGGGAAGCGGGCGCGGAAGCAAAAGGCACGGCGTCCGGCGGGGAGAAGGCGGAAACGAAAGATGCAGTGCCCGGCGGAGAAGGGGCGGAAACGGAAGGCGCAGTACCCGGCGGGGAGGAGGCGGAAACAAAAGGCGCGGCACCCGGCGGGGAGGCGGCGCAGGGAGAGGCTGCCGGTGCGGGAGATACGCAGGAAACCGCCGGGATCAGGAGGGTGGAGATCAAAAAGATTGATATCGGCGGGGAAAAAGAGCCGGCGCCTGCAGAGATGCACGGACAGGAAATACAGGAAAATACCGAAGCGGACCAGGACGGGCTGGAGGTGTTTCGCAGGCAGCTTGCCCTTGTTTTTGCAATGGATGAGGAGAAACTGGAGGTGATTTTAATTGACTGAAAAAGTCATTGAGAAATGGAAGCTGAAGCTCCGCAATATGAAAAAAGAGGATTATATTGTACTTGTGCTGATAGGAGTGCTTCTTCTGATCATCTCCTTGCCCACGGACAGGGAAAAAAATGCGAAAGGAAATATCAGTATTTCCGGGGAAGAAAACGGGCAGGAAGGAGGGAAAGCGGCGAAAATAGAAAGCGGTACGGAGGAAAATACGGAAAAAACAGAGGAAAAGACAGAGGAAAAGACAGGGGGTTTAAATAAAAACACATGTTATGATATTGATTCTTATGTGGAAAACCTGGAAAAACGCGTGGAGGAGATGCTTTCCGGAATGGCGGGAGCGGGAAAGGTACAGGTGATGATCACTGTCTCCGATACAGGTACGGAGATACTGGAAAAGGACACGGAGATCAATGCGGCGGATCTGGAGGAGACGGATGACGCCGGAGGCAGGAGAAAAAATACGGAAAGCGGACAGCGGGAGGAAGCCGTTTATTTCAGGGACGCAGAGGGAAACGAAATACCCTATGTGGTGCAGAGAAAGCTTCCCGAGGTGACGGGAGTAGTGGTCATCGCGGAAGGAGCGGGAAATGAAACGGTAAAAGAAAATATAATTGGTGCAGTTGGAGTATTATTTAATTTGAACGAGCATAGAATAAAAGTAATCAGAATGAAATCTTAAAGGGGAGAGAGGTTTGAAAAAAATATTTAAAAAGAATCAGCTTATGATAACGGCTTTAGCCCTGATGATCGCGGTTGCAGGTTATCTGCATTTTTCCGGTGACGTATCGGATCAGATCACCATATCAGAGGGGGAAGGCGAGGAACAGGCAGAGAATACCGCGTCAGAGGCGGCGAATATGATAGAATATACAGTAGAAGATACATATACGGCGGATGAACTGGCAGAGATGGATGTGAACAGTGATATGAGCGCCACCGACGGGGAGGCGGCCATGCTGGACATTTCCGACGAGGATATGCTGACGGATATCGAGAGTCTGGACAGTGAAGTGGCGGATATCGATGACGGTTATGAGGATGAGCTGGCTTCCATAGAGAGTATGCTGGCAGAGAGCTCGGATGTAGAGGAAGGCGAAGTACCGGGAGAGGCGGTGTTTACGGCTGCGGTCAATGTCAATACCCTGCAGGGCGCAAAGCTGATGAAGGAGCAGACCAGAGCGGAAAACAAGGCGGCGCTCATGCAGATCATCAACAGCACGAACATAGCGGATGATCAGAAACAGGTCGCGTTAAACAGCATCGTCGGTCTGACGGAGACGGCGGAAAAGGAAATGTCTGCGGAAATACTGCTTGAGGCGAGGGGATTTGAGGATGCGGTGGTCAGCATCACCGGAGATACGGTGGATGTGGTGGTATCCAGCGCGGATCTGTCCGATTCCCAGCGGGCGCAGATCGAAGATATCGTGATGCGAAAGACGGGAACACCGATCGAAAATATTGTGATCAGTACCACTTTGAATTAGAATAAATATGTGATATACTACCAATACTGGCGTCTGAAAAGGGAAACAGGGAGCAGCCTTACTCCCTGTTTTGCCTGTGTACCCGGGGGTACCTGTTCAGTATATAGAAACCGGAGGAAACCGAAGTGACAGATTATACAAAGGAAATTAACCGAAGAAGGACATTTGCTATTATATCCCACCCGGATGCGGGTAAAACAACACTGACAGAGAAATTTTTATTGTACGGCGGCGCGATCAATCTGGCGGGCAGCGTAAAGGGAAAAGCCACGGCAAGACATGCGGTGTCGGACTGGATGGAGATCGAGAAGGAGAGAGGTATTTCCGTCACCTCCTCCGTGCTGCAGTTTGAATATGACGGTTGCTGCATTAATATTCTGGATACGCCGGGGCATCAGGATTTCTCGGAGGATACCTACCGGACGCTGATGGCGGCGGATTCCGCGGTGATGGTCATAGACGCGTCAAAGGGCGTGGAGGCGCAGACGAGGAAGCTGTTCAAGGTCTGCGCCATGCGTCATATTCCGATCTTTACCTTTATCAATAAGATGGACCGGGACGCAAACGATACCTTTGACCTGTTAGACGAGGTGGAAAAGGAACTGGGGATTGCTACCTGCCCCGTTAACTGGCCGATCGGTTCGGGAAAGGGATTTAAGGGGGTCTATGACCGGGACGGAAATAAGGTTGTCACCTACTCCGACACGGAAAAAGGGACAAGGGAAGGGATCTCCAGAGAGATCTCCCTTGAGGATCGGGAGGAGCTTTCGGCTGCTCTGGGAACGGAGGCCATGGACAAGCTGCTGGAGGAACTGGAGCTTTTAGACGGCGCGGGGGCGGAATTTGATCTCGAGGAGGTTCGGCGCGGCGATCTGACGCCGGTATTTTTCGGATCGGCTTTGACCAATTTCGGCGTGGAGATCTTTCTGCGGCATTTTCTGGAGATGGCGACAACACCGTTGCCAAGAAAAGCGGATATCGGGCTGCTGCTGCCGACGGAACATGAATTTTCCGCCTTTGTCTTTAAAATACAGGCGAATATGAACAAAGCGCACAGGGACAGGATTGCCTTTATGCGGATCTGTTCCGGAAAATACGATGCGGCGATGGAGGTACGGCATGTGCAGAGCGGCAGAGTCATGCGGCTTTCCCAGCCCCAGCAGATCATGGCGGACGAGCGGAAGATACTGACGGAGGCTTATGCGGGGGACATTATCGGTGTTTTTGATCCGGGCATCTTTTCCATCGGCGATACGCTCTGTATGCCGAAGGAGAACTTTCAATATGAAGGGATCCCTACTTTTGCGCCGGAGCATTTTGCCAGAGTGCGCCAGATGGATACGATGAAGCGGAAACAGTTTATCAAAGGGATCAGCCAGATCGCCCAGGAGGGCGCCATTCAGGTCTTTCAGGAACTGGCGGGCGGTATGGAGGAGATCATCGTTGGCGTGGTGGGCGTCTTGCAGTTTGAGGTATTAAAATACCGGCTGGAAAACGAATACCGGGTCGAGATTGCCTTAGAGCAGCTTCCTTATGAATATATCCGCTGGATCGAGAATAAGGACGAGGTCGATGTGGCAAGGCTTCAGGGAACTTCCGATATGAAGAAGATTCAGGATCTGAAGGGGAACCCGCTGCTCCTGTTTGTGAATGAGTGGAGCATCCGGATGACCTGCGAGCGCAATGAAGGACTGAAACTGTCCGAGTTCGGAAGGAACTAGGAGATATGATCGATTGTTATTGTGACGGAAAGGTATAATAATAAATAACATGCGTTTTTTTATTGAAAAGAAGGAAGACGGGGAAAACAGGAAAAGGAGAGGGAGGATAAAGCAGGCGCTGATCGTCCTGCCGGTGTTTTTGTGCTGCATGCTCTTTCTTGCCGGGTGCGGCGGGATCACGGATTTTCTGGAGGGTTCGCCGGAAACGGATTCACAGGAACTGAGTGAAGAGGAGGACAGGGAAGAAGGAACGGAAGATGAGGAGGCGGTATCGGAAGAAGCGGTTTCTGCGGAGGATGCTGACGGTGTCGAAGGGATTCAGATCGAAGGAAATCAGGTCGAGGAAGGAAATAAAAGCCTCTCAGGGGATGAACTGGAGAGGAAGCGGGAGGAGATCGGGCTTTCGGAAGCCGGTATGATAGGACTTTTGGAGGCGCAGTCCGGCAACTACTATTTTGAACAGTTGAGCGGCCCGGAAAAAAATCTTTATGTGGAATGTTATCAGATCCTGGCAGTGCAGGCGGAGGAGATCCTTATTTCGACAACGGATGCGGAGGTTCTGCCGAGAGTCTATCAATGTGTTATCAATGACCATCCGGAATTTTTTTATTTGAACGGTTATACCTATACACAGTATACGAGAAATGAAGAAGTACAGTATATTACCTTTTCCGGCAGGTATATTTATGATGCGGCAGAGGTGGCAAGGCGGCAGAAGGTGATCGATGCGGAGGTGGAAAAACGGGTCGGCGCCCTGACGGGGTATGATGAGTACGAGACGGTGAAGCTGGTTTATGAGGATCTGATCCTCTCTACGGATTACAGCATGGATTCTGCGGATAATCAGAACATCTGCTCTGTTTTTCTGGATAAGAGATCGGTCTGTAACGGCTACGCCAAAGCGGCGCAGTATCTGTTGAACGATCTCGGCATTTCATGCATTATCGTAAACGGGACGACAAACGGTGATTCCCATGCATGGAATATTGTGGAGGTCGACGGGGCATATTATCATATGGATACTACCTGGGGCGATCCTTCTTATTATTCATCGACAGAGAGTGAAAAAGAAGGGGCGCCGGATATCGATTACAGTTATCTCTGCGTGACGGATGCGGAGATCAGAAAAAATCACAGTGTTGATCCGGAGTTTGCACTTCCCGCATGTACTTCCACGAAGGATAATTATTTCGTCAGAGAGGGCCTTTATCTGAACGGATACGAGGAAGGGAAGATCCGGGAGATCTTTGAGGCGGCGAAGGCACAGGGGAAAAATACCGTGGCGCTCAAAGCTTCCGACGGGCAGGCATATCGGGAGATTTTCCGGAATCTGATCGAAGAACAGAAGATTTTTGATTATTTTGGAACCTATACGGCGGACGGGGAATATAAGATCGCCTACTCCGGAAATGAAGAGATGGGGACGATCAGTTTCTGGGAGTAAGGAAATACGCGGTGACAGTAAAGCCGGGCGGACCGTTGCGATGCACAGTGACAAAGAAGCCGGGCAGCCGGACCGTTGCGATGCACGATGATAAAGAAGCCGGGCAGCCGGGCCGTTGCGATGCACGATGATAAAGAAGCCGGGTGCAGAACCGCTATGATGCACGGTGATGAAGAAGCCGGGTGCAGAACCGTTATGATATGCGGCGCTGACAAAAAAGATATGCTTTGCAAAACGGGAGTTTTTTGGTATACTGGTTTAAGTATATGCGGAATGGATATATATAAATGTCAGACGATTGCAGTTTGGAGAGAGAAACAGTTCGGGATCTTGAAGCGGAACAATTAAAATATCAAATAAAACAGGAGAAGACGAAATGAGCAAAGAAATGGAAAGACAAAGTCTGGAATTAAGAGAAGATGACAGCATGGGTTCTGTGAAGATCGCAGACGACGTGGTGGCGATGATCGCGGCGCTGGCGGCGACGGAGGTGGAAGGGGTTTCCTCCATGGTCGGAAATATCACTCACGAACTGATGAATAAAATGGGATATAAAAATATAGCCAGAGGCGTGAAGGTAGAAGTATTCAATAAGAAGGTAAAGGTGGATATTTCCGTCAATATTGAATACGGCTATAATATTCCGACTACCGGACGGAATATCCAGACGAAGGTACAGAACGCGATCGAGAGTATGACAGGGCTGGAGGTAACGGACGTGAATATCAGGATTGCCGGCGTCAATATGGTGAAGGCGGCAAAATAGACAAGACATCCATACAAAGTTACTTTTCAGGCACATGAGATAAAAGTATGTGGGATAACCGGAGATAATATGAGCAGACGGGAAATAAGGGAACACATTTTTAAGCTGTTGTTCCGTGTGGAATTTTATAAAACCGAGGAAATGGAAGAACAGAAGGAATTGTTTCTGGAAGATACGGAAGATTTCCCGGAGGAGGCACCGGAAAAGGACAAGCTGGAAATTACGGAAAAATATGATGCTATTGCGGCAAAGCTGTCTGAGATCGATGAGATGATAGACGGGAAAGCGACCGGATGGAGTACGAAGCGTATGGGTAAGGTGGATCTTACGATCATACGCCTTGCGGTATATGAAATCTGTTTTGATGAACAGGTGCCCACCGGTGTGGCGATCAATGAGGCGGTGGAACTGGCAAAGAACTATGGACAGGACGGCTCGGCATCTTTTGTAAACGGAGTGCTGGCAAAATTTGCAAAGCCGGAAATACCGAGGTAGGATTATGGCGCGAAATGTCTATACCGTTGCCCAGGTGAATTCTTATATTAAAAATATGTTTACTCAGGACTATATGCTTCAGTCCATTTCCGTAAAAGGCGAAGTCAGTAACTGTAAATATCATACTTCAGGGCATATTTATTTTACCCTGAAAGATCGTTCCGGGACGATTGCCTGCGTGATGTTTGCCGGCAGTCGTTCCGGTCTTGCATTTCGGATGTCGGAAGGGATGCAGGTCGTTGTCACCGGCAGAATAGATGTCTATGAGCGGGACGGAAAGTACCAGCTCTATGCGCAGAAGATCACCCGGCAGGGCATCGGGGATCTGTATGCCCGGTTTGAACAGCTAAAGCGGGAACTGGAGGAGGAGGGGATGTTCGCGGCGCAGTATAAGCGCCCGATTCCGAAGTATATCAGAACGCTGGGCGTAGTGACCGCACAGACCGGTGCGGCGGTGCGGGATATCATCAATATCGCGGGCCGGCGGAATCCTTATGTACAGATCATACTTTATCCTGCGATCGTGCAGGGGGAGGCGGCGGTTCAAAGCATCATAAACGGCATCCACGCGCTTGAAGATGCGGGAGTGGATGTGATCATTGCGGGAAGGGGCGGCGGCTCCATCGAGGATCTCTGGGCTTTTAACGAGGAGGCCGTGGCAAGGGCGGTATTTGAGTGTTCCGTGCCTGTGATCTCCGCGGTGGGACATGAGACGGACACCACGATCATTGATTTTGTGGCGG
>Ga0137308_101636_pt1 | contig 20022 bp, 22 predicted proteins | sample Inofrocosms_June_FD_97181 | JGI IMG/M metagenome (GOLD analysis project Ga0137308, IMG submission 97181) | Mouse cecal microbial communities from Vienna, Austria - N-Acetylneuraminic and N-Acetylglucosamine D2O microcosms_June | ecosystem: Host-associated > Mammals > Digestive system > Large... | reverse complement strand
GTGAAATTTTGTCAGGCTGCACGGCATTGGGTGTAGCCCTCCATAGGCCCGTTGTCGATACACTTACCTACCTGGGACATACTCTGCGTCATCCCAGCTGCGGCCAACTTGTCGTGAAACACCCTGGTCGTATATTGAAAGCCCCTGTCGCTGTGAAGCAGAGGATGTGCGTCCGGGTTGGCGGCAAGGGCCCGGTCCAGCGTCTCATGTACCAGTACATTTTCGGCCAGATACTGCGGGTCTGAGGCCCGCCGGGTACAGCCATGCCTGACATATTTAATGGTGGAGCGGATGCCCAGACTGCGCAGGTCCAGCTCCATCTTCAACAGATAGTTTTCACGTTCCAGACGGGCGTTTTCGATCCGAAGCGCCCTCCGCACGGTACCGGCTGAGGTCCAAGCCGTAGTCGCTTTGACGTTCTTTAATGCCCCAGTTCCATAGACAACTCCTTACTCCAGGACTGTCATTCATGAAGATGGAAAAAGTCTCTCTAAATCAGTACCCCCTCGCAGTGGTCGATCTCATGCTGGATGATCTGCGCCGTCCAGCCGGTGAAGGTTTTGAATCTCGTTTGGAATGTCTCCGTCTGATACTGCACCTTGATCGACTTCCACCGCTTTGCCTCCCGCGTGCCCGGCAGTGAGAGGCAGCCCTCCTGGATTTGGTAGGGATCGGATTTCTTGATGATCTCCGGGTTGAACATCACCATGTATTTCCCCTCGTTGTCAAAGGCGATGATCCGCTTATTGACCCCAATCATATTCGCCGCCATACCGACACAGCCATCTCTTTGCGCCTCCAAGGTCTCCAGAAGATCCTTTGCCACTGATATATCCTCCAGTGTGGCCGGCTCTGCCTTTTGGGACAAAAACGTGGTGTCTTTCATGATTTCCCGAACCATTGTCAGCTCTCCATTTGAATCGTAGCTTTAATAACTCCATCCCGCCGGTTCTCGAAGAGGTCATACGCTGCCGCGATGTCTTTCAGCGGGAAGGTGTGGGTAATCAGCGGCGTGGTGTCAATCTTTTCCTGTTCGATCAGCGCCAATGTCTCCGCACATTTGCAGCCGTCTACGCCGCCGGTTTTGATCGTCAGATTCTTCCCGTACATCTCCGGCAACGGCAGCGTTTGCGCTTCATCATACAGTGCCACGATGGTCACCGTGGCATTCGGTCGGGCGCACTGCCATGCCATACGGAAAGTATCCGGACTTCCGGCCACCTCCAGCACAACGTCTGCGCCGCCGTGTTCACTGTGCATCAGGACAAATTCATGAACAGCATCCGGCCCCACAGTCAACGCCTGGGGATAGTGTTCCTTGATAAATGCCAGCCTCTTGGGATCTCTTTCGCAAACAATCACCCGCTTTGGCTGCTTCAGCAGGACGCATTGCAGTGTACAGATACCAGTTGGTCCGGCGCCAATGATGAGTACGGTGTCCCCGGCGTTGATCCTGGAAATATCTGCTGCCCAATAGCCAGTTGCAAGGATGTCCCCCACAAACAGCGCCTGCCGGTCTGTGACCGTATCGGGAATCCGGTTCAAGCCCTGGTCAGCATACGGGACGCGGACGTACTCCGCCTGCCCGCCGTCGATGCGGCAGCCCAGCGCCCAGCCTCCGTTGGAGTCGGTGCAGTTATTCACCCAGCCATGCTGACAGAAGAAGCATTTTCCGCAGAAGGTTTCCACATTTACCGTCACCCGGTCGCCGGGCCGGACGCTGGTCACCGCGCTGCCGGTTTCCTCCACTATGCCTACCATCTCATGGCCTACCGTGATACCCGGCACAGCGCGAGGGACACTGCCATGTTTAATGTGGAGGTCGCTGGTGCAGACGCTTGCCAGCGTCACCCGGACAATGGCATCTCTGCTGTCCTGCAAAACCGGCTTTGGTTTGTCCAGAAGCTCAAATTTTCCTTTAGCAACGTAAGTATAGGCAAACATCGTTTTGCACCTCATAGAATGAATTTTGGCAGATCAGGCGGATCTGTCCCTCCTTTTGGGGAAACATCTATCTTTTCGTATTTCATGCCCTTATTTTATCGCGATAGTAAACGACAATCATTCAAAAAATCCGGAGAGTGGGTAGAAATGAAAACCTGTCCACCATGAACATCTTATCAGAAATACTGGATTCAAATCTATCTTGTGGAATACAACGAATTATCACATGTATAGCATCAAAAATCAGATGAGGTAGCGAAAAAAGGGCAGAAACCCCATCTGCTGCACCAGAGCTTCCAACTCCATGGCATTGGCGATCTTGGGCATAACTGGAATCCTCCTCAGCTACAGCATTTTCCTCAGTATAACACACCTCGTCGGGCAAGTCGAGAGTCAGATGAGCTTCCGCTTCAATTTGTCGCAGCAATTCAGACTTTGACCAGTCAAACTGCCGGACAGCCTGCATGTACCATGCTCTCTCTGAACTCGTCAACTTCGCCTCCAGAATGATCACATTCTGCGTCAACCCGATCTCCCATACCTCCCTGTTATACTGTTTTTCATTGTACCGACCATGTTTATGAAAAACTGACTTCTTTTGTAATCGCTCTCTGGAAAAACTGCTGGACAGCTTCCCTGTCCTTGGCCTGCCCCAGGCACCACATTAGCTTTGTCACAACCGCCTCATAGGTCATGTCATGAACGGGGATACCGCCGCACTCCAGTATTCTTTGCCCAGTTTCATACACATTTAGATTGCTGCCCTCGTACCGGCACTGGCTTCCCACCAGAATTGGGAGGCCGGACCGCGAGGCCCGGCGAATCTCAGCAGTAAAGTCGCTTTTCAAAAACGGCACTCCGCCTAATCCAAAGCCCTCAATATAGATGCCCTCATATCCATGCTCGTGCAAGAATCGGAAAATATCCGGGTTCATACCAGGGAACAGTTTCAAAACCGCAATGCGGTCCGAATACGCTGCTTGTATCTGGAAGGGCGACCCAGAAGCCTGCGCCTGTTCAAGATGGAGGTGCAAACCAAAGGCATTCACTTCCCCGATATAAGGATAGTTGATGCTTTCAAAGGCATTAAAGCTGACGGTTCGTACCTTTGACGTTCTGCATCCCAGCATGATTTTTCGGTCGAAAGCAACAAACACACCGCCATATCCGCTGGCCGCCATCTGAAGGGCGCAGCGGAGATTATCGGCGGCATCCGACATCGGAACGCCTAGAGGCATCTGGCTCCCTGTCACCACCACCGGAACAGGAATATTCTGCAGCATGTAGGACAGCATAGAGGATGTATAAGCGAGGGTATCCGTCCCATGGATGAGAACAACGCCGTCATAGAAGCCAACTTTTTCGCCGATACGCAGAGCAAGCTTCTGCCAATCGTCGGGCGCAATGTTGGAACTGTCCAAAGAGCAGTAGTCCTCCGCCACAATGGACAATGCCGGATCGAATTCCCCAATCAGATTGCAGATATCGCCGCTGGCCAACTCCGGAGTCAGTCCGTGATCACCGGGACGGGATGAGAATGTGCCGCCGGTATTGATCAGGAGAATATTTTTCATCACAGCTCACTTCCAGCAATCAGTGTTCGCCAGGCCGATATCCTTCGCCCGAAAAATCGGCTCATCTGTCGTCTTCCTTGCCTCGTCGTAATTCCGCAGCGCCGCGATAATGGGTCTGCGCAGGGCGAACACTGCCAGAATATTGACAATTGCCACCAGAGCCATCAAAATATCCGTTATGTTCCAGGCCAGCTCAAAGCCTACATGGGTTCCAATAAAGATAATAACTAAAGCAGCGATTCGGAAAAGGATGAGAACGATTCGGTTTTCCGTAATAAATTTCAGATTCTGCTCCGCATAGAAGTAGTTCCCCAGCAGCGTTGTGAAAGCAAAGAGCATCAATGCCACAGTAACAATATGAATTCCCCATTCACCAAACATAGAGAACACAGCCTGCTGCATATATGGGGAGCCGGCGTTGGCGGCATTCCCCTCCACACCAGAAACCAGCAGAATCATCGCTGTAGCGGAGCAGATAACCAGAGTATCCAGGAAAACAGAGATCATCTGCGCCATGCCCTGTACGGCGGGGTGTTCACAGGAGGCAGCGGCAGCGGCGTTAGGCCCGGTACCCATACCAGCCTCATTAGAGAACAGGCCGCGTTTCACACCTTGAACGATGCAAGACCCCGCAAAGCCGCCGGTCATGGCGGAGAAATTGAAGGCATCCTTGAAAATAGCGGCAAACACGCTGCCGATGCGGCCGATGTTCATGACAATGCAGACCAAGCCGAAAACGATATATGCGGCGGCAATAACAGGGACCAGAACGGAGGAAAGCCCTCCAATGCGGCTGACGCCACCGAAGATAACAAACCCCACCAGAATAACCAGCACAATACCAAGAACAGCTGGCCCGATCGTGTTTCGATAGTTTTCAACATAGTATTCCAGGGCAGCGCTCATATTGTAGGCGGTAGTGGTGTTCCAGCCAAAACCGGTACAACCAATCAGCAGAACTGCGTATAGTACGCCCAACCACTTTTTGCCCAGTCCCTGTTGGATATAGTATGCCGGACCGCCCAAAAACTCATCGCCGGACTTGATTTTATATATCTGCGCCAGCGTGCTCTCGCAAAAAGCAGAGGCGGCTCCCAGCAGGGCCATCAGCCACATCCAGAACACAGCGCCAGGGCCACCCACGGCAATGGCGGTAGCGACACCAATGATATTTCCGGTGCCAACGCGGGAGGCGGTGGAAATCATCAGCGCCTGGAAGGAGCTGATTCCGCTGGCAGAGGCTTTCTTTTCCGTCAGGGTCCGCAGCCCCTCCTGCAGCAGGCGAAATTGTACGCCTTTTGTGACAACTGTAAAGTAGATGCCAGCGGCAGTCAAGAGGGCAACCAGAATATAGATATAAAGGAAATCATTCAGCCATGTCAGGATTGCGTTCATACATTTTTCTCCCTTCCCATTCTTTTGATTGATTTGGTTTCCGGCGCAAGAGAATCCCAGTGCACAGCGAGGTTGACTTCACTGCCATCCATGTCCGACTCAGTTATCTTGAACGGTCAGCTTGAGTACATCAGGCCGGGAGTAGTGCCCCACACCGTCAAACTCCATCCGGCTCATGGGTACCGCACTCATATCCAGGTCCGCATAGATAATGGCCTCCCTGTTCCAGACGGGCTCATTGACATAGTGTCCGTAAGGATCAATGACGCAGCTGCCGCCGATGCACACCTCGTCTTTCAACGCAGCAATCTCTTGAGGGCAGTGAAGATCTATGGGATACATACTTTTTGTGATATATTGGTCCACGTTGACCACATAACAGTGGCCCTCAATAGCGATGTGCTTGATGGTGTCCTGCCATTCCGGGTTGTCGTTCGTGTTAGGAGCCAGGTAGATAGCTGTACCTTTCGCATAAAGCGCCGCGCGGGCAAGAGGCATATAGTTCTCCCAGCAGATCAAGCTTCCCATCACACCCCAGGGCGTCTCCACTACCGGGAAGCTGCCCTCATTACCATCGCCCCAGATCACGCGCTCCGCGCCGGTGGGTTTCAGCTTTCGGTGCCTTGCCGCCAGGCTGCCATCCGGGGCAAAAATCAGATTCGTGCAGTAGAGGGTGGCATTGACCGCATCCCGCTCTGTGATGCCGATGCTTACATAAGCGCCGGCCTTTTTCGCGGCCTCGCCCAGCCGCTCCGTCTCCGGGCCGGGGACAACCACAGAGGCATCATAGTACCGCTTCCAGTCCTCCCGTCCGGCCTGTGTACGGGCTCCGACGGTAAAGCCAAAGGTCATGCCGTAGGGATAACAAGGAATGTAAGATTCAGGAAACACGATCAGCTCCGCGCCATTGCTTGCAGCCTCATCAATGGCACGGACAACGGCATCCGTAGTGGCCTCCTTGTCGAACATGACCGGACTGGCCTGAATCAGGGCAATGCGGCAGGTGTTTTTTTCGATGTCTTTCATGGGAAATCCTCCTTTTTTGAGTTTACAAAAAGCATAGCATAAAGTATAATAAAAGAAAAATTGAAAGATTTGATTAGCTTTATCAACATTTTTGATAAGGAGGATTCTATGGAACTGCGAAATCTTCTGACCTACAGCAAGGTGTGCGAGGCCATGAGCTTTTCAAAAGCGGCTGATCAGCTAGGCTATGCGCAATCCACAGTAACCACGCAAATCGCACAGTTAGAGGAGGAGCTTGGCGTCAGGCTGTTCGACCGCAGCGGGAAACGTATTCGACTGAATACAAAGGGCCAAGAGCTCCTAATCTATTCCAACCGGCTGATTTCGTTGGCCAGCGAGGCAAAGGCCAATGTGTCTGACGCAACAACACCTCGGGGCTCTCTGCGAATCGGAGTAATTGAGTCGGTCGGCGCCTTTTTCCTTCCAGACATTCTGGAAAACTATTTAATGGCCTTTCCAGAGGTTCATGTGCAGGTTCTGACAGCAACCACGCGGGAAATAATGGAAATGCTTCGGCAGAATAAAATTGATCTCATGTTGACCCTGGACGACCGGGTTTATGATCCGGATTGGACTTGCGCCTGGAGCCAGGAGGAGGATATTGTTTTTCTATGCGCGCCTGATCATGGTTTTGCTGGCCGGAAAGATATTCCCTTAGCAGAACTTTTGCAAGAAAACATGCTGCTGACTGAACGATGGTGCAACTATCGGCACAGTTTTGAGCGCATATGTGATAAATATCAGATGCAGCCCCGCTCCTCTCTTGAAATTGGTTGTACCAATACGATTTTACAATTTACCGAGCATAATCTTGGAGTCACATTTTTGCCGCGCCTTACCGCTCAAGCCAGCTTGCAGGCAAAGCGGCTGGTTGATTTTTCAGTAAAAGAAGTATCTATACGGATGTTGATTCAATTGGTCTACCGGAAAAGTATGTGGTGTACCCCAGCAATGGACGCTTTTATCGAAGAAGTTAAAAATACTCATAAAAAATATGGAACACCCCCAGCTGCAAGCTGAGCGCAGACCGTGCGGTGGAGTACCAGCTGATAAAGTTGATTCTCGGATTTGTTTTAGGAGCAAATGTTCATTGATCCATTTATCAAGTTCTTCTCTTTCTCTGCTAGTGGTGCATCCGAACAGTTTCTCTCCTGCCCGCCAGCGGTTCGGAGATTACAAATACATCCGCCACCCTGTTGCGGACATATACCGAATCCACCTTTTCGGGATGTCCCGGTTCATAAGGAATATGGGTTTCCTCTATCAGTTGTTTGTTCGTTTCGTCTATACAGACAACTGGGTACAACGGATCATAAGGACGCTGGTAAACCTCCAACACATCCTCCATTTTTTCTGTCCTTTCTGATAAAATAATAGAGCCACCAACTACCGGCATTTCCCGGTAACTGATGGCTCTTGGCTCACAGGCTCTTGGCTCTATACGATATTGACTTCTATGTCGTGCTTGCAGGCTTTACAGCGAAATTGCAGGTTTTTGATTACGGTGTCCGCCCGAACGGGAAATAGTGCTTTGCCGCAGTGGGGGCAGCAGTACCAAGAGCGGTTATGGATGGTTTTTATCATGACTCATCCCTTTGTGTAAATCGAAACCCGTTCCCACACTTAATTGTCAGGTCTGCAATAACTGCATTGATGTGCTCAGCAGACATACCATCCGGGTACGCTTTACATTTTGCATACCCCAAATAATATTTACAACGATTGCAAGGAGGGCTGATAGGTGGGGTAGGGTCAGTTAACCTGGCCACAAAAGCCTCGTGGTCAGATAATTCACCACATCTTTTCATACGTTCCGTTGGGGATAGTCTCCAAAATTCTCTTGCTGTCAAGCCTCTGTCAGCCATAGTGTGTTACCCTCCTTTTTTTCTACAATAAAAATCGTTCCACGCCTGAATAGAATTTCCTGTTCAAGCGGATTATACTTCCGCATATCACGCCCCCGTTTACTTCGAATAATCATCTGAACATCCGCTGTCTTATCATAAACTTCAGTACTGGCTGATGTGTATGCGGGTTCTGTAACGACTTCACCTGGGGTATATTTTTGCCAAAATGATTCTACATCTACCATTTTGGCACTCCAAACAGATCGATACACAGTTCCCTGATACATAGGAAGTTTCAATAGGGCCTGGTCAATATCATGGGCGCTTTGACGATAATGCTCTGTCATAGGGGCCTCGCCGCGCAAAATTGAATTGAGAGGAAAGGCTACGTTAGAACTCTTATACTGATTCAGCGCATAAATGTCCTTTTCACTCAGTATACCAGATTTCGCAGAATTTGCAAGGCCATTATCCCGCTTCTCCCCGAACCCTGCCACCTCTGTCCGCTCATACTGTGTCCGAAGCCCGGCGTCCCTGGAGAACTCTGCATACCGCTGGTGCAGGACGGCCAGCCGGGCCTTGTCGGTCTTCAGCTTCTCGCTGTCCCCCGCCGCCTCATCCAGTGAATCATCTGGTGTGACTCAGAGCATGAGCAAGGCCGGATACCCATACGACAACGCACCGATGGAACGGTACTTCAACACTCTGAAGAACGAATGCACCAATCTGTATGAATTCAGGACGGAGGAGCAGATGTACCAGACAGTGGAGGAATTCGCCTATGCCACGTATAACCATGTGCGCCCCCCATTCCTACAAAGGGATATTACGCTCCCAAATCCGACGGCGGCCACAAGGTAAAAGTCTGTTCCTGCGTTCGTCGCCGTCGGTACCCAACTGACAACATCCCTTTGGGCGGCTGTCAAGGGTGGCGGAAACTGCGGATATCCTAACGGTAAGCAGGTAGATTTTTTTAGCCACAAATGTTACAAAAAAGCTTGACCACTACACACCTCCTTCAGAAGCGGCGCGGTAAGAAAAAGGCCATCATTGCCATTGCTCGAAGGATTCTCACTACCATCTATCACATCCTGCGCAAGTGTCAACCCTACAATCCTCCCACTTTTAGGCTGGTGCGTTTCTGGTTTGTTTCAAACTTATAGTTTCATAGGAATGAAAGAACACGAGGCGTCTACGCTGGTGGAGTTCCGGAAACGGTTCAGCGAAGAGGACATGGCGGCGATTCTGGAGGCATCCATCCGCCGGCCGGAGAAAAGTAGGAACGATGAGGACAGCGACGATCCTCCCAACGGCGGCGCACTGGCGCTGGACGCCGCCTGCTGCCCTGCGGACATCGCCTATCCCCAGGATGTAAATCTGCTCAATCAGGCGCGGGAGAAGCTGGAGCAGATGGTGGACGAGATCTGCAAAAGCGCCGGGGAAAAGAAGCCGAGGACATACCGCAAGCGTGCCCGGCGGGATGTGGGATACATCGTCCGGTTCGTACAAAATGGCGTGAAACTGACCGAAACACAGAAAATATGAGCGCTATGGACGCTGGCCAGAGCGCATTCTGGCGGACAAGCTTTACCGGAACCGGCAGACATTGGCTTTCTGCAAGGAGCATGGGATCCGTCTGTCCGGCCCGGCCCTGGGCAAGCCGCCCAAGCAGCATCTCTCCCGCCGGACAGTTCCTATTCCCCCAATACATAGGCGACGCTATTTTATGATTCCCACGCCCTGGAAGCTCAGCCAGATTAACGTGTTCTATACCTCCGGACCGGATGAGATGACCTCATGACCGCCGCGTGTGCAGCGGTCACTCGTCTTTTTATACAGATTCTACCACACCTGTAGGGAGATGCAACACCGTCGCTGACCGTTCAGTCAGAGAATCGATCATTTGGTAATTTTCTGCATTTGGGACAAACGGTTTTTGGTTGGTGGGTATTAACAGACCTGCTTCGCTATAGCCTATAGACCAGCGGCATGGAAACAAAGTCTCCATGCCGCTGCACGTTCTGACCTATATCTCAAGGTTATCTATAGGCGGAAGAAGCGCAGTCCGCAGCAACTCCATCATCTGTGGAAAAACCTCCTCTGGCAGACGCTGTCCTTGGATGACGCTTTGCAGCAGCGGCATGGGGGGAACGGTTGACTGATATACGTCAAACACCTCCCACAATTCACGGCCGCAGGCTGCGTCCAGGCTCTCCAGCAGATTGCTGTACCAAGGGTATTGCATGAGAATTTCACTATTGTGATACACGTCGGCATAAGGCGCAAGACCGCCATATAGCGTAATCAACTCAGCCTGCGCATACGACGATATCCATCGCACGAATACCTTTGACGCCTCGATATTCGGAGAGTCCGCAAAAATGGAGAGAGAACCGCCAGTAATATAGGCAGTGCCGCCAGGGACGCATGTATAGCCGATCAAACCGCCGTAAATATTCCTCTGTAAATGGGAAATATTCGAGGCATAGTTGAGAAAGACCAGCTCCAGGGCCGTCTGTCCATTTACAAAATCCTCCAGCGTGGCGCCAACCCATTCCTTGTTGCGCACAGGAAGGGCGTACCGTCCGCAATTGTACAGGTTCAGCAGCGTCTTGGAAACCGCATCTTCGTCGATCTGGGTTTTGCCGCGCTGGAGCTTCCGGTCCTTCATGTAGTTGATATAGCGGAGGAAAAACGAGGAACTCAGTTCTGTCGGAGAATCCCAATTCATTCCGCATCCGGCCCGGACAGGGGAGGCCGCATTATAGTCCCGATTAAAAAAACGGATGATCCGGTCGCTTTGATCGAACGTAGCCGGGACGCTCAGCGGCTCGCCGGTTTGCTCATAATACATGCGCTGCAACAGCTGGTCTTCAAACAGATCCTTCCGGTAAATCAGCATATCCGTGCCGATGTCGAAGGGAATGCATTGCGGCTGGCCGTGGATATAGGAAAAATCCTGCACAATCCGGGGCAGCATTTTTTTGGTAATTTCCTGGAATTCCTCTCTGTGGAAGGTATAAAAAATATCTGGAGGGAAAAGCGGCAGGCAGCTCATGTTGTTGCGCACCAAATCAAACGAATTGGTCCGTGCGCATTTCAGCGTCTCCGGAAAAACCTCGTTAGGCATACGTTCCACAAATTGGACCTCTATCCCGGTTTCGCGGGTGAATTTGGGGGTAATTCTCTGGAGCGCCGCACTGGAGCGGCTTTTAGAGAGAAGTACCCGCAGCTGCGTTTTACCGCCTGCCGGCAGGAGGTGGGCTGGTTCTGGCCGAAACCCGCTTGCGGAGAGTATTTCATGAATCGGCTCACGGATTGCCTGTACATTTTTGTCTTTGAAACGAGTCAGGAGGCAGCGTGCCGCCTGCATTCCGGCGCACATATGGTCCAGGGTGTACCGGGTGACACCCTGCTGTTCGATACGAATATGGTCAGTAGACAGGGTGATGACCGGCGGACAGGGGGCGGCGGAGGCCACTGAAAAGGCTAGCTGCACCTTTGGCAAAAAAGAGGAATCTGTCAGGACGATCGCATCTGGAGCCCGCTGGTCCTCTTCCAAAAATTTAATGGGGGACGCGGATATATTCAGCCAGTCCGTTGCTCTGATTTGTAGGCGGCATAGAGGATTTTCGCTCTGCAGAGTCTCCCGCAGCCCCTGGATCAGCTCCCGATTCTCCGGATAATATTGGGGATCGCTGATGACAGCGATGTCTTGGTATCCCTGCTGCAAAAGTCGTTTCCCGATTTGGCGGCCAATCGCAAGGAAATCAAAGCCGATGAAATCGCGGGCGTGCTGTGTCTCGCGAAAAGCGTAGAGGACTTCCGCTCCGCTGTTGCAGGCCCCGGAATAGATGTCCAAATGGGAGATGGAGCTGGTCACGGTGATGATACCGGAAACGCGCATCTCGGCTACATGCTTTGCAATGGATTCCTCACGATAGGGGGAGTCGCCGGTTACAAAGAGAAGGGGGGTGTAGCGGTTTTCCTCCAAAAGAAGCTTAATGCCGTTAAAAAAACTCGTGTACCGGTCCTCGGTGATATTGGGGAGGATAACGGCTACGTGGCTGGAGAGCGGAGAATCTTTTCGCAACTGCTTGGCCTGAGCATTTGCCACATATCCCAGCTGCTTGGCTGCCGCCATCACCCGCTGAATTTTTTCAGCGCTGACGTTGCCGCGGTTATTCAGTACGTTGGATACTGTACCCTGAGAAACATTAGAAAGCTTTGCAATATCTTTTACAGTAATCATCAAGGCCTCGCTATCCGCGGGCCTGCCGGTCCCGGCAGGCCCAGAAATGTTCCGGAACAAAATATTGGTTTCTGGATTTAGAATAGCTGATTTTTCAAAAAAAGTCAAGTGGACCGATTATAAATTCGTTTCAATTGTGAAAATATTTATATTTCAAAAACTTTTGTTATTTTCTTATTTTTCTATTGACACGTTTCAATAAATGGTGTAAGCTAATAAATAACCCCGGCGCCGGGTAAACGAAGGGAGGGCGTTAGCCATGACAGAAGCAGAAAAAATACGGATTGCACAGGAAGCAATTATGGCCTACTACAGCACGGATGACCCGGAAAACCGGGCCTATGCATTGGAAATCAACGCGCAGGTTTCTCCGGAGGCCGTCCGTATCCACCAAAACTCAATTGTCATTGATACCTGTAGCTTTTATCTGGAGTCCTATAATTGGCACCTGAAAGAATCTGGCGCTACGGCACTGAACCTGACAGTTCCTTCTGTCCACGACGGTTTGGAGGGTGCGGTCAACGCGATTATCCACCACTATGCGGCCATTGCAGAGACGCCGGACCACTTTGTATTGGCAGAAACAGCGGATGATATCCGACAGGCCAAGAAGGACGGAAAAATCGCCATTATTATCGGTGCACAAAGCCCACGCTTTATTGAACACGCTTCCCAGGCATCGGCTGTGGAGGTCTTTGCAAAAATGGGAATGCGGATTCTGCAAATCGGCTACAACCAGCGGACCTTCGCCACAGAAGGATGCTTGTGCAATGAGGGCGGCGGCCTCTCCGCAACGGGCCGGCAGTTGATTGCCGCTATGGAGGACTCCGGTATTACGGTGGATATCAGCCATATCGCCCACCGGGCCGCTATGGAGGCAATGGACGCATGCACCAAACCGCCAATTTTCAGCCACTCCAACCCGCTGGAGCTGTTTGACCATCCCAGGAACATCACAGCAGAGGCAGCAAAGAAGTGTGCCGGAATAGGCGGCGTCATCGGCGTATGCTCCTATGCGCCTATTTTGTGGAATCGGAAACGCCTGCCATGTATAGATGATTTTGTAGACGCTATCGCTTATTACGCCGATTTGGTGGGCATTGACCATGTAGGCATTGGCATTGACTCCAACGCGGAGCCAGGCGCCTATGACCGCCATGATACCCGCAGCCTGATGAAACTGGTTCCCCCCAACCGGGACGTCTACCTGGCGGGAGCAGAGGCCGGACTGGGCAAACGCTGTGCCTATCCCGCTGGGCTGTACAGCCTGGCGAACATTGTCAACATCGTGGAACATATGCTCCGGCGCGGCTTTAGCGAAGGGGATATTCAGAAAGTAATGGGAGAAAATTATCTCCGTGTCTTTGAGCAAACCTGGAGAAAGCGAAGCTGACCGAAAAAGGCGGACGGCGATAAATAATTAAGCGGCAACTGTGGAAATTAGGAGGAGGTTACCTGATGAAAAAAAGAACATTTGCGAAAAGAGCGGCGGCGCTGCTGCTGGGTCTGCTGCTGCTGGCATCCGCGGCGGCCTGCGGAGGGGACCAAAGCGGCGGCAGTTCTGCTACGGGCGCGGGCAACGCTGGCCGTACGGACGTAAACTACGGCCTCTCCAGCGATATTGCGTCCCTGGACCCCGTGTACACTACCGACCAGATCAGCACCATTCTTTACCGCCAGCTTTACGATACCCTGATTGTAAAGGGCACAGACGGCAGCTGGCAGCCCAAGCTGGCGGAGTCCTGGGAGGTTTCCGATGACGAGATGGTCTATACCTTCCATCTCCGCCAGGACGTCAAGTTCCATGACGGAAATGGCATGACATCCGAGGATGTGGCCTACTCCGTCAACCGGGCTATCGAATCTGCGGCCGTCGGCGCATCCATGACCAATATGGGCGAGTGTGCGGCTTTGGACGACTACACAGTGGAGCTCCGCATGACCCAGCCCTTTGGCGGCGTGATGGAGATCCTCAGTACCTATGGCCGCGTATCCAGCGCGTCCACAACAGACTATGAATCCGCTCCCATTGGTACTGGTCCCTACAAGTTTGTCTCCCGGAACTCCGGCGACAACATCACCCTGGAGGCGTTCCCAGACTATTATCTGGGTGAAGCTGCTATTAAAAACCTGACTTTCAAGGTGATTACCGACCCCACTACGCAGATTGCCGCTTTACAAAAGGGCGAGATCGACTTCCTCACTCACTGCAGCCTGTCTGCGAAGGCCACCGTTGAAGGCGACAGCAATCTGGTCTGGCAGGAGACCCTTTTCCGCGGCAACAACTGGCTGAGCTTCTGCCAGAACAAGGCCCCCTTTGACAACATTCTGGCGCGGAAGGCTGCTCAGTATGCTATTGATAAGGACGCGGTCCTGGTGGGAGGCTCCGAGGGCCTGGGCGCTACGATGAAAACCGTGTTTCCTTCCAGCGTTCCCAACTCTCCGGAAGACACCTATGAACAGCCCTACAGCTATGACCCGGAGAAGGCAAAGGAGTATTTGGAACAGTATAAGGCAGAAGCCGGAGTGGACGCCGTGTCCATCTCGATTTTAGCCCCTGATACGCCTATGTATCTCTACCCTGCCATTACGGTGGAGGGGATGCTGCGGGACGTTGGCTTTGACGTGACCACCGAGCAAATTGACCGATCCACCTACTGGTCCTCTGTATACGCCGGAAATTATCAGCTGGCAGTTACCGGCACTTCCTGGCCGGTCAACGATTGCGACGGCAACTATTTGTATTTCTACAGTACCTCCGGCCAGCACTACTTTATGGCCTTTAACGATGAACTGGACGAGTACTTTGACAAGGGACGCTCTATTACAGACCCTGCCCAGCGTACGGAAGCCTATACCCAGGCCCAGGAGGTTATCGACAGGGAAGCCATCTGCGTACCTTTGCTTCAGCCGGCCAACGCTGTGGCTTACAACGCTGCCTTGAAGGGAGTGGACACAAAGGACGACATCTATTGCCACTTTGTCTATGATTGGTCCTGGTAAAGAGAGAAAAACCAGCGGTCCGATCCGTATTCTATAGATAGGGTGCGCCGCACGGTACCGGAGCGCTAGCCCGTACGGCGCGCCCGAAATAATACACTCTCACGGAAGGGAGGCAGACTATGCTGAAATATATCTCGAAACGGGTCTTGATCCTAATCCCTGTTCTTTTGGGCGTATCCTTCCTGGTCTTTGCCATTCTGGCGATGATGCCGGCGGATGTGGCGTCGGTCCAGCTGGGGGTCTCGGCCACGCCGGAGGGGATTGAAAAGTGGAATGAGGAGCATGGGCTGAATGATCCGTTCCTCAAGCGTTACTTTGACTATATGGGGGGACTGTTGACTGGCGATCCCGGCGTTTCCTGGTCCTCCAACACACCCATCAAGACGGAATTCGTCCAGCGCATCCCATCTACCATGGCGCTGACGGCAGGGACGATTGTCCTGGTCATCCTTTTAGGCGTCCCAGTGGGCGTGATCTCCGCCATTAAGCAGTACAGCATCTTTGACAATATTTCCCGGCTCTTGGCCATGTTGCTGACCTCCCTGCCCGCATTCTGGCTGGGGTTGTTGCTGATGCTGAAATTTGCGTTGGAACTGGACATTTTGCCGGCCACAGGCGGCGGGTCCTTTTCCCACTATATTCTCCCCTGGATCACCCTCTCCACCGCTATGGCGGCGCAGATGATCCGTATGACCCGCTCCACTATGCTGGAGGTCATCCGGGCGGACTATGTGCAGACCGCCCGAGCCAAAGGGGCCAGACCGGTCCGGGTCGTGATGGTCCATGAGCTGCGCAATGCGCTGCTCCCCATCATCACCGTAGTTGGCATCATTTTGGGACAGACCCTGGGCGGCGCTATTGTAACGGAGACCATTTTTGCTCTGCCAGGCGTAGGGACCTATCTGCTGCAGGGGATTTTCAAGTATGACATGCCTGTTGTGATGATCAGCGTTTTGTTTATCGCGGCAGTGATTGGTGTAATAAATCTTCTGATCGACATCCTCTATATGTATATCGACCCGCGCCTGCGCAGTCAATTTGTGAAAGGATAGGAGGTGGCCGGATGAAAACAGCGGAGAACGTTCCAAAGCGGCGGGGACAATTTGCCGCGATTTGCTACAGGTTCAGCAGGAACCGTATGGCGATGCTGGGGCTGGCCGTATTTCTGGTCGTGGCCTTTTTTGCCGCTGCCGCCCCCATGTTTGCCGATTATGAGGCGGACGCTGTGAAGCAGAATGTATACACAAAATTCTTTTCTCCCGGTCAGGAAGGCCATATTCTTGGGACAGATATGTATGGCCGAGATTTATTTGCACGGATCATTTTTGGCGCGAGATTGTCGCTGCTGATCGCTTTGTCCACCGTTGGGGCGTCCCTTGTGCTGGGGTGCCTGATTGGTTCCCTGTGCGCTTACTACGGCGGATGGCTGGACACGATCACTATGCGTATTGTGGATATTTTTCTTGCCTTACCGATGACCTTGATGGCAGTGACGGTGGTGGCGGCGCTGGGGACCAGCACAACAAATCTGATTATTTCTCTGACGATCTCTATGGTGCCGCCCTTTGTGCGGATCGTGCGCTCAGCGGTGCTGCAGGTCAAGGGTTCAGATTACATTGAGGCGGCCGTGGCTTACGGCTCCAAGGATATGCGGATTATCTTGACCCATGTGCTGCCCAATGCCATTGGTCCCATCATCGTCCAGGCCACTCTTAATCTGGCATCGGTGCTACTGTCGGTGGCGGCGTTGGGGTTCATCGGCCTGGGCGTACCTTCTCCGCAACCGGAGTGGGGTACCATGCTGGCTGAAAGCAAAGCCCAGATGCGCTATTATCCCTGGCAGGTGATTATCCCTGGGGTTGCTATTGCAGTGACGGTGCTGTCTATTAATCTGATCGGAGACGGTCTGCGGGATGCGCTGGACCCCAAGCTGAAGAACTGATAAAAATGAGCAGAGGAGGAGAAAAATGGGACCTTTGTTGGAGATCAAAGATCTGCATGTGGAATATGAAACCCATGATGGGACCGTCTATGCTGTTAACGGCGTCGATTTGTCCCTGAGGAGGGGGGAGACACTGGGACTGGTAGGCGAGACTGGCGCGGGTAAAACCACAACTGCGCTGAGCATTCTCCGCCTCCTGCCGGATCGAATAGGGCATATCCGCAGCGGAAAGATTCTGCTGGATGGTGCGGATGTCACAGCGATGAGCGAGCCGCAGATGCGGGAGATACGAGGAAACAAAGTTTCAATGATTTTCCAGGACCCAATGACCTCTCTGAATCCGATTCTGTCGGTTGGAAAGCAGATCGAGGAGGCGCTCCTCCTTCATACGGATCTCAGTAAGGAGGATCGGGCAAAGCGGGTGGATGAGATGCTGACGGCAGTTGGACTCCAGGCATCGAGAAAGGATGAATATCCCCACCAATTTTCCGGCGGTATGAAGCAGCGGATCGTCATCGCCATTGCGCTGGCCTGTAATCCGGAGCTGCTACTGGCAGACGAACCTACCACCGCTCTGGATGTAACCATTCAGGCCCAAGTGTTGCAGATGATGAATGAACTGAAGAAACAGTTTGACACCAGTATGCTCCTGATTACCCATGATTTGGGTGTTGTAGCGCAGACCTGCGACAAGGTGGCGATTATGTATGGCGGACATATTGTGGAGAGCGGCACGGTGCAGGATATCTATGAGGCCAAGGAACATCATCCTTATACCACAGGTCTGTTCCGCTCCATCCCGGAAATGAACAAGGACTCCGACCGGCTGGCCCCCATTCCGGGGCTGATGCCAGACCCTATGCTCCGGCAGGAGGGGTGCAGTTTCCATGACCGATGCCCGCACTGTACGGAACGATGCAGGCGGGAGAAGCCCGACAGTTATGCAGTCTCCCCAATGCACAATATTGCCTGTTTCTTACACAGGCAGAGGGACAAATAAGAAAGGAGGCGCAGCGATGGAAGTACGGAGCGGTAGCCCCCTCCTGCAGACGAAGGGACTGACAAAATATTTCAAAACATCCCGTGGTATGCTCCATGCCGTTGACCACGTTGACCTGCAAATTCAGGCTCAAAAGACGCTGGGTGTAGTAGGGGAGTCCGGATGCGGGAAATCAACTCTCGGCAGAACAATCCTTCGACTGATCCAGCCGACAGATGGGAGCATTTTATATAGAGGAGAGGACATCGTCCACTATTCAACTGCCAGAATGCGGGAGATGCGCCGGAAAATGCAGATTATTTTTCAGGACCCCTATGCAAGCTTGGACCCGCGAAAAACAGTGAAGGACCTGATTGCCGATCCCCTGAAGGTCTATAAGACACCGAAGTCCCGGCGAGATGAGCTGGTAGGGCAGATGATGGAAACGGTGGGTCTTGCAGAGCGATTTGCCCAGACGTATCCCCATGAGCTGGATGGGGGCCGCCGCCAGCGGATCGGCATTGCGCGGGCGCTGGTGCTACATCCGGAATTTATTGTCTGCGACGAGCCGGTTTCAGCGTTGGATGTTTCTATCCAGGCACAGATTCTCAATCTGCTAATGGATTTGCAGGAGAGCCATGGCCTGACATATCTTTTTATCACCCACGACCTGTCAGTAGTGCGGCATATCTCAGACGAAATCATGGTCATGTATCTTGGAGTAGTCGTGGAACGGGCTCCGTCAAAGGAGCTGTTTTCCTCTCCGCTGCACCCCTACACAAAGGAATTGATTCGAGCGATTCCGATGCCGGACCTGGACCCGGCGCATAGGCTAGTCAACAGCCTGCGCGGCGAGGTGTCTGATCCGATCGAACCCTCTGCCAGCTGCCGGTTCGCCCCCCGCTGCAATTACTGTACAGCGGTATGCCACAGCAGCCAGCCCACATTGAAGGACATGGGAAATGGACATTTTGTTGCGTGTGCTTTGTGCGGAGCGTAGAGGTAAACTGCTCGCAGGCCTGTTTAATTTTTGTGCATTGCGGCATCTGTCAGGGGAATCGCCGAGGTCTCCGCAGCTTCTGGCAATCGACAGCAGCAGAGCTTGAAAATTTGACCAAACAGGTGTTTATGTGCAGCATCGCCGTGCCTGGCTATCTGTCAGGCACGGCGATGCTTTTTGGCACTTTAGAGACAATCAACCACCAGCATAGCTGGTGGAATAAAGAGCTTATAGCAATAAAAAGCCTCCCAAGATAGAACAGTGAAGGTCTACCAACCGCACTACATCAAAGGGAGGTGTCATCATGGATGACATAAATAGGGTCTGCTGAAAAACCCACATATAGGAACAAGGACAGAAGAGAACGGAAAAAGAGTGCAAGCCAACGCACCAGCCGGAGGCTGGTGTTCATGTCCAGAATGACGAGAGCAGCCTCGGTCTTTGCCGCTTCATCCAGTTTCGAGAATAAACGGTCGAGTCCGAAGCGGCGTTTCGCGTTGCCGTTTCGTCCCTCAATGGCGTTACGTTCACAGGCGTCCTGATAGATCTGCCGCCTGATTTTGGTATCTGTTTCAGAGGCTTTCCTGCGTCCCAATGTCGGACCGGACAGCCAGATGCCGAGCTGGGTACAGAACATTTTATTGCGGCGGGCCTGGTAGATCCTGTCTGCCAGAACGGCGCTGGGATAGCAGCCGAACTTGCGAAAATAATCTTCCACAGCGGCTTGAAGGTCGCAGCCTTCGTTGAAATTGCTCCAGCTGGTCTGCACCAAATAGGTATATCCATCCACCACGGAAAGGTGCAGTTTCTGCCCGAATTCGGTGGGGTTTGGACGTTTGCCCCGCTGGATTAGGCGCACATGGGACTGCTCCAGACTGACGATCCGGTCACCTGGTAGCAACCCTACGAAACCACTTTATCTTTTGGAAAAAGTATTCAACAAGGTGGCGTTCTTTATACAAGTAGAAATCCACTGGCCATGGTTCCTTGGCGCTGCTTTTGGGAGGGATCACAACGCCGGCTCCCTGTCCCCTGATATATGCAAGGATTTCCTTCGTCC
>Ga0137308_101634_pt1 | contig 20038 bp, 19 predicted proteins | sample Inofrocosms_June_FD_97181 | JGI IMG/M metagenome (GOLD analysis project Ga0137308, IMG submission 97181) | Mouse cecal microbial communities from Vienna, Austria - N-Acetylneuraminic and N-Acetylglucosamine D2O microcosms_June | ecosystem: Host-associated > Mammals > Digestive system > Large... | reverse complement strand
GTTGCTTGCCATTCGCCTTTTCAATAAAAAACAGCTTTAATTGTCGAATTTATAACGATTTGAAGAAATGCTCTTAATGCGGCGGCTTAGACTAAGCCGCTGTTTTATTATGGCGGCTTCGGGAGGTAGCCGTCATGTTGAATAATTACCATAGGTTTGTTACGCAGTAGAAAGGCGTTTTGAGGGAAAAGGTATAAACCTTGCCACGTGGAAAATGTACCCGCAAAGCCGCTTATATCAATGCTTTTTCAGCCCCTATTGCGTAACAAGGAGCATGAAAAAAGCGGGCAAGAAACGCTTTATTTCCTACTCGCCCTTTTCTGCACCCTGTATGGCAGCTCTTTTTTATTTTTTAAAAACTCATCATAACTTTAATCACGGGTTCTGGTCTCTTATCTGCCATCTCCATAGCTTCTTTCATCTGTTCAATTGGATATCTGTGTGTCACCAAAAGGCTGGTATCCATTACTCCTTTGGAGATACAGTCCATCACAGCCATATAGTCATCATAGGTATACATATTTGAGCCAATCACTGCAATCTCTTTTGCCTGAATCAGGGCATAGGGCGCTCCCTCTCCATTAGGCATCAGGGCAATCTCTGATACGATTCCGCCTCTTTTCGTGCACTTTGCTGCTTCCTCGACCACAGAAGCATTTCCAAATGCAAGAAATGTAATATCTGCGCCTTGTCCATCTGTGATTTCTTTTATTTTTTCTTCTAGATTTTCTTTTTGATTATTTATCACATAGGTACATCCCATCTGTCTTGCAATCTCTAGGTTATAGTCTACCACGTCTGCCATCACTACACATCTGGGATTGCACACCATCACACTTAGAAGCAGCCCAAGTCCAATCGTACCTGCCCCGATAATCAGTATCGTATCATCAATGGATACATGATTTTTCCGAACCGCATGCATCCCGACCGCAATGGGCTCAATCAGTGCCCCCTGCTCATAGCTGACACTATCTGATAATGGAACAATCGTCTGCTCTGGAACTACAATATATTCTCCAAAAGAACCACTCCATCCACCCGATCCAAGCACCTTTTTCTGACTGCAAATATTATACTTCCCGGCCTTGCACGCCGGACAGCTTCCACACCCGTACTGTGGCTCTGCTGTCACCCTGTCGCCAACCTTGCAGCGCCTTACCCCTTTTCCAACCTCAACCACCACACCGGCAAATTCATGTCCTGATACCACTGGAGGAATCCGATAGGGATGCTTTCCATGGTAGGCATGTACCTCTGAGCCACAGATTCCTGTCGCCTTTACCTGAATCTTTACATCGGATGCATTTTCAAGTACAGGCTCCTCCACATCCTTGTAATAAGCTACTTCTGCTCTCTCTATAAATCCTGCCCTCATTTTTATTTTCCTTTCATATGATGTATATAACATAGGATGTTAAATATCAAAAAAACACAACTAGCCAAGAAGTCTTGGTAAAAACATCGACAATATTGGCACATAGGTTGTCAAAAGTAACGCTGCTATTGATGCACCAACAAATGGCAGAACTGCTCTGGATATCTCTTTTAGGGAAACATTCGCAATTCCACAGCCCACATACAGATTCACTCCAACTGGCGGTGTTACAAGTCCAATCGCCATATTCATAACCATAATACAGCCCAGATGTACTCCATCAATTCCAAGTGCAGTCGCTACGGGATAAAGAATCGGCACCAATATATAGGAAGCAGAGTTTGCGTCAATAAAGCATCCGGCAATCAATAAAATCACATTGATAATCAAAAGGAAAATATATTGATTACCTTTGCAGACAGATATCAGCATATTGCTGGCACTTGCTGCCAAACCTGTCACGGTCAGTACCCAGGCAAACAGACTCGCTGTTGCTACAATAAACATTACCACTGCCGTTTGTGATACAGAATCTGCAAGCAACTCCTTTAATTTTTCAAGGTTTAAAGTCCGATAGATAAAAAACCCTACTATCAAGCCATAGACTGCGGATACTGCAGCAGCTTCTGTTGGAGTAAAGATTCCTCCATAGATTCCTCCAAGAATAATCACCGGCATCAAAAGTCCCCAAAAGGCATCTTTAAACGCATCCCATTTTTCCTTAGTTGTTGCTTTTGGCAGAAGCACTAACTCCTGTTTTCTGCTGCTCCACATCATTGCAAAAATCAGAAGTACCCCCATCAAAATTCCCGGAACAATACCAGAAGCAAACAAAGAACCCACAGAATCTCCAGTAATAGAACCATAGATAACAAAAGTAATCGAAGGAGGAATAATAATTCCAATCGCACCTGCCGTAGACATAAGCGCTGTTGAAGAAGCTTTCTCATATCCAACTTTTGTCATCGCTGGTATAATAATCATTCCAAGAGCAGCAACCGTTGCAGGACCGGAACCAGATATTGCTGCAAAAAAACAAGCTACAATCACACATACCATTGCCATTCCGCTTTTTTTATGCCCTACCAGTGTTCGGCAAAAATCAATCAAGCGCTTGGAAATTCCACTTTTTTCCATAATATTTCCACCCAGAATAAAAAATGGAATCGCTAATAATACAAACTTACTGGTAGAAGAATACAGATTGTTTGGCACCATTGAGACTGGAAGCTTTTCATAAATCAATGTCAAAATACTAGATATTCCAAGTGATAGCCCAATAGGAATATTTAATAAAAGCAAGATAAAAAATACGCCAAATAAAATAAATCCTGTCATGCACTTATATTATCCTTTCTTCTTAATATTTTGACTGCAAGTTGGAGATAACGAATCATCAATATTGCACCACTGATAGGAATAAACATACCAAACAGCCATTCCGGCCATTGCATCCCGGCAGTTGTCTGTCCCAGATTGTATTCCTGTAACGCCATCTGTGTTCCATAATACAACATCACTGCTCCAAAAGCTGCTCCCAAGATATCTCCCAATATTATCAGACTCTTTTGTACCTTTTCTGACAAAAAGTCTGTTAACAATGTCAAGCCAAGATGTGCACCTCTTTTGGCTGCTACTGCTGCACCCGCTAGGCTGATAATCACCAGCCCTAGCGAAGTCAGTTCCTCAACAAATGGCATAGAACTTTTAAAAATATATCTGGCAAATACATTAATACAGGTCAATATTGTCATCCCCAACAAGATTGCTGAACAAAAATAATCTTCTAGTTGTTCTACAATATTTTTCATATCGCTTCTCCTCTGCTATTCTATTCCAAACGCTGTGCAGGCAGCCTCACCATAGATTCCTTTATATTCCTCTATAAGTGGTGCAACTGCTTCTTTAAAAGCAGCCATATCCTCTTCTGTAAGTGTGTAGATTTCACAATTATTTTCCTCTGTAAACTTCTGTTCTAAGGTTGTTTCGTCTGCTATAATCTGCTGATTCATCTCTTTTGTCGCTTCTTCTACACATTCTTTAATCAGGTTTTGCGTATCTTCTTTCAGCGCATTGAATTTTGCTGCATTTGCCATAAAAGTAAACGCTTCATAAGTATGTCTTGAAATTGTAATGTATTTTTGAACCTCCTGGACATTTGCAGAATTAATCGTACTTAAAGAATTATCATGTCCATCAATCGTTCCCTGTTGCAATGCAGTAAACACTTCTGACCATGACATCGCCTGTGGAGAAGCTCCAAGCGTCTCATAAAACGCACTGAAAAAAGCGCCTCCCGGAACACGAATTTTCAATCCTTTTAAATCTTCCGGTTTAGCAATCGGATGTTTGCTATTGGTAATCGCTTTAAATCCATTATGTACTGCGCCTAGATAGCAGACCCCTTTTTGCTGTAGAACAGAATCAATATATGTTCCGCCATCTCCATAGAATGCATCCTCTGCTTCCTGATAATCCGAGAAAAGCCATGGCAATGTACTCACCATCAAACTATTATCCAGATTCGAAATAATACTGGTAGAATGTATATCAATATCTACCGTTCCATCGCAGAGCATTTCAAGCCCCTTGGACATATTTCCTCCTGCAAGCTGGTCATTGGGGAAAACCGTAACTGTTATCTTTCCACCAGATTTCTGGCTTACCAAATCCGCAAATAATCTGGCAGTTTTTGTGTCAGTCCCCTGGTCTGTTCCATTACAGCTTAGCCGAAGATTTACGGAATCAAAGTCGCCTTCTACCGCCTCTGCCTCTACTGTTTCCTCTGTGGATTCTGTGGATTCTGCATCTTGTGTTTCTCCCGCACTGCTCCCACATCCTCCCATCAATCCTGCTACCATCGTCACCGCCATCATCATGCATATTACTTTCTTTTTCATACCCTTCTCCTTTCATACTATGTAACCAACATGGGATGTTATGACCTTATAATAACACCGATGTTTAAAGAAAGCAATAAAGAATTGTATTTTCTGTATATTTTTACAAAATATACACTTAATTTTTATATAAAATACACAAAAAACCTGAAGTTATATGTTTCCATACAACTTCAGGTTCCTCTTCTGCCTCTAACGATAGATATCTTTCCAATAAAAATAGCTGTCCGTTATTGCTTTATACAGTGCATTGGCGTCTTTTCCTTGCAGCTTCTCCACCAGATTTCTATGTGTATCAATCAGATATTGCTTGTCCCCTTTTGCTACGACTTCCTCAATAGTCCTCTGACGCGATTCCCGTGTCAGCTGTATCACCACATCATGTACGACCAGTGCCAGTGAATTATTGGTCGCCTTGGCAATCTCCTCATGAAAGGCAATATCCGCTTCTGCTGCCTTTGGGATATCAGGCGGATCCTCTTGTAAGATTGCCACCAGAATATCGCACTTTCGCTCAATTCGATTCCAGGTCTCTTGTGGGATATCCATATCCATCAAAAGCTGCATCATACCATTCTCAATAATCTTTCTAAGGCCAATCAGCTCTTCATAGCGACTCTCTTTCTGTAAAATAATCTGATAAATTGCCGGATTTATCATCGACGGTGAAAATCCATCACAGATAAAAGTACCTTCTGCTCTGCGTATCTCTAGTACCCCATAAGCCACCAGAATCCGTATCGCTTCCCGCACCGTATTTCTTCCCACATTGAACAGAGAACTCAGTTCCGGCTCTGTCGGAATCTGGTCCCCCGGCTTTAATTCTCCATCAATAATGGCCCCTGTAATCCGGTCGATTACAATCTGTACCATTGATTTGGAGTTAATCGGAGCCAAATATTTTTTTTCCATCGCGTTAACCACCTAAACATAGAATACCATTACTATAAGGTATCTGGTCTTATATGTCCAGTACAATCTTATGCCTCGATAACTTCAATCGTATCTCCTTCTGATATTACGCCTCCATGCAGCACACGTGTAAAGATACCTTCTCTTGGCATAATGCAGTCTCCCATAATCTTAAAAATCTCACAGCCACTGTGACACTGCTTGCCAATCTGTGTCACTTCTAGAATAACATCATTACAGGCAAGTTTTGTCCCTACTGGCAGTGAACGGCAATCAATGCCTTCCACTATCAGATTTTCACCAAATGCACCATCCTCTACAGGTGCTCCTTTTGCCTTAAAGTCTTCAATCTTCTGATAAGACAAAAGACTGACCTGGCGATGCCATTTTCCGGCATGTGCATCTTTTTCTATTCCAAAGTCTTCAATCACTTTGGCAGAATGTACATTGACCTTCTGTGTCCCCTTTTTTTCACTAATATTGACCGCCATAATCTTTCCCATCACAATATCCTCCGTTTTCTATAATCTTGTTTTTATTTTACTATGAATTACTTTCATACGCAAGTTTCAGATAAAAGTCTCTGCTTCTGCTTAATGAAAGAATGTAGGAAACGCGGATGCTGGTCAGCGAATCTTTTATATGTGTGAATTACATTCTTTCATTAAGCACAGGCAGAGACCAAAAACATCTGCCCGCGCCAGCCATCTGACCCGGGCAGTATATACGACTGGCGGGAAGAAAAGATTTCTCCCCGCGCTGCTTTATCAAGATATACAATATGTATTCTAATCTTAGAAATCTACTTCTGTGCCATAGAATGTACACTTGAACAGTTTTGCCATCTGCTCTGGAGTGATGCTTCTTGGGTTGGAACCTGTACATGCATCTCCTACTGCATTGGTTGCGATTGCATCGAGTTTCTCTAAGAACTCTGCCTCTTTTACGCCGAATTCCTGGATAGTCTTTGGAATGTTCATTGCGCGGTTGAAGGACTCAATCTTCTCGATAAGTGCATTCACCTGTGCTTTTTCAGATGTTCCGCCAAGACCAACTCTTCTTGCAATGTCTGCATATCTTCTCATTGCTTCTGGCTCATGTGCATTGTATTTGATAACATACGGCAGATAGATTGCGTTTGCACAGCCGTGTGGAATATGGCCTGTAGAGAAAGCAGCACCGGTCTTATGAGCCATAGAGTGAACGATACCCAAAAGTGCATTCGAGAATGCCTGTCCAGCTAAGCACTGTGCATAGTGCATCTCTTCTCTTGCATCCATATCCAGGTTATAGGACTGTAACAGATAGTCAAATACCATCTCAATTGCTTTGATTGCCAAAGGATCTGTAAACGGATTGTTCAGCGTAGATACATATGCCTCGATAGCATGGGTCAATGCATCCATACCTGTAAATGCAACCTGTTTTACTGGAAGACTGGTTACAAGTGCAGGGTCAACGATTGCAACGTCTGGCGTAATCTCAAAGTCAGCTAATGGATACTTAATACCCTTGGAATAGTCTGTGATAACGGAGAATGCGGTTACCTCAGTAGCTGTACCAGAAGTTGAAGAGATTGCACAGAATCTAGCTTTCGTTCTTAATTTCGGGAAATTAAATGGAGTACACAGGTCTTCAAACGTTACGTCTGGATACTCATAGAATGCCCACATTGCTTTTGCTGCGTCGATTGGTGAGCCGCCACCGATTGCTACAATCCAGTCTGGACCAAAATCGGTCATTGCTTTTGCACCTTTCATAACAGTCTCAACGGATGGATCTGGTTCAACACCCTCAAAGAATGTAACTTCCATGCCAGCTTCTTTTAGATAATCTCCAACTTTGTCAAGAAAGCCACCTTTTTTCATCGAGCTTCCGCCAGATACTACGATTGCTTTTTTTCCTGTGAGCGTCTTTAAGTTCTCTAACGCGTCTTTTCCGAAATACAAATCTCTTGGTAAAGTAAATCTTGCCATTTTTAAAGTCCCCCTTTAAATTATATTGTTTTTCCTGACAATAAAAGCTTCCTGACATATAGAATACATTTCTTACCAGGTAACGCTATTATAACTCTTTTTCCAGAGATTGTAAACAGTTAATTTGTCTATTTATTATACTATTTTTAGAATAATAAATAATTTTTTGACATTTTGTTAGAATTTACAAAAAATTTACCTCTTATTTTTTATTTTTTACACAAAATATTTTTTATTTTCTTTATTTTTTTGTATATTCTCCACAAAGCGCCAGGGACTTTCTCAATACTCTATCAAGTGCCAAACTTTGCGCGGTGTTCAATCATCTCCGCTGCAATGCTGATGGCAATCTCTGCTGGTGTCTCTGCGCCGATAGAGAGCCCTATCGGAGAATGTACCTTATCATAGATATTATCTGGATATCCAAGTGCTAAGAGCTTCTCTTTGGTCACGGCAATCTTTTTGCGGCTTCCAATACAACCAAGATAGGCAAGCGGAAGATCTATCACCTGTGCCAGCACATCAAAATCTGCCTGGTGTCCCCGTGTCATAATAACCACGTAATCATGCTCTGTAAATGTGATTTTTTCCTGAATCTTCTTAAAATCTCCAAGAATTGTCCCAACTGCCCCCAAAAAGCGCTCTATGGCGGCAAATTCTTCTCTGTCTTCATAGACTACAACAGAAAATCCCACATGCGAAAGTACCGGAACTAGCTCTGACGAGACATGTCCTCCTCCAAAGATATAGACACGTCCGGCATGACTGACAGGCTCCACATACCAGGAAGGCTCTCCTTCCTGATAGACTGCACTTGCTTTTAAAAGTCCTTTTATCTTATCTTCTTCTATATCATCTCCAAAAGAAAGCCCTTCTTTGTCATAGACTGCCATCGCTGTCACTTTATGTCCTTCAAATCTGCGTATCAGCCAAGAATCCTCATGTGTGTCACATGCCTTTTGGAGGCGATAGAACAGAGGAAGTGCCTCTTCTCCTTTTAGATACTGAAAATATACTTTTACATCACCACCACAGATCATGCCAAGATTGGCAACATCATCTTTTTTCAGACTATAGCCAACCGTATCCGAAGTCTTTGTCTTCAAAAGTTCTTGTGCATGTTTTTGCGCTGCAAATTCTACGGCACCTCCGCCGATAGTTCCCTCTGCATGTCCATCCTCAAAGACCAGCATCATCGCTCCTGCTCCTCTTGGAGTCGAGCCAGAGCTTGCTAAAATACTGACCAGCATCAATGCTTTTTGTTCTTCTAGTGTCTTGATAATCGTATCTATTCTCTGTTTCATTGTCTATACTCCTTTGCCAAATCCGCAGTTTGGATAATGGCAAGTCTCACAGCCTAAGCAAAAACCACCATTTCCCAGATGTGCCAGTTCCTTTCTTGTCACAGGTATCCCGGCAATAATGCGCGGCAACACTAAGTCAAACACCGTAGTCTTTGCATACATTACGCACCCTGGAAGTCCCATCACCGGAATCTTGTCTTCCAAATACCCCAATAAGAACATCGCTCCCGGAAGCACTGGCGCACCATAAGAAATAATCTTAGCACCTGTATTTTTAATCGCTCCTGGCGTCTTATCATCCGGGTCTACACTCATTCCTCCTGTGCAGACAATCATATCCATTCCTTTTTCTTTTAATTCCAGGATGGCATTTGTAATCTTCTCCTGATTGTCGTCACAGAGTATATGGTCACCAATTTCGACTCCATAAGTCTTAAGCTTGCCCACGACTACCGGTGTAAAGGTATCCTTGATTCTTCCATGATATACTTCATTTCCGGTTGTTATAATCCCCGCTTTCATCTTCTGAAAAGGAGTTAAAGATACTAAAGGTTCTTCTCCGGCTGTCTTTTTTACCAGCTCCATCTTCTCTTTTGCAATCACAAGCGGAATCACTCTTGTTCCAAGTAAGCGTTCTCCTTTTTTTACTACAGTATTGCTATGGCGTGTGGCAATCATAATATCTTCTATCTCATTGACTGCATTTAACCGGGCTACATCTACCCGAAACAGTCCATCACAATCTGCAATCAGTTCAATCTTTCCTTCTTTTACGGGGGTGGGATGCATATGTTCATTCTTGCAGACTTCATAGAGAATCTGTGCTGCTTCATCTTCATGTAACTTGTCTTCATCTTTCTCCCACACATATAGATGGTCTTTTCCAAGTGATAACAGTACTGGAATATCTTTCTCCTCCACTACATGTCCCTTTCGAAATGCCGTATCTTTTACTACATCCTTTACAATTCTTGTAATATCATGACACAGTACATGTCCCACTGCGTCTACTGTATTGATACACTTCATATCCTATCTCCTTAATCATAAATTTATTTATTCTTAAAACAGATAACAAATTAAGAAAAAATAGAGCTGCCGCCACACTTACAACAGCCCTATTTCTATCCTTTTCTCTATTGTGCATATTTTTCTTCTATCCCAAAAGAACTACTGTTCAAATCCTCTATTTTCTGTTAAAATATGTTTAATATTTACAGAGTAAGGAGAGCACTTATGAACCTTAATGAAATCCACGCAAATATGGTAACATTAGAAGTAACAGATGAAAAAACAGGAGAGACTTTTCGAAGAGAGCTTCCGATAGAATTTCATGAAACGGCCAATTTTCTCCGCTTAAAAGGAGAAGATGTGAACGGAAATCCGAGTGAATTGGTCTTTATCTCTGATACTGGTATGCGTCGGCTCAAAGATTTGACCGGAAATGGACCCGATACAGACCCCTGTGGTACTCATCGTTAAAATGCACAATAAATCGTTAACTATAAGTCAAGTATAGTTGATTTTCACCAGTAGGTCAACGAGAATCCGGTAGTTTTATTATTTTATTTTGAGAATAATAAAATAGTGCGGCAGAGCAAAGTGCAGAAGTCTCTCATAAGCTCTCTAATCAAGCCAGAACACTTAATTAATTAGCCGATTTCGCATTAGATAAGTGCAATCTCGTACGCACTTATCTCGCACTCTAACAATTCCATAATCTTTAGTTCATCTAATGCATCTAACACTGCATTGTGTGTCTCTTTATACCATTTATTCTGGCTAAGCATTTTTAGAATCTCTTCCACACCATATCCTCTTTTTAGTCTTCCTGTCTGATAGCAGTTGGCAGAGCTTGGTATGGCCTTATTGTATTGGCGATAGGCTGCCAAACGCATAATGTCATACCATTGATACTTTGCATATTCGGGCAGATGTTTTTTATCAAAAGAGGCATTGTATGCAAATAGTTTCTGTACGTCATAGGATTCTAACCATATAGTTATCTCTTTTAATGCCTGCTTTCTGTCTGTAACATGCGCCATTTTCTTCTCAAGCCACAATTCGCTTGCATACATTCCACCCACTTTATATTCTGGTGCAAATATATAATACATGGCATCTATTTTTTGCTTTGTCTTCGCATCAGCGACTACAATGCCTATTGACATTACTTCATCCTTCCAGTTTGTCTCTGTATCAACCACTGCAAAATACTTCTTCGCAGGTTTCTTTCTCATTTTCTTCAACAAGGCAGGCTCATAGTATTTTTCTATCATGCCTTTTGTAACGGTCTTTGTTACATTGTCTAAAAATGCTTTTCTATCTGGTACTTCTATCTCATAAGAAGTATTGTCTCTGGTATTCCATAAGATTCCTTTTGGAAGGTTCATCGCAACCATATAGCTTGCACATTGTAAGAAATGTTCATGTGTTAATTCAGATACAAATTTTAATTCGTATACCGTTTTATCTTTCACTGCATCTGCCAGACCCAGAGCAGAGAATTTAACTCCTCCATTTTCCCGGTCTGAAAAGTCTATCTGACATCTTACCTGGGTACGCTCATTTCTTCGAAGCCTTGTATTTAGTCTTGTTTTTATCAACTCGCTTTCTTCCTCATAGACAAGAGGAGTGATAACCTGTGTCCGGTAGCGATTCTGTCTTGTTTCAAGTGATACCAAAAATAATATTTTCCGGTCTAGGGAACTGTCCTGTATCTCTTTGGTATATAGTTTGTCTAGCTTGGCATCCAGGTGAACACGCAATTCGATTTCTGCATCTATCTGATAGGCGCTAAAAAAAACAGCTTCTTGATAGATGCCAATACAGGGGGATAAGTCAATCAAATCGTCGGTGCTTTTTATATTTATCAAGGAAGTATCTTCCTGCGCCTGTTTATGTATTTTTAACAGAGAAAAACATTGCTCAATATCTTCTTTATATTTAAAATCAAACATCTCACTTATATTGATGTCTTTAAATTTCTGATTGGCAGGTACAAAGGTGGAAAGTGTTCGCTCAGATAATAGAGGCTCTTCTGATTTTACAAAGATAATCTGATTTTTTCCCCGGCTGGCTGCCACACAAAATATATTTCTTAGAATGGCATATGATTGTTGCGGTTTTGTAATTCTTACATGCCAGTAGCTCTCTGTAAAGTCAAAGATAACACAGATTTTTCTCTCTAAGCCTTTACTGCTGTCATAGGTGGTAAAGATAGCAGAATCATCCTTTGGCTCTGTTTTGCCCATGGAATCGTTATCGGATATTGTGGCATATACTGTCTTTTTGTTAAATCTTTGAGGGTATGTCTCCTCTAACAGATTTAGCACATCTGCAAGCGCTCCTGTTCGGGCTCCTAAACATAAGATATCTTCTGGATTTTTCTCTGCCAGAAAAGGGACAATCTCTCTTTTTGTCATCTCTTCTACTGTACAGCTATTATTTACTCCTACGATACGTTTCTTCCAGATTCTGCCAAGCATCGAGGCCAAACCAGCTGATAAGCGGAAACACTGGGTAAATTGCAGCGATATATGGTCTTCTAGAAATCCTTTCATAAAGGCTTCGACATGCAGCGTAGTTTTATCATATATTTTCTGTTCCATATCCCCGACTGCAACTATCTGCATCTTCTGGTTGCTTTCTTTTATCAGCTGCAGCATCTCGGCTAATTCTTGTTCTATATCCTGATACTCATCAATAATCAGCACATCATATTTTATAAGGGAAGGCTTTTCTTTGACAAATGTCTGTATCAGGTCTGGAATTCCTGCAGATATGCCATTTCTCTTTAATATCATATAGGCAAATCCATGATAGTTTGTTACCGTTACATTTTTCTTTTTTATCTTAGACTTTGCATCTACTTTTAAAAGCTTATTGTAGGTTAAATATAAGATTTTTTTCTCCTTTGGCAGTTCATTACACAGATGCTGAATGGCTGTTGTTTTTCCGCTGCCAATACAGGCATCTACAAGGATATTTTCTCCCTGTAATGCTTTTTCTACAAACAACTGCTGCTCACTTGACAGTTGTAAAGTGGAAGGTGTCCCCATAGAAAGTGCTCCTTTTCTCGATTGTTATTTCTTTCACAATTCCTCTTTTAGTTTTTTTACAATTTCAAGAAAGTCCGCCTTTGCAAACTCATAATTAGATGCATCTCGAAGGATGGCTGAAGGATGATAGGTAGCGGTCAGCGCATAGTTTTTTCGATAGGTCCAAGTGCCATGTTGCCTGGTAATCCTAAAGTCTGGTGAGATAATACGCTGCGCTGCAACCCGACCAAGGCAGACAATGATTCTGGGTTTTAGAAGATAGGTCTCATACTTTAGATAGGGAAGGCAGGCTTTTATCTCTTCTTCTCTGGGGTCACGATTGCCTGGAGGATGGCACTTTAGGATATTGGTAAGGTAGATTTTTTCTCTGCTTAGTCCACAGTCTTTAAAAAGGCGGTCTAATATCTCCCCAGAGGGTCCTACAAATGGAAGCCCCTGTATGTCTTCCTGCCCTCCGGGCGCTTCCGCAATCAGCATAAGCTTCGCCTGATGGTCTCCACGCCCCATCACAGGGTAATGCCGGCTCTGGCTTAAAGGACAGTGCATACAGGTGTTCACATGCTGCTCAATATCATTCCATGTATATTGCATAGAGTCTCCTTTGTGATGTATTGTTTGAACATATTATATCTGCTTTTCTTTGTAAGTACCATATATTTTTAAAATAGGATTGTATTTGTAATGTCAAATAACAAAATCAGGAAAATGCTTTTAAAACAAGCCATTTCCCTGATCACATCACCAGAAAGTTCTATAATGGTACGTTTGTCAAACGCCCCAATCATCCTTTCTTGTTTCAGTTTATCAAGTCTCTCCAAGATACTCCGATACTCTGCTTTCAACACTGCCAATTTTTGTTCATTATTATACACCTTAAAGTTCTTTTCATGTAAAAAAATATAAAACGGAATTAACAACAACAAGCCTTTGAGAAAATATCTTCCAGAGTATATTCCTGCACCTTCATAATCGGCACATCATACTCCACAGTACCACCAGGAGTTTTTATCACATATCGCATTTTATCAGATGTCTTTTTATAATTCCTTTCATTAATGTTTATTTCATTCAATTTATCCTGAACTAACACATAATAAGCACTTTATCCGACACAATGTACCACAAAATAAAGTGCTTATTATCCTAAAATCCCCCTCATTTCTACCCCTGCTACACAGATCAAACTTAAGTCCCGCATATTTATTTGGCACCTCTTGCATTTTTTCTCAGAGCTAGTATAACAATAGGAAGCAAAATTCTAAAAGAAGATGGGATCGTGGGAAAAAATCTATACCAGCGGGGGCTGTCTCTGCTGTTGGTGGCGGGTGTCCTGCTGAGTTGCGCCGCCTGCGGCGCTAAGACCGCCACCACTATGCACCTGAGAAAGACGGAGGGAGCGGTGGATGTCACCGCTGGGGAGCAGACCGCCACGGTCACCGCTGGAGAGGTGGCGAAAATCTCCAGTGATGGCGTACTGACTGTGGAAGAGTTTTCCGGCGGAGAGGAGATCCCGGCCCCCTTCTTGGGTGGTGGCTTTGACGGGACCGACGAGGAATATGAGAAGTGGGCGCGGCAGAAGGAGCTGGAACAGCAGGAATATGAGGCAGAGCTGGAGAGACGGTTTGAGACTCTAGTGGAGCTGAATCTCAACGAGTATGAGAGCACAGAAGACTATACTTACACCCTTGCTGAGGTCCGCCAGCAGCTGACAGATGAATAACTCCTTGCATTTTTCCCCTGGGGAATATCAATATATGACGGCTTTTTTAACCGCGTTCCTCAGTGCTATTTCCATTTCTTCCATCCATAAAATTAACAAATGTAGGAAAGACTGTTTTTATAAGGGCACACTATCCCTCACACAAAGCGCACCATACCCTACCTGATTATTCGGATACTCTACAAAACCTGGTAGTGGTCTTGCGCCTCTTTGTAGATATGCTTTTACTTTTTCTCCATATAAAAACAAATCATTTTCATCAACAATCCCCCACTGCATCAAAAGGGCGGCGGCTCCGGTGACAAAGGGGGTGGCAAAGGAAGTACCAGTCTGGCTTAGGTATTGGTTGTCGGGGGCAGCGGTCTCAATACCGACGCCTGGGGCCACCAGGGAGGGTTTTCTTTGGTTGCCTGGTAATTCTGTTCCGCGACCGGAAAAATCGGCGTAGGCGTCTGTGGCAGCGTTGTAGGCGCCTACGGTAATGACACCGGAGGCAGTGGACGGGATGGTCAGTGTATCGCTCTCTCTGGGGCGTAAGAATCTGGTGGCACTGCCGATGGCTGCGCTGCTTGGAAACCACATCCGATAGGTGCCGTCTACAATCTTCTTGGGGACAAGACGGATGTTCCAGATGCCAGAGTCAATATAGTCGCCCATGGGAATAAAATCTATATAGATTTCCTGTTCAATGCTGTAGGGACTGGGTTCTCCATAGTAGACTAAAAGTTCGGTTCTTCCGGCCTGGTAGCGCTGCGTAGCCGGACGCTCATAGAAAGGGCCTATGATGGTTCCGCCTGGATGTATTAGATAGATGTCAAAGATATCGGTGTAATTTTTCCAGATTTGCAGGCTTAGCGTGGGCTCATAGGAGCCGACAGCAAATTCTACATTTTGAATCTCCAGACCAGAAAGTTTTCCGCCGGCATGACCAGCAGCGGCTCCTTCGTTGCCGCTTCCAACGCAGATTACGGATTTCCACCAGTTGCTGATATCGTTGATATAGGTCTCTAGAAGGCTTGTGCCCGTATGGGAGCCATAGGTGTTGCCAAAGCTTAGATTAATGGCTACGGGCATACGATATTCTAGTGCTTTTCGCACCACGTAATCGATGCCCATCATCAATTCCGTTGTTCTTGGAAATCCATCTGTTTTGGGAGTTCCTAAACGAACGACAAGTATCTCACTTTCATAGGCAACCCCACGATTGCCAGCTGCAATAGCCAGAACACCAGTTCCATGTCCACTGTTATCGCGGGTAATAGGGGGAGCGTCTGGTTTAGCAAGTGCTTGATTTATCTGCTCTTGTGTAAATTCGCTTCCAATCTGATAGCCTTCTGGTGGAGTCCCATCAAGGGTCTGGTCCCACAATGCACGAATTCTTGTTGTTCCATCTGCATGGAGAAATTCTGGATGCCGATAGTCTGCACCAGAATCAAGCACTGCAACTAGAACTCCTCGTCCGCTTAGATTAAGGGGCGGTCTTTGTACGGGCGTCATACACGAAGCTCTCTTTCCATCTACGCGCGCAAAAAAAAGCCTTTTGGGCTTCTCAATATATTCAATCTCTGGAATCTCTGCCAGCCACGCAATATGCGACTCTGGCACTGTCAGAATCGCATATTCGTTCAGAAGTTCTGTGACAAGAATTCCTTCTAAGGCAAGCTTTTCTAAATCTCCGGTATATTTGACAATCAGTTCCCATGTTCGGTCTTCTCTGTTGTAGCCGGTCTCTAAAGTTATAGATTTTTCCCGTTCTCTTTCTGTCGCTTCAAGTGCCAGATTTAGCTGATTTTCAATTTTTTGGTCGTTCATAGAATACCTTTCACAAAATAGGTCCTTCTATACTATGTTATGCAAACACTTTTTTTCTTCTTCTTTTACATCGCCTTTTTATAGATTTCTGTGATTTGTTGCTGTGAAAAGACAACCGGGTTATTGGCAATACTGGCTGCGGATACTTTGACACAGTTCTCTGCCATCCAGGGAATGTCTTCTTCTTTAAATCCAAGCTTTGACAGAGAAAAAGATATATCAAGACTCTGTAAAAGCTTACGGATTATTCCCGGAAGCTCCTCTGCCGTGCTTCCTCCAAAGATTTGAGCAATCCTGGCAAATTTATCAGGGCACCCTTCTATCGACGCCTCCAGAACTACTGGCGTCAGTGCCGCCAATCCATATCCATGTACAATATCTTTTAGACCGCTTGCCGGATGTTCCATACCATGTGACAGCGTCACACCAGCAATATTGATAGCCATTCCTCCTATCGTGCTGGCAAGTGTAAGCTTCTCCCATGCCTCTATATCCTGTGCATCCTGATATACTTTTACCAGACTTGAAGCAATCAGCTCCATCGCGTACAAGCAGAGCGCATCGCTAAAAGGCTGTGCAAGCTTAGAAGTGTAAGCTTCCATACAATGACAAAGTGCATCAAAACCCACCGATGCCAGCACCTTTTTGGGCATAGTCATCATACATTCTGGGTCTACTAGAGAGACTTTTGCAACAACTGCATTACAGCGAAGGGATTTCTTATCTTTGTTCTGTGGATTGGTCAGCACAGCAAAACCATTTCCTTCGGATCCTGTTCCACAGGTCGTTGGAATCAGTATGATAGGAAGTGCTTTCTCACTTGTCTTTCTTCCATAAATATAGTCATTGATATCTCCATTGTTTACAGCCAAAAATGCAATCGCCTTTGCGCAGTCCATAATACTTCCGCCACCAATCGCAACAACAACTTCACACTGTTGTTCTCTGGCAAGCGTTGCACCTTCGATAGCTGTTGTTGTTAGGGGATTTTGCGTCACCTTGTCAAACAGACAGTGACTGACCTTCGCTTCTGTAAGACTTTGCGCCACTTTCTTATACAATCCTGATTTTTTCGCACTGGATGTTCCTGTGACAATCAGTGCCTTTTTTCCATAAGGTGCTGTCAGTGCCCCGACTTCTGCCACTTTTTTGCGCCCAAATACAATATGTACAGGTAAATAATACTGAAATTCCATCTTATCCTCCATCCTACAGGTTCTTCTGACTTGCCTCTTGTATCGCTTCTTCAAAGATATCAAGCCCGGCTTCTAGCTGTTCTTCTGTTATTACAAGAGGTGCCAGAAAGCGAATCACATTGTGGTAGGTACCAGCACTTTCTACCAGCAATCCTTTGGAAGCGCACAGGCGGATAATCTCAGCAGTCATCCCATCGGCCGGCTCTTTGGTCTGTGTATTTTTTACAAACTCAATGCCTATCATTCCTCCCATCCCTCTGATATCTCCGATGATTGGATATTTTAACTGCATCTTCTGATATCGCTCCATCACTTTTGCTCCAATCGAAAGAGAGCGCTCCGCTAGATGCTCCCGCTCCATAATCTCAATCGTCTTAAGAGCAGCTGCACATGCCAGCGGATTTCCACAATAAGTTCCTCCGACAGTCCCTGACGGAACCTGCTCCATAATCCTGGTATCTGCCACGATTGCAGAGAGTGGAATACCAGCTGCAATCGATTTAGCTGTGGCAATAATATCAGGCTGTACACTGACCTCCGCCCAGTACTCTGATGCAAACATCCGCCCGCTTCGACAGAATCCGCTCTGTACCTCGTCTGCAATCAGAAGAATACCATAAGTATCACAGATTTCTCTAAGTGCTTTTATCCATTCTAATGGTGCTGGTATAAAACCACCCTCCCCCTGCAATGGCTCTACAACTACAGCAGCAAAAGTATCTGCGGCAGCACATTCCTCAAAGACATCGTAGATAGATTTCAGATAATAAACAAGTGCTTTCTCTGGTGGCATCCCTTCGGGATTCCGGTAATAGTATGGAAACCGCGCCCGATAGACGCCACCAGCCAAAGGTCCCATCTTGGCAGCATATGCTTTCTTAGAGGTCATAGTCATAGTCAGATGAGTTCTGCCATGAAAAGCCCCGGAAAATACCAGAATATTGGGACGCCCAGTAGCTGCTTTTGCCACTTTGACAGCATTTTCATCTGCCTCTGCACCGCTATTTGCAAAAAAAGCTTTTTTCTTCTCCCCTTTTACCGGGGCAATCTGTGCAATCTTCTCTGCAAGCGCTACATAGCCTTCATGTGTAACGATATTAATCATACCATGAAAATAACGCTCTGCCTGTGCCTTGACAGCTTCTACAATCTCAGGATGCGAGTAGCCGATATTCAATACCCCCACACCGCCAATCCAGTCTAAAAATTTATTTCCGTCCACGTCTTCAATCATTGCACCTTCGCCTTTGGCTATCACAACAGGATAGGCGCAGCCAATCGCATCTGGAATTGCCGCTTTTCTTCGCTCCATGATTTCTGCCGCTTTAGGACCTGGTAATACTTCTGTTATTATTTGAGGTAAATCTGTTCTTAACATAATCATTCTCCTGTATCTTGTCCTTCTATGCACACATACGTGCCAGCACAACATCGATAGCTGCATCTATCGTCCGCTCCAGTTCTTCTTCATCTGCTTCTGGCATCAGGCTTGCTGCATCTTCGTCAGAGATAATCTCCACAAGTGTACCAAACTTTTCTTTATATTTAGTTTTGCACACGCCATAGAAGACAAGTCCAAGTAAACACCAGCTTCCTACTGCAATCCATTCCTGCGGCACCAGATTGGCACCAGAGCCTGGAATACAATACATCACTACCATAAATCCTGACATTATCACAGCCATAATTCCTACAAACAGATAAGCAGAAACCTTATATGGTCTTGGCATATCAGGTTCTTTTTTTCTTAGAATTAAAAAGGAAAGAGACACCATACAGTAAGCCACACAACAGCCAAAATTACCGGCATCACTAATCCATACTAACATCTTACGCCCGGCCAGAGGAGCTAACATTGTAAGTACACCAATTAAAATCAATGCATTGACTGGAGTCTTAAACTTAGGATGTAGTTTGGCAAAAAATTTGGGAATCATATAGGATTCTGCCATCGAATACATTGCCCTTGAACCACCAATCATAAAGGAATTCCATGAAGTGATAATACCACAGACACCTCCAACAATAATCACCTTTGCCATAGTCGAAGTGTGAAAGGCTGCTGCCATTGCATCAGCAGTCACCAGTCCTGTGCCAGCCTGGGAAATCACAATCTCCTCTGGCCCCATCACCATACCAACCGCTATGATAACCAGTGCATAGAAGACAACCGCCATAACCACTGACAGAATCAACATCTTTCCGATTTTCTTCAGCGGAACATTAATCTCCTCTGCCGCCTGTGGAATCACATCAAAACCGATAAAATAAAACGGAGTAACAACTGCCACAGATACAATACTTTTTACAATAGAACCATTTGATGTCCCTACAAACATCTGTCCATCCAGGTTGGAGATATTTCCATTGAGTACAGATGCTACAATTAGCAGTACACCTGCCCCACCAATAATCACAGTCAGTATTGTCTGCAAGATTGCCGCTGTCTTGGCTCCAAGAATATTGATTATCATAATTATACATGCCATCACCATCGCCACAATAAGCCAGGACGCATAGATGTCAAAGCCAGCCACAGTATATAAATAGCCTTTTAGAAATCCTGGCCACAGATATGTAAGTACCGTCGGAAATGCACACGCCTCAAAGCATGCCACACTGACATAACCCAGAACAATCCCCCAAGTACAGATAAAGGAACAATTGGCTCCCATTGCTCTGTGGCTGAACACATGTTCTCCTCCGCATTGTGGCATCGCTCCCGTCAGTTCTGCGTAAGTCAGACCTACAAAGAAGACCATGATGCCGCCAAGGACAA
>Ga0137308_101632_pt1 | contig 20042 bp, 13 predicted proteins | sample Inofrocosms_June_FD_97181 | JGI IMG/M metagenome (GOLD analysis project Ga0137308, IMG submission 97181) | Mouse cecal microbial communities from Vienna, Austria - N-Acetylneuraminic and N-Acetylglucosamine D2O microcosms_June | ecosystem: Host-associated > Mammals > Digestive system > Large... | reverse complement strand
GTCCGGCAGAGGTAGAAGTGCTTTGGGGAAACCCGGCAAAGGCGGAAAAGGAACTTGGCTGGAAGCGGGAGGTATCGTTTGAAGGGCTGGTTGAGCGTATGGTGAAAAGTGATATGGAGCTGGTGGAAAATAAGGCAAAGGCAGGATGTTATAGATGAAGTCTTTGATTATTGGAGGATCTGGATTTGTAGGCGGTTATCTGGCACGGCATTTGAGAGCGCTTGGACATCAAACAGCCGTTACAAAAATGCCTGGGGAACAGGCAGGGATTTTTGGAACAGATACCTGTGGCATAACTGTTTTTGATCTGGATATTCTTGCGCAGGATGCGGTTTCTAAACTCATACATGATATTAATCCTGATTATATTTTCCATCTTGCGGCGCAGAGCTCAGTGGCAGCTTCCTGGGAAAATCCGGGGCTGACCGCAGATGTAAATATTAAAGGGAGTATCCATGTATTGGAGGCAGTACGCAGGCAGGAGAAAAAAATCAAGGTTTTGCTCGTTGGTTCCGGGGAAGAATATGGAAAAATAAGTCCAGAAGAAATTCCTGTCCGGGAGGAACATATGGTAGTGCCCGGCAATATTTACGCAGCTACGAAAGCCTGCCAGAACCAGATCGGGGCGATTTATGCGAAGGCATATCAAATGGATGTCAGGATGGTGCGCGCGTTTAACCATATCGGGCCGTATCAGACGCCGTGCTTTGTCGTTTCAGATTTTTGCAAACAGGCAGCAGAAATTGAAGCAGGATTAAAGGAACCTGTCATATGGACGGGAAACCTGGAAGCAAAGCGGGATTTTACGGATGTGCGTGATATTGTGCGTGCCTATGTCCTGCTTGCACAGAGCGGACAAGCCGGGGAAACGTATAATGTAGGAAGCGGGCGTGCCGTCAGGATCGGAGATATTTTAAATATGGTATTGTCTTATGTGGAGACAAAGATCAGCGTAAAGGAGGATTCCAAAAAGCTGCGGCCTTTGGATGTGCCAGTAATTGAAGCGGATATCAGCAAAATACAAAGAGCTACCGGCTGGAAGCCCGAGATCAGACTGGAGCAGACAGTGTCGGAGACACTAGAGGCATGGCGTACGGCAGTCCGCAGCAGAATGTGCGAAAGACTTTCCTAATGATAAAAAGCAGGTTTGAAACCTGTTTTTTATTTTTTTGGGCAGATACGAAAAATATCCCCTGTGTCACAGCCGTACAATGCACATATAAAAATTGCACTGCCCCAAATCCTATGGTATAATGCCTATACGCGAAGAACGAAACGTTTTGACAGCAAACAGGAGAAAGGGGTTTTATGAGCAGTGGGAAAACATGCCGTCCAGTCCCTGGGCTTAGCAGGGAAGCGGAAGAAAAGGAGCTGGAAAAAATCATAGGCATCGCGCAGGAAAATCTGACGAAGACAGAGGCGTATATCCGGCAGCTCACGGATGAACTGGACGATCTGATGGAAGTCTATGGGACGAAGGATAAGGAAGCGATGGTGTTGTTTCATAATACGCATTCCCAGATCCAGGAGCATAAGCGCGCGCTGCTGCGGTGCCAGAAGGCGCGGCGTAAGCCGTATTTTGGAAGGATTGATTTTAAAGATCCAAAGCAGCCGCAGACAGAGTCTTACTATGTGGGGCGAGTCGGCATTGCGGATAAGGACGCGCAGCCGCTTGTAATTGACTGGCGTGCGCCGGTGGCTTCGGTTTATTATGAAAACGCGCTGGGCGTGTGTACGTATAAGGTGAAAAACGAAGGCAGCTTTGCGATTGACCTAAAGCGCAAGCGTACGTATGAGATTGAAAACGACAGGCTGAAAGATTTTTATGATTCGGATGTGGTGGCGAATGATGAGCTTTTGACGCAGTATTTGGCAAAAAGCAAAAGGGCGGTGCTTGGAGAGATTATTGCTACCATACAAAAAGAGCAGAACGCGATTATCCGCCAGTCGCCAAAGACAAACCTGATCGTGCAGGGAGTGGCAGGTTCCGGGAAGACGACGGTTGCGATGCATCGGATTTCTTATATTTTGTATAATTATGAGGAGCATTTTCGCCCGCAGGATTTTTATATTATCGGGAGCAACCGGATTTTATTGAATTATATCACGAGTGTGCTGCCTGACCTGGATGTGTACGGCGTATCGCAGATGACGATGGAAGAGCTGTTTACAAGGCTATTGTATGAGGACTGGGATCCGCTGCATCACCGGATCGGTGCGGTGAACCAAACGAAAAAAGGTGCCGCTGTCAAAGGAAGCTCTGCGTGGTTTTACGATTTGGAGCGGTTTTGCGCAGAGTATGAACAGCAGACGGTTCCGAAAACAGAAGTGCGTATTCAAAAAAATGGAGTCCTTTTACTGACGGAAGCGGAGATAAACAGCTACCTTAAGACCGTGCCGCACCTTTCCATGCAGTGCCGGATCAATATGCTTAATGAGATCCTGCTCTCCAGGCTGGAAAATGAGCTTGCCGGGAAACATGTTTCCTATACCGCGGCGGAGAAAAAAGAGCTGCTGCGGGTGTACCGGTGGCATTTTGGAAAGGAGATCTGGAAAGGCTCGGTATTTGAACTGTATGAGCAGTTTTTGCAGGCGCAGCGGCAGGCGGGAAAGGATGTGCCGTATCAGAATCATACGTTTGATGTGTATGACCTGGCGGCGCTTGCGTATCTGTATAAGAGGATCAAGGAGACAGACAGCGTCTGTGAGTCGACGCATATGATTATAGACGAGGCACAGGATTTTGGCATGATGGCGTATCGGGCTTTGGCATACTGCCTGCGGGGCTGTACGTATACAATTATGGGAGATGTGTCGCAGAATATCCATTTTGGCTATGGGCTCAACGACTGGGGTGAGCTGCAAAAGCTGATCCTGACAGGGACATACGACCACTTTGGGCTGCTAAAGAAAAGCTACCGCAATACCGTAGAGATCTCGCATTTTGCGACGGAGATCCTGCGCCACGGGAGCTTTGCAATTTATCCGGTGGAGCCTGTGAACCGCCACGGAACGGATGTGCAGATGACGGCGTGCAGCAGCAAAAAAGAGCTGGATCAGGAAGTGATGCGCACGATTGCGCACTGGCAGAAAGACGGGCGGGAGACGATTGCCGTGATTTGCAGGGATGAAGCAGAAGCTTTTATGGTAAGTTCTTTTGTAAGTTCTTTGATAAATCCCTTGACAGGTGCTGTGATAAACGCTACAGAAAACGGCAGCTTTGATACGGCGCAGTTTGGCAGCGGCGTGATGGTGCTTCCGGTAGAATATACAAAAGGGCTGGAATTTGACGCCGTGCTTTTGTATGACCCTTCGAATGAAAAATATCCTGCCAATGACGCATACGTAAAGCTTTTGTATGTGGCGGCAACACGCGCGCTGCATGAGCTGGCAGTCGTCCATCTGGGAGACTTAACAAGGCTGATTACAGAGCCGGTATCCGAAGAAAAGCGGATGGAGTCCTTGGAGCAGGAGGTGCATAAAGAAGCAAAGCGTTACCAAAAACAGGAGATGACGGCAAGAGAAGAAGAGCTGTTAAAAGCATTCCAGGGTGAAAAAGAGCGTACCGCACGCAAAACGTTTGGGCCAAAGCCGATCGTCGTGCAGGCGGGATTAAAAAAACAGGAGAAAAAGATATCTTCCGTTCCGGCAAAAGTTTACAGGCAGGTATCTACCGTGCCGGCATCTACCGGGAAGACGGCAGGCAAACAGGCATCTCCTGGAAAGGTGACAGGCAAACAGGCATCTTGCGTGCCGGCGCCGCACCATTTACCGGGCGGCAAGGCGCCTTTTGGCGGGGAGCTTCCGGTAAATCCGTCGCCATATCGTTTTGGGGAATGCCCGGACAGCAGCGTGCTGCGTCCAAAGGGGCACAGCCGGATTGACAACAGCGTGCGCATGGTAAGGAAGACGAAGACATATGTGGATTGTATCAGCAGCTATGGTACCCTGCGTCTGACGCCGTTGGAAGACGCGCTGGTGCGCGTGCAGTTTCAAAAGGGCACCGCGGCGGAGTTTGCGCCTGGACACTGGAACCTGGAGCCAAAAGCAGCGGGTTTTTGCAGGATCAAAGAGCAAAGGAGCATCGTAGAAGCTGAGACCGGAAAGATCGTTGTGCATATAGATAAAAAAACAGGGGCGCTGCGGTTTTATGACCGGCAGCAAAAGCTGCTGTTAGCGGAAAACGCAGAGCTTCCGCGGCAGGTCGAAACCGCAGAGGAGCAGGAAGGCTGGGTGTATTTTGACTGGCTAAAAAATGAAAAGCTGTTTGCAAAAGGGCTCTTGGCGGACGAGCTGGAAAGCGTCAACCGCAAGGCAAGATATATCAGCTTTGGCGGGAAAAAGATGCGTATGCCGCTGCTTGTTTCTGAGAACGGGTATGGGATCGGAGCTGCCAGCGGTACGACTGCCATGTGCTGTACGATCCCGATGTATGGGTCGTATTTATATACCAAAGGAAGCGGGCAGCTTGACTACTATTTTCTGTACGGGGAAAACAAGGAAGCAGTGGTGCAGTTGTACCTGAGATTACAGCGCGGATGAGCACGTTTATAACAAGGAGAACGAAACAAATGAAAAAATATTTTAACAAAACAGGACTGCGGCGCGTCATCGGCATGGTGCTTGGCAACTTTATTTTAGGAATCGGCATTGCGGTGTTTCGCACATCCCTGTTAGGAAACGATCCATACAGCGCGATGCTGATGGCGGGGGCTGACCATCTGCCGGTTGCATACAGTACGCTGCTGTTAATTGTCAATGCGGGGGTGTTTTTGATTGAGTTTTTGTGGGGCAGGCATTTGATTGGGCTCGGTACGTTTGTGAACTGGTTTTTGTTAGGCTATGTGGCAAGCTTTTTTATCGAAGTATTTGCAGTGATGCAGATTCCGCAGCGGGGGATGGCAGTACGCTTGCTGACCGTTGCTGTGGGCGTTTTGATTGTGAGCCTGGGAGTGTCGCTGTACCAGTCCGCGGATCTTGGCATTGCGCCGTATGACAGTGTGTCGATGATTTTAAGCAGGCATTGTCCGCTGCCGTATTTTTGGTGCAGGCTGGCGACGGACGTAGTATGCACGGCGATTTGTTTTGCGCTTGGAGGCATCGTCAATGTCGGGACGGCGGTGTGTGCATTCGGGCTTGGGCCGTTTATCCATTTTTTTGATCAGCATATTTCAAAAAAGGTGTTCGAAACTGGCGGAAATTAAGGCTGTAAAATTAGCACTTGTCATAACTTTCACTTTTTGTTATCATTTATTTATACACGGACGTTTAGAAGTCCTTAGTACTACAGCGTGTTTGAAAAGATGGGATCTAAAATTTATATAAGTATCAGGAGGTGTATGCATATGCCGGCAGTATATGGGATCGATTTAATTGCGAAAAGAGACAAGAAAATCAAAATGGACAGAAGTATTGTAAAAGGCTGGAACGTACATTATCAGACACTGGAAGAGGTGGAAGAAGCAGCGCGCAAAAAAAAGCAAAAAGAAGAGGAAGAAGCGCGAAAGCAGGCGGAGCGTGACAGTGAAGAAGAGGAGGAAAGTGCCAGGCACCCACGGGCGCGAAATGAAAAAAAGCAGCAGATAGATGAAGCTTATAATCGCAAAACCGGCGCGTATTCCGGGCATTACGGGACAACTCCGGTAAAGGACGAGGGGCAAAAGCAGCAGATCCACGCGATTTTAAACGAAAAGCCAGAGCCTTTTGAAGCTGCGATGTCAACGATCCAGGCACAAGATAAAGGAGAATAAAGAAGAAACAACGATTAAGGAAGGCAGAAAGCATGAAAAGTTTAATGGAACAGATGAATGAGGCGGTTGTCCATGCATTTGAAGCGTGTGGCTACGACGGCAAATATGCACGGGTTACGGTATCAAACCGTCCAGATTTGTGTGAGTTTCAGTGCAACGGAGCAATGGCAGCCGCAAAGCAGTACAAAAAGGCTCCGATTGTGATTGCGCAGGAAGTGGCAGGATATCTGGTGCAAAGCCCGATGTTTGCGATGGCGGAGGCGGTAAATCCAGGATTTTTAAATCTAAAGGTCAAGGAAAGCTGTCTGGCTGATTATCTGTGTGAGATGATGGATGCGGTCGATTATGGGGACGAACAGACCACGCATCCGAAAAGAATCATGATCGACTATGGCGGGCCGAATATTGCAAAACCGCTGCATGTCGGGCATCTGCGTTCCGCGGTGATTGGCGAGAGTATCAAGCGTATGGGACGCTATGTCGGCCATGAGATGATCGGCGATGTGCATATGGGCGACTGGGGGCTGCAAATGGGGCTGATTATTACAGAGCTTGAAGCACGACGCCCAGACCTGCCGTATTTTGACGAAAGCTTTGCAGGTGAATATCCGAAAGAAGCGCCGTTTACCATTTCAGAATTAGAAGAGATCTATCCGACGGCAAGCGGCAAATCCAAACAAGATGAGGCATACAAAGAGCGTGCCATGCAGGCAACTTACGAATTGCAGCATGGCAGGCGCGGATATACCGCATTATTAAATCACATTTTAAATGTATCGGTAACAGATTTAAAGAAAAACTATAAAAATTTAAACGTATCGTTTGAGCTTTGGAAAGGGGAATCCGATGCGCAGCCTTACATTCCTGCGATGGTGCAGAAGATGAAGGATGACGGGTTTGCCTATATTTCCAAAGGTGCGCTTGTGGTAGATGTAAAAGAGGAGACGGATACAAGGGAAGTCCCGCCGTGTATGATTTTAAAATCAGACGGCGCTTCCTTGTACAATACGACAGACCTTGCAACGATCGTAGAACGTATGGAAAAATGGCATCCGGCAAAGATCATTTACGTCGTAGACAGGCGCCAGGAGCTTTATTTTACGCAGGTTTTCCGCTGCGCGAGAAAGACCGGGCTGGTTGAGGCGGATACAGAGCTTGACTTTTTAGGATTTGGAACGGTCAACGGCAAGGACGGCAGGCCGTTTAAGACGAGGGACGGCGGCACTATGCTCTTGTCAATGCTTCTTTCGGACATCAATGAGCAGATGTATCAAAAGATATCGGAAAACCAGACCATGAGCGATGAAGAAGCAAGGCAGGCTGCAAAGATCGTAGCATTGTCAGCCGTGAAATACGGCGACTTGTCAAACCAGGCATCCAAAGATTATATTTTTGACATTGAGCGCTTTACCTCTTTTGAAGGAAATACGGGGCCGTATTTGCTGTATACGATTGTAAGAATAAAATCTATCTTAAAGAAATATGAACAAACAGGAAAATCAGCAGACGGAAAGAAAATACTTCCTGCAGCGACAGAAAGTGAAAAGGCGCTGATGCTGGAGGTAAGCAGGTTCCACGGCATGATTGCGGCAGCATTTGAAGAACTTGCGCCGCATAAGGTGTGCGCTTATTTATACGGGCTTGCCAATGCGCTGAACCATTTTTATCATGAAACGAAGATTTTAGCGCAGGAAGACAGCGAGCAGCAGGCAGGCTATATCCAGCTTTTGCGGCTTTGCAAAGGGATTATGGAGACATGCATCGACGTACTTGGATTCTCAGCGCCAGAGCGGATGTAAAACTTAAAATAAACAAAAGCAGGAGAAGCTGCTGTATCTGGCTCCTCCTGCTTTTTATGTATTTTGAAACATTTTTAATATCCGAGCGTTTCTCCGACAAACAGCACCTTAATCCTGCCAACAATGCCGCTGCGCCTTGTAATCACCGTCTGGCTGCAAATACAGTCGTCGCCAAGGCAGTGCCCGCACTTTCCAGTAGCTGCGCATGGTGTCTGTTTGTTCAGCCGGACGCAGTTTGGCGGCGAAGCGAGATTGCGTACCCGCTGAATGGCGTCTTCCACAGTAGACGTGACTTTGTTCATACCGGTAACGATAATTACCTGGTCAGGCCCATAGATCAATGCGGCAACCCGGTTGCCGTTGCCGTCGACATTGACAAGGTGCCCATCGAGTGTAATCGCGTTTGTACTCATAAAATAAGTATCTGCACTGAAAGAATCCCGGTATGCCTGCTTGATTTCCTGCGGTGTTTTTGCCATGCCACGGTCAATCAGGCGGAGATCCTCTCTGCTTTTTAACGCATCCAAAATGCCTGTTTCTGAAAGCGTCACAGACCCGCCAAAAGAAACAGTCGTGCCCGCCGCGGTCAATGACATGGCGGTTTTTACAGCGTCTTCTTTTGTCGGGCAGTAATAGCCTTCCATGCGCCGTTTTTTCAGGTTTTGGATCATGGTTTCTGCCTGTGTCTGGTAAAAGGTTTGTTTTGGATTCATAGCAGCCTCCTTTCGAGCTATAACATCCTAGAGCGTGTTTGAAAAATCATTCCCGTGATCTGCACTCCCCACTTTGCGGAGAATTTATCCCCAATTTAGTCAACATAGCCCGCTATGACTCCTAAATTTGGGATAAATTCTCCACAAACTGTGAAGCACATCTCACAGAAAGCATTTTTCAAACACGCTCTAATGAAACGATAAAATAAATGATACATCGGGGCAAAATATTTGTCAATATTCCAGGTGGAGATTCTTCTGAATTGTGGAAGATGACTGATGATCAAAATAATACAGTAGCATGATATTCGCATTTGTGGTAAGATCAACAGGAACCGTTTCAAAAACAGGGACAGAATATGACAGACAAGCTGGAGGAAAGCATATGCCAAGGAAAGCAGCAATCGGATTGCAGGATTTTGAAAAAATCATTACAAGAAACTGCCTGTACGTAGATAAAACGGATTTTATTAAAGAGTGGTGGGAAAATGAGGACGATATCACGCTGATTACACGTCCGCGCCGTTTTGGAAAAACATTGACGATGAGTATGTTGGAGTACTTTTTTTCCGTAAAGTATGCGCAAAAGGCGGAGCTGTTTGCAGGATTGAAAATCTGGCAGGAAGAGGCTTACAGAAAGCTCCAGGGAACTTATCCGGTGATCGGCATGAGTTTTGCTATGATCAAGGAAACTGATTATCAGGATGCAAGAAAAAAGATCGGATTTATCGTTGCGAATGCATATTCGGATCATTATTACTTGTTAAAGAGCAGGAAGCTGACCGACGCGGATAAGGAATTTTTTAAAAAGGTATCCTTTGATATGGATGATGCGACTGCTACGATTGCCCTGCATCAGCTATGCAGGTTTTTGGCACAGCATTATGGAAAAAAAGTGCTGGTGCTTCTGGATGAATACGATACGCCGGTGCAGGAAGCGTATGTATGCGGATACTGGAAAGAAATGACTGGATTTATAAGGGCAATGTTTCATGCGTTATTTAAAACGAATCCATATTTGGAACGCGCGGTTCTGACTGGGATTACGCGGGTGAGCAAGGAGTCGGTTTTTTCTGATCTAAATAATCTTAAGGTAATTACAACAACGTCCAAAAAGTATGAGACAGTATTTGGATTTACAGAGGAAGAGGTATTTGATGCACTAAAGGAATTTGGATTGGAAGATCAAAAACAGGAAGTAAAGAAGTGGTATGATGGATTCAAATTTGGAGATTGCGACAATATTTATAATCCGTGGTCAGTCATAAATTTTCTTGATGAGGGATTGCTCAAGGATTATTGGGTCAATACAAGCTCCAACAGCCTGATCGAAAAGCTGGTTCGGGAAGGCAGTGCAGATGTTAAGCGGGTAACGGAATGCCTGCTGCGCGGGGATGATTTTTATACGGAGCTGGAAGAGGAGATGGTTTACAGCCAGTTGGAAAGCGAAGAAAGCGCCATATGGGGAATGCTGTTGGCGAGCGGGTATTTAAAGGTAAGGCGGTTTTTTATTCATAAGGAATCTGGAACGATCACATATGTGCTTGCGCTCACAAATAGAGAAGTTGTGATGATGTTCCGCAAAATGGTGCGTCAGTGGTTTGGCACCTGCAAAAATGTGTATCATGTGTTTTTGGATGCATTGCTGTCTGGGGATCAGCAGACGATGAATGAATATATGAACGAGATTTCGCTTGCGGTATTCAGTAGCTTTGACTCTGGTACGAAGCCATCGAAAGATACACAGCCAGAACGGTTTTATCATGGCTTTGTGCTGGGGCTGATGGTTCATTTGGATGGCAGATATGTAATTACGTCCAACCGGGAAAGCGGGTTAGGCAGATATGATGTGCTGCTGGAGCCGCGCAGCAGGGAAGACGATGGGATTATTTTGGAATTTAAGGTATACCGCGCGAAGACGGAAACGACGCTGGAAGATACTGTAAAAGCTGCACTTTCTCAGATTATCGAAAAGCAGTATGCGGCAAGCCTGGAGGCAAGAGGAATCGCAAAGGAACGAATACGAATCTATGGATTTGCGTTTCGGGGAAAGGAAGTGCTGATTGACGGCGGAAAGATCCTGGAATATGCGCCTAACAGAAACGAAGAATCAAAAGGAAGTTTGTAAAATTCTGCCAGCATTGCTGTAAACTATCTGCAAAAGAATGACGATATTATGTTAGAAAGGGATTTCCAAATTGGTCTCAAGGAGGATAAAGCGATGAATGGAATAAGCGGATACAGTGCTGTGCAGGAGAACTATGCAAGCAGTACGTATAAAAGCAGCAATCAGGCGAAGACAGGTTCCAGTAAAAAAACTTCCGGCACGCAGGGCAGGAGGGAGCTGTCTGACAAAGCGCAGGCTTTGCTGGAAAAGCTGAAAAAGACGCACAGCAATATGGACTTTATGGTAGCGGATAAGGGCGACGATACAAAAGAACTCCTTTCGCGCGGAACAAAAGAGTTTTCGGTGATCTTCTCTGCCGAAGAGTTAGAAAAGATGGCGGCTGACGAAAAATTTGAGAAAAAGAACATGGACAAAGTGTTTGATGCTGTGCGTATGACAGAGCAGATCAACAAGCAGTATGGCTTTGGGCCGGCGTCTGAAAAGGGTGAGATTTTAAAGGTCGGTATTTCGTTTAACGATGACGGTACGACTTCTTATTTTGCAGAGCTTGAGAAAATGAGCGAGAGCCAGAGGGAACGTCTGGAAAAAGCGATCGAGCAAAAGAAAGACCTTAAGGATCTGTCGATCCGTTCTAAGCGGACGCAGGTATCGGCTTTGTCTATGAAGGAGCTTGTAGAGAAGATGAACAAGGTAGACTGGTCAAAGATCCAGGAGCAGGATTTGCGAAATTACAAGCCTGGGTTTGATTTTAGCATTTAGCCGGATTTTGTTGACATCTATTTATGGACTGCTTATAATAGATACAGATGAACAGCAGAATATCGGTAATTATGAGAAAAGGTTGTCCTTCGTCGGGCAGCCTTTTGTTTTTATAAAAAGAAAACAGATAAAAGAGAGGTGTCTGACATGCTGGTTTTACAGGCAAATCAAGAGCAGGAAGCGACATTTAACAGGCTGATCCAGACGATGGGGGAACAGGTCGTGTGGAACGGGCGTTTTATTGTGGTAGACAACGAGCTGGTCTTGGAAGGAACCGTGCGTTCCCTGGTCTTTCAGTTTGATACAAGGAAGGTGCTCACAAATCTTGTAGACCTTCCGGTCAAAGAGGATCAGATTTTGGATATATCCAGGCATCCGACGCTAAAGGATCTGGTAAATATGGTGCTGTACGCGTTTGGAAAATGGGGGACTCTGCGCGGGCTTAAGGTGGAGCAGGATTATCCGCAGTTAAACCAGCTTTTTAGTAAGATCCTTGGGATGTATTATATCGAGCCGTCTTTCCGTAAGGAAAATTTCCGGTTTTATAAGGTCGGCGTGCGCATTACCTATGAAGAAGTGCTGCACACTGTGCTGGAATATGAAAAAAAGCAGGAGGACGATCCAAAAGCGGAGTCGCAGGGGCTTTGGCACCGCCTGATCTGGAAAAACCGCGAGCGGGCGTTCCATAAGACAGAAACGACGCTGCTAGAGCGTGTCGAAGACCGTATTGGCAACAACTTTTACCTCGTAGGCTACGAGTGTCCAAAATGTTCGCAAAAACTGCATATGGCAGTGTATCCAGAAGGAAAAGAGGTACGTATCGATACGGAGGAAAAGGGGGTTTACCTGGCGCGCGCCTACACTTGCAGCAACTGCTTCTGCTTTTATACGCCGCGCCCTGACCGGCTGATCTCGGAAGGGCTGATTTACGAGATGGATTTTAGCGGTGATGAAAAAGCTTATGAGGATTATCTGGAGCTGTTAGGCTATTATGGAGAGCGTGCCGCAAACTTTAAATACAACGAATACGAAGCGATCCGCAAACAAAGGCTGAACCGGGAGGAAAAAGAAGCGGCAGGCGGCAGGCAGCATCCTGACCGGCTCTACAGCCCGCAGGATGCGTTAAAGCAGATGGAGGATTTTAGCAAACGGTTTTCCAGCCTTCCAAACGAGGTGTTTCAGCGGTTTGCGCACCGGGTAGAGGAAGGCTTTTACCCGGATGCCGCGGTTGCAAAGCATGAAAAGAAGATTTTAAAAGAAGTAAGGAAGCGGCAGGAACAGGCAGAAAACAGCGTCAGGAACGCAGGCGGTGATCCATACAGCGAGATGGCATTGGACGGCCTTGGGCAGGCAAGGCAGCACCGCGCGGCGGCAGGCATGGAACAAACAAGATCTGGCGGCGCGGCAGGCAGTACCGTCCAGGCACAGCCGCATAGTGCGGCGGCAGGCAGAGCAGCGCAGATACGACTACAGTCTGGCTCGATGGCAGCAGGCACAGCCGCACAGGCAGAGCAGCCGCACGGCACAGCGGCTGGAGAAACCATACAGGCAGCATATAGACACGGTACAACGGCTGGAGGAACCACACAGGCACATAGACACAGTGATATGGAACTGGATGAATATGGACAGGCGATGACCGGCAGTATGGAACTGGATGAATATGGACAGGCACGATCAGGCGGCATGGAACCGGATGTGCATGGGCGGGCGGTTTCTATTGACAAAACAGATGCGGCAGCAGACGGCCTTGGACAGCCTGCCGGGATATCTGGAACCGCTGCGCGCAGGGATGCTGGCGGATCGGCGCACCATTCTGGATCTGGGCAGGGCGGTGCGCTACAGGGCAGTACAGACGGCAGAGTGCAGGATACAAGGCAGGCAGCGGCAGAGCAGCGTTCGGCGGCTTTGCCGGACAGTGACCCAGCGCAGGAGCGGCTGGAAAAATACCGTATCCGGGTGGGGATGCTGGAGCGCTTGTCAGACAGGCAGAAGCAGGAGCTGAAAAAGCAGATTCAAAATGACAGCGTGGTTGGCGCCGCAGATAAAAAAGAGCTTTTGCAGCAGATAAGCGAGGCGGAATATAAGGATCTGGCGGAGCAGTTATCGTATAAAGCAGAAAAAAGTGAGAAAAAAAATTATGGGCAGATGCAGCGGATGATTAAGGAAGCAGAAGAAGCGGACTATCCTGACGGGCTGAAACGCCCGTATTTGGAAAAGCTGCGTCAGATACAGGCGCAGAAGGGAAAAGAGGAAGTAGAAAAGCTGATGGGCAGGCTTCCCGAACGCATGGACCGTGCCTCATATCAAAAGCTGGAGGAAAAACTAAATTCCTATGCGGACGTTGACCTGTCTCCTTACCAGGAGACGCTGAAACAGAAGCGGGAGGCAGCGGAAAAGCACGAAATTGCAGGTATGGTCAAGCGTTCGCGCAAAGCAAACCGCGGAGACTATATCGGATTGATGCGCAGGCTGGAAGAACAGAATTTTGCGGATGAAAATGTAGCGCCCTATATGGAAAAGATTCAGGAAAAAGTACACGATATGGATGAGGAGCGGCTAGACGAGCTGTTAAACGGGGCACAGCAGATGGATTTTGATGCGGCTGCTGCCGTCTACGAACAGATCGATGCGGAAAATTTCCTGCCGGAGTTAAAAAGCAGTGCGCTTGAGATGCTTTCAAAACGGCTGGAAAAGATCCGTACCGATGAATGTGAGCTGCTTGTAGGAAAGCTTCAGGAGGAAATGCGGGGGACGATCAAGGAAAATGCCAGACATCATTTTTATCCGGCAAGAAAGGTAATGCTGCATACCGCAGAACCAGCGGAGACAAGCGCGATTGACGCAGCGCTGTCTGCTTACGCCAGTGAGCGCGGCATGTTTGAATACCCGATCTTTTCTGTGGATACATCAAGAAGCTTTAACGGCAGGGAAGGGATGGTGCTGACGCCGGAAAACCTGTTTTACAGCACGAGGCTCCATGCCTATGGGATTCCCATTGCAAATATTGCCTCTATTGAGGCGTCAACCGGGCTTTTAAACCGCAGGCTGACATTGGAAGAGACAGACGGGGCGCAGCATAAGCTGCCATATGCGGTAAAGACAGGCGAAATGGAAGACTGGGCAAATATACTCGAAGAATTTATCCATTATCTACAGGAAAAGCCGGCGTCCAGAAAGCTGAACTATCTTGCAAAGGAAACGCACGATACGATCTGCTGCTACCGGTGCGGGTATGTGTATCATGGCAGGGATATATGCCCGGAATGCGGATATAAGAAAAATCGATGAAAGTGTTGACAGAGAATTTAGCGTATGGTATGATTCATTCATACCGTACGAATGTATGTAGGAGGCTGCCATTATGGCAAGAAATAAATACCCGGAAGTTACGGTTGATAAAATATTGGATGTGTCACAGCGGCTGTTTTTGGAAAAAGGCTACGACCATACGACGATACAGGATATTGTCAATGAGCTGGGCGGGCTGTCAAAAGGCGCCATTTACCATCATTTCAAATCCAAAGAGGAGATTATGGACGCCCTGGGAGAGAGGATGTTTGTAAACAACAATCCTTTTGAACAGGTAAAACAGCGGACGGATTTAAACGGGCTTGAAAAAATGCAGATGGCAATCCTGCTCAACCAGTCGGATGACCTGCAAGTGAAGCTGACAGAGCAGGCAATGCCGCTTTTGAAAAATCCGCATGTCCTTGCCAGGATGATCGAGACAAACCGCCGTATGATGGTGCCGTACTTGCAGGAGCTGATCGAAGAAGGGCAAAAGGACGGCTCGATTCAGTCGCCGTTTGCCAAACAACTGGCTGAATTTTTAGTGTTATTGGACATTTGGATGATTCCTTCTGTTTTCCCGGCGAACAAGGAAGAGCTTCCAGCACGTTTTTTATTTATTAAGGATATGCTGGAAAAAATGGGACTGCCGATTCTGGATGAAAAGATTGAAAACCAGATGAAAAAACTGCCATATTTTTCAGAATGATAATAAAATTGCCTTTAAAAGGGCAATTTTATTATCGATATATACATACATTTGTCCGGTATGAAAAAGAGGTTGAAACAAAAAAGGTTAAGAAAGGAAGGAAAATGAATCAACAGGATCAAAACGACAAAAAAAATGAACAGACTCCAGATGCTGCCGTTTTTGTACGCGGCTTGGAGAAAAGCTTTTGCGGAAAGGCGGTATTAAAGGGCGTAAATTTTACGGTTTTAAAAGGCACAGTTTTTGCCCTGCTCGGGTCGAACGGAGCAGGGAAGACGACGACCGTCCGCATACTGACGACGCAGATGCAGGCGGACAGCGGTATTGTTGAAATTGAAGGATATGATGTGCAGAAAAATCCGCACAAAGTACACGAGACAATGAGTGTGACAGGGCAGTTTTCTGCAGTCGATCATTTGCTGACAGGCACAGAAAACTTGGTAATTATGGGCAGGCTGCACCATCTTTTGGAGCCAAAGAAAAAGGCTATGGAGCTGTTAGCGTATTTTGAGCTGTCTGAAGCTGCGGACAGGGCGGTTTCGACGTATTCAGGAGGTATGAAGCGAAAGCTTGACCTTGCCATGAGCTTAGTTGGAAATCCAAGGGTGCTGTTTTTAGATGAACCGACGACAGGCTTAGACCCGCAGAGCCGCCGCAGTATGTGGCAGATGATTCGGGAGCTGAACGAAAACGGCATGACCATTGTATTAACGACACAGTATCTGGAAGAAGCGGAACAACTGGCGGATTTGGTTGCTATTTTAGACAAAGGAACCATTATTGCGCAAGGGACGCCGGAAAACCTGAAAGCGTATCTTCCGCAGGGGGTTGTACAATTTTCTTTCCCGGATGGCAACTGCTTTGCGCTGGCAAAATCGCTGCTGAAAGACTATCGTGTGTCTGAGGAGGCAGAAACTTATAAACTGTCGGTGTTTACCGACGGCAGGGCAGATACGCTGGCTGAGATTTTTGCCAGGTTATACCAGAACAAGGTAAGGATTACAGATTTTTCAAAGCATACGCCGGATTTGGAGGACGCATTTTTGGCAATGATCGAAGAAAGAGAGGAAATGACAGATGCAAGCTGCAATTAACCGATGGAAAGAGATAGCCGTAATGGCAAAGCGCTGTATGCTATTATCCAAAAGAAATCCAGACACGCTGCTGACGAGCATTATGCTTCCCGCACTTATGATGGTGCTGTTTGTTTCCCTGTTTGGCAGGCTGATTGAAATCGATGGTACCTCGTATGCCAATTATATCGTTCCGGGCGTTGTGCTGCAATGCATCGGGCAGTGCGCTTGTGTGACCGCCGTCATGGTCAATAATGATCTCTCCAGCGGCATCGTCAGCCGGTTTTGCACGCTGCCGATGAAGCGGTCTTCGATTTTAAACGGGCATGTGGCGGAAGCATTTATAAGAAGCCTGGTCACAACCGCAGTAGTGCTTTTTGCGGCATTGCTGCTTGGCGTCCGCCCTTATACGGATGCGGCTTGCCTGGGCATGTTTTTTCTGCTGCTGTGCGGCAGCATTGCGGCGTTTTCCTATGCGGCGGTTGTGATAGGAATTGCGGCAAACAGCGCGGAAGGTGCAAGTGCGTTATCTGCGCTTGTGGTTATCCTGCCTTATATCAGCTCTGGGTTTGTGCCGGTAGATACACTGCCGCCTGTGATGCGGGTGTTTGCCAGATATCAGCCGATGACACCGATTGTGGATGCGATACGGAGCGCTTTTTTTGAAAAAACGCTGGAGCTTGACGTATGTGGTGGTGCGCTTGCGTGGTGTGCTGGATTGTCGGTGCTGTTTTTTGGGGTGTCTGCTGTGATGTTTCGGAAGAAGGTTTCTTGATTGAGTGTGTGTTGCTTTTTTTATGTTTTACAGGGAGGGACGCCGGGAGAGAGGATGTGCCTCCCCGGGCTGCGTCCGTTCCAGAATGCTAAGAAGCCCTAAGTATCCTGCTGTTACGCTGTGGCAGTGGACGGTCGCGGCACCTAGTTCGCTGCCTGCTGGCAGCTAAAGGTGCCGCTTGGCTGCGCCCCTGGTTGCTCCGCAGAATACTAAGGGATTCTAAGCATTCTTCCAAAGCCGCAGCCCGGGGAGGCACATCCTCTCTCCCGGCTGCTCTTTGTAAGTACTACTTAAACAAAACAAGCTCGGTTTCCAAAGCCGCAGGCAGGGTGTGTCAATCCCTGCTTTTGGCTGTTTTTTGTAAGTGCTGCGAAAGCAAGCTCGATATGGTTTGTTTTAGATTGAAATGGCTGGTAATGATTTATTTGACAATATTTTCCAGGAAAGCGTATACTTAAATTGACAAATAGGATAAATGAAATGATAAAAGAGAGGGGAATCGCATGAGTGCACTTATTTATCTGGCAGCAGATGTACCGCTGCCGACAGTGGAAAATCCGCACGAGCGTCTGGTATCTGTGAAGGAAGCATTGGAGCTTTGTCTTGAAGTGCCTGCATTTTTGCTAGAAGATGACAGTATAGACAAGGATAAGCCGATGATCCTTTGGACGGACAGGGAAGATGCCCTAGATACAGATACAGGAAGTGTGTGGGACGGGGATTTGGACGATGACTTTTCGATAGTCCCGATGGAAAAACAGGAAGATATATACAGTGAAAAACACTATTGTGCGAGGCTTGCATGGAGCAGGTATACCAAAGGGCGTGCCGGGCGCCTGATTTTATATATCAGGCAGTTGCTGGAGCATACGCCTTCAGTGGAGATCTGGCATATCTGGATGGGAGCGTCGTATCCGCCGCCAAATATAAAAAGGAAAAAAATTCAGGCAAAAGAACTAACAGAAGAGATCATAGAAAAGCTGGATGCCGAGGCTGTCTTTGAAACAGCTCCGCTTGCCAGAACAGGTGCAGCATTCAGCGACTGGGGAGTAGAAAATGAAGATCTTGCGGTGGGCATACAGTATTGTTATGAAATTGTTACATAATAAGCGTATACGTTGTATGTCCTTACATTAACCTGCATGTACTCCACATTTGTTTATAAAGGAAAACCAGCCGGGAGCGGGGATTGACACGCCTTGGCTGCCATATCGAGCTTGTTTCGTAGCACTTACGAAGAGCAGCCGGGAGAGAGGATGTGCCTCCCCTGGCTGCGGCTTTGGAAGAATGCTTAGAATCCCTTAGTATTCTGCTGGGCAACCAGGGGCGCAGCCAAGCAGCACCTTTAGCTGCCAACAGGCAGCGAACTAGGTGCTGCGACCGTCCACAGCCACAGCGTAACAGCAGGATACTTAGGGCTTCTTAGCATTCTGGAACGGACGCAGGCAGGGGAGGCACATCTTCTTTTCTGGCGTCCCTTCCCGCAAAAGTGTCCACTTGTGAAATACATCTGTCGGAAAGCATTATAAAACAGGCTCTAATACCTCATCCTCCCATACCGCTTTGTCATTGCAAGAATATCCTCCTGCAACGAATCAGACAGCTCCTTTTGCGTAACACGCCATCTCCAGTTAATCCCGACCGTAGACGGTTTATTTGTACGGCAGTTATTGCCAAGTCCCAGATAATCCTGCATAGGAATCACGCACAGCCTGGCGCTGCTGCGCATAACAAGCGAGATAAAGGAGCGGTATAACAGCCGTTCTGGCGTATGCCTGTCACACAGATAGGCTCTTGCCATTTTGCGTTCTTCTTTTTTGATCGAGTGGAACCATCCGGTGATCGTCTCGTTGTCGTGGGTGCCGGTGTAGGCGACGCAGTTTTCGGTATAATTGTGCGGCAGATAGTCGTTAGCGGAGCCGGAATCTCTGGAATCGAAGGCAAATTCCAGCACCTTCATGCCAGGAAAGCCGCTGTCTGCTACAAGCTGGCGTACGGAATCGGTTACGTAGCCGAGGTCTTCTGCAATCACTTCCCGGTGCCCTAACTGGCGTTCCATACAGCGGAACAGGTCAATGCCCGGGCCTTTTTCCCAGTGCCCGTTTTTCGCGGATGTCTCGCCGTACGGGATCGAGTAGTATTCGTCAAAGCCGCGGAAGTGGTCGATGCGCAGCACATCGCACATCTGAAAGCAGAAGCGCAGGCGGGACATCCACCATGCAAAGTCCGTGCTCTTGTGATAATCCCAGCGGTAGAGCGGGTTGCCCCAGAGCTGTCCGTCAGCCGAAAATCCATCCGGCGGGCAGCCTGCGACTGCGTACGGCACGTTGTGCTCATTGAGCTGGAACAGTTCTGGATGCGCCCAGGCGTCAGCGCTGTCCATTGCCACATAGATCGGGATATCCCCGATGATACGGATGCCTGCGTTGTTGGCATAAGCTTTCAGCGCATTCCACTGTTTAAAAAACTGAAACTGCATATACTGCTGGAATTCGATTTCAAAATACAGTTCCCTGCGGTAGTAGTCCATCGAATAGCCATAGCGCAGGCGGATGTCTTCTGGCCATTCGTTCCACGGAATACCGTCAAAGCGTTCCTTTACCGCCATAAACAGGGCATAGTCTAAAAGCCACCAGTTGTTTTCCGCTAAAAACTTCTGGTAATCCTGGTTATCTGCGATCTGGCTGCGTTCGTAAGCTTTGTGCAGCAAATGGTAGCGGCTGTTGTAGATTTTTTCATAGTTGATATCGTTTGGCAGCAGCCCGAAATCTGCTTCCTCACATTCTTCTTCGGACAGCACGCCTTCTTCGATCAGGGCTTCTAAGCTGATAAAATAGGGATTTCCCGCAAAAGTGGAAAAGGACTGGTAAGGCGAATCGCCGTAGCTGGTAGGGCCAAGCGGCAGGATCTGCCAGTAGGTCTGCCCTGCTTTTTTCAGCCAGTCTACAAAATCATAGGCGCTTTTGGAAAAGCAGCCGATGCCGTATTTGGACGGCAGGCTCGTAATTGGGAGCAAAATGCCCGCGGTTCGGTTCATTGGAATAG
>Ga0137308_101629_pt1 | contig 20075 bp, 17 predicted proteins | sample Inofrocosms_June_FD_97181 | JGI IMG/M metagenome (GOLD analysis project Ga0137308, IMG submission 97181) | Mouse cecal microbial communities from Vienna, Austria - N-Acetylneuraminic and N-Acetylglucosamine D2O microcosms_June | ecosystem: Host-associated > Mammals > Digestive system > Large... | reverse complement strand
TGGCCCTGCTGGGGAGAGAACTGGTTCCCATACGGAAAGGGCGCCAGAAACCACGGAAGAAAACAGCGCATTTCCGCAGGTCGCGCTATTTCACCTGCCGCGCATCCTGAAGCAGCTCCATCCTGTGTATCATAACTTTTTTTGAAACAGATGCAAATCTGTTTGTTTGCCATGGAAAAAAATATCCGGAAACGTTGATTCCGCAAAAGTGGGGGGCCGCAAATGCCTGCTGCGTCCAGGAAACTTGCAATGATAAAGTTATCTAAATGACATTGCTGGCTGAACTGTAACAAATTTTTCCTGACATCCATTGACGAATCTGGAGACTATCATGTAAGATAGATAAAGTGTGCATTCCTGGAGTCTTTTTGCACCTTGCTTCGCGGCTGGTGTTCCGGGTGCACATAAATCATAGGAGGATAGAGTCATGGCAAAATCAAAGGTGTATTTTACGAATTTCCGTACAGTGGCATTTGGGGATGGCCTTACCGTGAAGCTCCAGAAGATGACAAAGAAAGCCGGGATCGGTGATATTGACATGGATGGCAAATTTGTGGCTGTCAAGATGCATTTCGGAGAGCTGGGGAATATCAGCTATCTGCGGCCAAACTATGCGCGGGCCGTGGCGGATCTGGTGAAGGAGATGGGCGGGAAGCCGTTCTTAACCGACTGCAACACCATGTATCCGGGCAGCCGCAAGAATGCCCTGGAGCATCTGGAGTGTGCATGGCAGAATGGATTTACCCCGCTGACTGTGGGCTGTCCGGTGATCATCGGGGACGGCCTCAAAGGGACGGATGATATCGCGGTGCCGGTAGAGGGCGGCGAGTATGTGAAGGAAGCCAGGATCGGCCGTGCCGTGATGGATGCGGATGTGTTCATCAGTCTGACCCATTTTAAGGGACACGAGATGACAGGCTTTGGCGGTGCTATCAAGAATATCGGCATGGGCTGCGGCTCACGGGCCGGCAAGACCGAGCAGCACAGTAATGGAAAGCCCCACATTACTCCAGAGCTGTGCCGGGGCTGTAAGAAGTGCCAGAAGGAATGCGCCAACGGCGGTCTGGTCTTTGACGAGGCGTCCCGGAAGATGCATGTGGACCAGGACAACTGCGTAGGCTGCAGCCGGTGTCTGGGTGCCTGCAATTTTGACGCCATTGCCTTCAATAACAGCAATGCCAATTCCGTGCTGAACTGCAAGATGGCAGAGTACACCAAGGCCGTGGTAGATGGGCGTCCCTGCTTCCACATCTCCCTGATCGTGGACGTATCTCCAAATTGCGACTGCCACGGGGAGAACGACGCGCCGATCCTGCCCAATATCGGCATGTTCGCATCCTTTGATCCCCTGGCCCTGGATCAGGCCTGCGTGGATGCCTGTCTGGCCGCCGCGCCCCTGCCGGGAAGCCAGCTCAGCGACCACCTGGCAGATCCCAGCTTCCACAGGCATCACGACCACTTCACCAATTCTGCGCCGGAATCCGAGTGGAAGACCTGCCTGGAGCATGCAGAGAAGATCGGTCTGGGGAGCCGGGAATACGACCTGATTGAGGTGTGATATTGCCGTAACTGTTCAGAGACTGTCTGAACAGTTGCTGTTAAAAAAATAACGCATATCTTCGCAAAACTCCCTCTTGCAATATCCATATAATGTGCTATAATAGGAAACGCACCCCAACATCTAGTGCATGAGAACCCGAGTGTCCATACGGGATGTTGGGCCGAACCATCGGCGGCGTTTCACAAGGGGTGGAATGCCTGCCTATATTGAGGAGGGACAGAATGCTATTAAAGGTGATTAAGAGGAATGGCGAAGAGGTTATTTTTGAGATCGATAAAATCAAGAATGCGATAAAAAAGGCTAACAACGAGATCGGCAAGATCCATCAGCTGAACTCATACCAGATCGATGCCATCGCGGAGACCATCGAGAAGCAGCTGACTGAGCGCTCCCATGCGGTGAACGTGGAGGACATACAGGATATGGTAGAGCGGGGCATCATGGAGATGCGGGGCTACGAGGTGGCCCAGAAGTACGTGCGCTACCGTTTCCGCCGGGAGATCGCCCGCAAGTCCAACACCACGGACAATGAGATCCTGACCCTGATCGACCGGGCCAATGAGGAGGTCAAGCAGGAGAATTCCAATAAGAATCCGGTGATCAATTCCACCCAGCGGGACTATATGGCAGGTGAAGTCAGCAAGGATCTGACCATGCGGCTCTTACTGCCGGAGGATGTGGTAAGGGCCCATAAGGAGGGCATCATCCATTTCCACGATTCCGATTACTTTGCGCAGCGGGAGCACAACTGTGACCTGATCGATCTGGAAGACATGCTGCAGCACGGTACCGTGATCAGTGAAACCCTGATCGAGAAGCCACATTCCTTCTATACGGCCTGCAACATTACCACCCAGATCGTGGCCCAGGTAGCCAGCAACCAGTATGGCGGGCAGACCTTTACCTTGTCCCATCTGGCCCCCTTTGTGGAGGTGAGCCGCCAGAAGATCCGTTCCACCATCATCGAACTGCGCAAGGAGATGGGAGAGTCCTTGGATGAGCGGATCATCCAGAAGCTGACGGACGCCCAGTTAAAGGATGAGATCACCCGGGGCATCCAGACCATCCAGTATCAGCTGATCACCCTGATGACCTGCAACGGTCAGGCGCCGTTTGTTACTGTGTTCATGTATCTGGATGAGGTACCGGAAGGCCAGACCAGGGATGACCTGGCCATGATCATTGAGGAAGTGCTGCGCCAGAGAATGCAGGGCGTCAAGAACAAGAAGGGTGTCTGGATCACCCCGGCCTTCCCCAAGCTGATTTATGTACTGGATGAGGACAATGTCACCGAAGGCAGCAAATACTGGGAGCTGACCAGGCTGGCAGCCGAGTGTACGGCCAAACGCATGGTGCCCGATTACATTTCCGCCAAGGTGATGAAAGAGCTGAAGCAGGGGGATGTGTATCCCTGCATGGGATGCCGTTCTTTCCTGACGGTAGAGGACTCCCAGCGTGACAAGAACGGGAACCACAAGTTCTATGGCCGTTTCAACCAGGGGGTGGTGACCCTGAACCTGGTGGACGTGGCCTGCTCGGCAGAAGGAGATATGGACCAGTTCTGGAAGATCCTGGACGAGCGTCTGGAGCTGTGTCACAGGGCCCTCCGGTGCCGTCACGAGCGGCTTTTGGGGACGCCGTCGGATGTGGCGCCTATCTTGTGGCAGAATGGCGCTCTGGCCCGCCTGGAGAAGGGGCAGGTGATCGATCCTCTGCTGTATGATGGCTATTCGACCATTTCCCTGGGCTATGCGGGTCTGTGCGAGATGACCATGCGGATGATGGGAAAGCCCCACACAGCGCCGGAGGCCAAGGAGTTCGCCCTGGCTGTCATGCAGCGGCTCAACGACAAGTGTGCCCAGTGGAAGGCAGCAGAGCACATCAGCTATTCCGTATACGGAACTCCCCTGGAGTCCACCACTTATAAATTTGCCAAATGTCTCCGCAACCGGTTTGGCATCATAGAGGGCGTGACAGACAAGAACTACATCACCAACAGCTATCACATCCATGTGACCGAGGAGATTGATGCCTTCTCCAAGCTGAAATTCGAGTCTGAATTCCAGAAGCTGTCTCCCGGCGGCGCCATCAGCTACGTGGAGGTGCCCAACATGCAGAACAACATTCCGGCAGTGCTGGGAGTCATGCAGTTCATCTATGACAATATCATGTACGCGGAGCTTAATACCAAGAGTGATTACTGCGAGTGCTGCGGCTTTGACGGGGAGATCAAAGTGATCGAGGACGAGTCCGGCAAGCTGGTCTGGGAATGCCCTAACTGCGGCAACCAGGATCAGAATAAGCTGACCGTGGCACGCCGTACCTGCGGTTACATCGGAACCCAGTTCTGGAACCAGGGCCGTACCCAGGAGATCCGGGACAGGGTACTGCATCTGTAAGCTGAAAAGGCGCCAGTGGCGCCTTTTTTGAAGTGCTTTTGTCGTGTTTTCTTTAGCCGCAGAGTATAATAGAAATCAGAGCCTGTGTGAATCAAATAATTCAGGAGGGAAACCATGACCTTTTATGAGATGATCGATGATCTGTCCCTTGCCCTGACCAGGGAGAAGCTTGTGATTTTTGTGGGAGCCGGGGTGTCCAAAAACTCGGGTCTTCCTACCTGGGGGCAGATGGTTCACAGCTTTGCGGCGGCCATCGGGTATCCCATGCCGGACCGTCTGGCTACGGAGGAATACATCCGGATCCCCCAGTATTATTACTGTATGGATGAAAGCGAAGGACACGCTTCTTATTATGATCTTCTGAAATCCATGATTCCGGAGGATGTGAAGCCGAATCTGCTCAATGAGCTGCTGGTTTCTCTCCAGCCGAAGCATATTGTGACCACCAATTTTGATACTCTGCTGGATCAGGTGGCCAGAGGATACCAGGTGATCCGGGAAGACCGGGATCTTTTGACCGGCAAAAGCCGCCACTATCTGCTGAAGCTTCACGGGGATATCCGCCGTCCGGAGAAGATGGTCTTTAAGGAAGACGATTATCTGCAGTATTCGGAAACCCACAGGCTGATGGAGACCTTCTTAAAGTCCCTGCTGATCGACCATACGTTTCTGTTTGTGGGGTATTCCCTGAATGATTATAATCTGAAAACCTTTGTAAGCTGGATCGACTACATGGCCAGAGAGATGCATGTAAAGCAGGAGATGCACCGGAACTATTTCCTCTCCAGCAGCCGCCAGGTGGGCCGGGATTATCTCCACAGATATTATGAAGAGAAGGGGCTGGATGTGATCGGATTGTACCATCTGCCGGAAGAGGTGGAGGCCCGCGCCCGTGAGGTAGCCCTTACCTATGAGCTGGGACGCAGGACGTATGCGGTGCTGGAGCTGATACGGGGGAAGGAGGAGGATAAATGAGGCGCTTTCTCTGTTTGCCGTTTGCGGCAGAATATTCCAATGAGGTGAGACGGACAGCAACAGAATTCTGGATTGAAGCAGTTGTCTGAGGTATGGCAGGTGCATACAGACCTATGACAGAAATAAATGCTCCACCAGGATCTTCACCCCCATAAGCACCAGGATCCCGCCGCCGGCCAGCTCCGCCCGGGACTTGTAGCGGGCGCCGAAGACGGTTCCCACCCGGACGCCTGCTATAGACAGCAGGAAGGTGGTGCAGCCGATAAATGTTACCGCAGGAACGATCTGTACCCGCAGAAAGGCGAAGGTGACGCCTACAGCCAGGGCATCAATGCTGGTGGCCACGGCCAGGACCAGCATGTCTTTGACGGCGATGGAAGCGTCGCAGGACTCATCTTCCCCGCTTAGAGCTTCCCGGATCATGTTGAAACCGATGATTCCCAGCAGGATAAAGGCGATCCAGTGGTCATAGGCGGTGATGGCATCCTGGAACCGGACGCCCAGCAGATATCCGGCAAGGGGCATCAGGGCCTGGAAGCCGCCGAAGTAGGCGCCGATGACCAGGGCATGTCTGAGGCGGAACTGGCACATGGAAAGGCCTTTACAGATGGAGACGGCGAAGGCGTCCATGGAGAGGCCGACGGCGATGAGGAATAATTCGGGTAAGGACATAGAGGTTCCTCCAGTAGGTAGTTTGGGTTCCAGGTGATCCCAGGGATGCCCCACGGACAATGTACAATGGTGCATCCCAGGCGACGTTGTTGCTTTGACTGCGGCTTGTAATAGTCTATGTGCAGCTTTGTGGAAACAGAACAGCAGACAAAGTATGAAAAGCAAATCCTGAAAGTGGCAGGACAGTTTACAGATCATGAAATAATCCCCGGATCATCCCAAATGTTTAATCTTTTTCTTATAAATCCTTATGAACAACGCTGTACTCATGATCACCGAGATGATCTCAGCCAGTGGGAATGCATACCACACAGCATACAGCCCCAGGTATCTGGCGAACAGGTAGGCCAGGGGCAGCAGGCAGAGAAGCTGGCGGGCGATGGAGGTCAGAAGGCTGTACATGCCGTTACCCAGGGCCTGGAATACGGAGCCGACGATGATGCAGTAGCCGGCGAACAGGAAGCTGAGGCTGATAGCTCTCAGGGCCGGGATGCCGATCTCCAGCATCTGGGGGGAGGCATTGAACAGCAGCAGCATGGGACCCGGGAGGATCTGGAAGATGGCAAAGCCCACCAGCATGATGGAGACCGCGATGAAGATGCTGAATCTGGCGGTATCCATGATACGCTTCCTGTTGCGCGCGCCGTAGTTGAATGCGATGACAGGGATCATGCCGTTGTTCAGTCCGAAGATGGGCATGAAGATAAAGCTCTGGAGCTTAAAGTACACCCCCAGTACCGTCACGGCAGTGGCGGTAAAGCCCACCAGGATCAGATTCAGGAAATAAGTCATCACGGAGCTGATGGACTGCATAATAATAGAAGGAACACCTACCTCGTAGATGACGCGGATGGTGGGCAGGCTGGGCTTAAAGCCGCGCATACTGATGCTGACGTCCGGATTCTTCCGGATGTTGAAAACCAGGGACAGCACCATGGCAAGGATCTGCCCGGTGACCGTAGCGATGGCAGCTCCGCTGATGCCCAGGGCAGGAAAGCCCCAGAGACCAAATATCATGACCGGATCCAGAATGATATTGGTGATGGCGCCCGCCCCCTGGGAGTACATATTGTAGATAGTCCGTCCGGTGGACTGGAGGATCCTTTCAAACACGATCTCCAGAAAGATCCCAAAGGAAAATACCAGACAGACCGTCAGATACTGAACACCATATTCGATGATGACGGCATCGTCGGTCTGGCTGGCAAAGTAGAGCCGCGTTCCGAAGATCCCGAAGAGGGCAAAGGCCACAGCGCCCAGGATGGCAAGGAAGATCCCGTTGACAGCGGCCCGCTGGGCTTCCTCCTGGTTGTTCTCACCCAGGGAGCGGGAGAGGAGGGCATTGACGCCCACGCAGGTTCCGCTGGAGACAGCGATCATCAGGGTCTGGATGGGGAATGCCATAGACACTGCGGTCAGCGCCTGCTCCCCCAGCTGGGCCACGAATATACTGTCGATGATATTGTACATTGCCTGGACCAGCATGGAGATGATCATAGGCAGGGACATAGTGATCAGAAGCCGTTTCACCGGCATGACTCCCATTTTATTCTGCTCAGGCTTGGCAGCAGCTTCGGACATAAGAGGACTCCTTTCAGATAGTTATATTTTTCGCAGTAAAAGCTATTGTACTATTGATAAAATTTCTTGTCAACAAAAGTGCAGCCAGATCTATGCACAAAATGTCAGTGAACTGTTACCAGTGAACTAGAGTGTGTCTGAAAATTGCTTTCTGGCAGATGTGCGTCACAGTTTGTGGGACGCCTGCGGTGTACCGCAAAGTGGGGCGTACAGATGGCGGGAATGAATTTTCAGACACACTCTAGAGCTACAAGGAAAAAAATGTTGTATTATTTCCAATCCTGCTCTTTTATTTTCTTTTTTTTGTTCCCAGATAAAGAATAGAACGAAAAAAACGGGGATTAATAAGTAATGGGTTCTGATTTTTCTCTGAATCACAATTAAAAAACTGTGATAACAACATAGAAAAAATTGTAACTGATTTGACAATTCGCGAATCCGTGAATATAATATTCCTTAACCAAATTGAACCGGCCCTGGTTCATGAATCAGATATTCCAGGGCATGTCCGGAAAATGATGGGAATGGCGGCGGTCCGGGGGATCCGGGAGCTGTTGCTGGGAATGAGAGCCGGACGCCCGAAGCTTCTTGTCCCCGACACTTTTCGGGGGCAAGAAGATGACCTGGCTGAACTGTTACAAAATGGCAGGAAGATTTGGAGAAAAGGATGGGATATACCTTCCGGACCCCGCCCCCACATGGTTTTATGGGGTCTGAAAGAGACATTCCAAGAAAAGGAGGATTTTCCTATGAAAGAGAAGAAAAGCGGCGGTGCATTACTAGGTGCAGCATTTTTGATGGCGACATCAGCCATTGGCCCTGGGTTTCTGACCCAGACAGCACAGTTCACCGGCACACACAGAGGCAGCTTCGGCTTTGTGATTCTGGTGTCCATTATCCTGGCGGCCATTGCCCAGCTGAACATCTGGCGGGTACTGTGTGTGTCAGGTCTGAGAGGCCAGGAGGTGGCCAATAAGGTACTTCCGGGTCTGGGATATTTTGTAGCGTTCATGGTAGCTCTGGGTGGTCTGGCATTCAACATCGGCAATGTAGGCGGCGGCGCCCTGGGCTTCAACACACTCCTGGGAATCCCCACTCCCGTGGGCTGTATCCTGGCCGGCGCCATCGCCATCGCTGTATTCCTGGTGAAGAACGCCAAGTCAGCTATGGATACCCTGGCCAAGGTTCTGGGCGGGATCATGATCGTAGTCATTTTCGGAATCATCATTGTGGTAAAACCGCCAGTGGGAGACGCGCTGAAGAATACCTTTGTTCCTTCTGCAGGCGTGTCCAATCTGGTACCGGCTATCATTACACTCCTTGGCGGAACCGTAGGCGGATATATCACCTTCTCTGGCGCACACCGGCTTCTTGACGGCGGCATCACCGGGGAGGAGAACCTGAAGGAGATCAACAAGAGCTCCCTGATGGGTATGGGGATCGCCACCATTGTACGTATCTTCCTGTTCCTGGCAGTGCTGGGCGTGGTGACAAGACTGGCAGAGGGTGTGACCCTGGATGCAGGAAACCCGGCAGCAGACGCGTTCCGTCTGGGAGCCGGAGAACTGGGATACCGGTTCGCGGGACTGGTGCTTCTGTGTGCAGCCATCACCTCTATTATCGGTGCTGCTTACACGTCAGTATCATTTTTGAAGACCTTCCACCCGGCTATTGAGAAAAACGAGAACTGGGTGATCATCGGCTTCATCGCGGTATCCACCATCATCATGGTACTGCTGGGACAGCCTGCGACCCTTCTGGTACTGGCCGGCGCCCTCAATGGTCTGATCCTGCCGATCACCCTGGGGATCTGCCTGATCGCGGCAAAGAAGAAATCCATCATGGGAGAGAAGTATTCCCATCCCATGGCTCTGCTGATCCTGGGGGTTATCGTAGTGGTTATCTCTGCTTATCTTGGTATCACTACGTTTGTATCGAATATGGGGAAACTGATATAGGAAAAGCGTAGTACTGACTTGCAGGAATGAATTTTCAAACACGCCTCAGGCAGCAGAAACGCAGAGATTTACAAAGGTGTGATCAGAAAGCTGATTACGCCTTTTTGGCTATCAATATACTGCCATGGACATGGTGGCAGGAGAAAGGAGACAGACCTGAAAATCTTATGCAGAACAATATCAGAATTTTGACCGCAGGGGATTCTTCCCTGCTGATAGAGTTTGGAAAGGAGATCAGCCCGGAGATCAACCGCAAGATCGCGGCCACTGTGCAGCTGATGAAGGAGCAGCATATTGAGGGGGTGGTGGATATGATCCCGGCCTTCTGTTCGCTGTTGATCAATTATGATCCCCGCGTAGTCCGCTATGACAAGATGAAGAAACGTCTGGAGAGTCTGGTGCGGATGGATATTAAGGTTGGTGCGGAGAAACGGAGGATTTTTGAGATTCCCGTAGTATATGGAGGGGAATACGGCCCCGATCTGGCGGCTATCGCCCAGCATGCGGGCCTGAGTGAAGCAGAGGTCATCAATATCCACAGCTCCCAGGATTATCTCATCTATATGCTGGGATTTTTGCCGGGCTTTTGTTATCTGGGGGGCTTAGACGAGCGGATCCATACCCCCCGTCTTGCCAATCCCAGGCTGAAGATCCGGGCGGGCAGCGTGGGCATCGGAGGCTCCCAGACAGGGATCTATCCCCTGGATTCGCCGGGAGGCTGGCAGCTTATGGGCATGACCCCGGTGAAAACCTATGATCCGGACCGGGAGGTGCCGATCCTGGTGGAGGCAGGCAACTATATCCGCTTCGTGCCTGTGGATGAGGCTGAATACCACCGGATCCAGGAACTGGTAGACAGCGGCGATTATCAGTGTGTCATTCACGAGGAGGTGTAGCATGGGGATTCGTATTATAAAAGCCGGTATGATGACGACAGTACAGGATCTGGGGCGGACCGGCTACCAGAGCCAGGGCTTCCCCGTGGCCGGGGTCATGGATGTCCGTTCCTTCCAGATCGCCAATCTCCTTCTGGACAATCCGGAAAATGAAGCCGTTCTGGAGTTCTCCCTGATCGGCCCTACCCTGGAATTCACGGCAGGAACCCTGATCGCCATTACAGGCGGAGACTTCCAGCCCACCATCAACGGAGAGCCGGCACCGATGTATACGGCTATTGACATTCACAAAGGAGATGTGCTGAAATTCGGCAGCGCCCGGACGGGCAGCCGGGGCTATATCGCATTTTCCAGCTATCTGAAGATTCCCGTGGTCATGGGAAGCCGCTGTACCAATATGAAGAGTTCCATCGGCGGCTTCAAGGGAAGGAAGCTGCAGGACGGCGATTACATCGGATTCCGCATCAAGCGGAGATACCTGCCCTTCTTCCTTTCCAGAACCCTGGATATTGATGAATTCAACCAGGAGGATACAGTCCTGCGGGTGATTATGGGCCCCCAGGATGATTTGTTTGGAAAACAGGGAATCGATATATTCTTAAACAGTGAGTATACAGTGACCAGTGATTTTGACCGGATGGGCTGCCGTCTGGAGGGGCCCTACATTCCCAGGAAGGATACGGCGGATATGATCTCCGACGGAATCGCCTTCGGCTCCATACAGGTACCGGCCCATGGAAAGCCCATCATTCTGCTGGCCGACCGCCAGACCACCGGCGGTTATCCCAAGATTGCCACAGTGGCATCCGTAGATATTCCCTGGCTGGTTCAGAGAAAGCCGGACCACAAGATCCGCTTTAAAGCCATCAGTGTCCAGGAGGCCCAGCGGCTCTATCTGGAGGAATTGGAGGAGCTGAATAGGATGCGCAAGAGGATCCACCAGCCCTGCAGGGAAGTGCTGGAATGCCGTCAGGTATCGCGGCGGATCCGCAGGCTGTTTCCGTAAAAGGAAGAGATCAGATCATCTCTGAACGGTTACGGCATCTGCCATAAGAACTGCTGTGCAGCGGGGCAGATGTCCGCTGTCACGATGCATCCCAAGGGACGCCTGCGGTGTACCGCAAAGTGGGGCGTACAGATGCCGGGAATGAATTTTCAGACACGCTCTAGTGCTCTATCCGGCCAGTAATCAAACTGCCAGTGCCGATTATTTTGACAGTCTGCAAGGCGGAGGAAGGAGGCGATGCGGTGGCATCGTTGACTGACGACAACGCGGCAGATGGCAAAATAGGCGGTGCTGAAAGTCTGATTACTGGCTGGATGGAGCACTGGTGAGAATAAACATCTGGCTGTCGGCAGATGCAGGCTGCGGGTGCAGCATGGGGCCGGTGGTCATGGTGCCACATCAAGAAAGGACGACGCAGATATGGATTTGGAGAAAATTGCAGGTTTAGTAAAGATTATAGAGGATTCTTCCTTAAAAGAATTTACTTATAAAGAAGGGGACATGAAGATCACCATGAGTAAGCGGGAGCATCCGCCCATTGTGACAGCAGGTATCCCGGCGGTACCGGGAGCAGGCATGTCCCCGGCAGCACCGGCGGCAGCGGAGGATATAGGAGAGGAAGAATCCCAGTTTATCACCTCTCCGATCGTAGGAACCTTCTATTCCGCGGCAGCACCGGATGTTCCCGCATTCGTGCGGGTCGGTGACCGGGTGAAGGAGGGGCAGACCGTATGTATCCTGGAGGCAATGAAGCTGATGAATGAGATCCAGTGCGAATACGACTGTGAGATCGAGGCAGTGCTGGTCAGCAATGAGCAGAAGGTAGAGTATGGGCAGCCCTTGTTCCGTGTGAAGCGGATTTGAAATGATTGTTCAGGCAGGCAGTAAATCATAAAAGAACGTGTGCCGCTGAGATAGGAGGAAGTCTGTCTGAATGCTTTAGTGTGCAGAAGACGCGCACGGAATGGAGGAAAGAATGATAAAAAAGGTTTTGATTGCCAACCGGGGCGAGATAGCTGTACGCATTATCCGTGCCTGCCGGAATATGGGAATCTTCAGCGTGGCCATCTATTCCAAAGAGGATGAGAAAAGCCTCCACACACAGCTGGCGGATCAGAGAGTCTGCATCGGGGAAGGGCCTGCCAAGGACAGCTACCTGAATATGGACAGGATCATTTCTGCCGCCCTGAATGTAGACGCAGATGCCATCCACCCGGGCTTTGGTTTTCTTTCAGAAAACAGTACCTTTGCCCGCAGATGCAAGGAGAACGGGATTATTTTCATCGGGCCGGATCCGGACGTAATTGACCGTATGGGCAACAAGTCCCAGGCCAGGAAGACCATGATGGATGCCGGGGTGCCGGTGGTGCCCGGAACCCGGGAGCCGGTGTACGATGCTGAGACCGGGAAAAAGCTTGCCCAGGAGGTCGGGTATCCCGTGATGATCAAGGCGTCTTCCGGCGGAGGCGGCAAAGGGATGCGTGTTGCGGTCAATGAGGAGGAATTCGAGTTCCAGTTCAATCTGGCCCAGCGGGAATCCGCCAATGCCTTCGGGGATGATACCATGTATCTGGAGCGTTTTATCGAGAATCCCCGCCATGTGGAGATCCAGATCATGGCGGACAGCCATGGAAATGTAGTCGCCCTGGGAGAGCGTGACTGTTCGGTCCAGCGCAATCACCAGAAGCTGATTGAGGAGTCCCCCTCCCCGGCGGTAGATGATGCCATCCGGCAGAAGATGAATGAGTACGCGGTTCTGGCGGCGAAAACCGTGGGCTATACCAATGCGGGAACCATTGAGTACATTGTCAGCCCCGGCGGGGAATTCTTCTTCATGGAAATGAATACCCGGATTCAGGTGGAGCATGGCGTCACGGAGATGGTGACAGGCACAGATCTGATCATCGAGCAGATCCGTGTGGCTATGGGTGAACCTTTAAGCTTCACCCAGGAAGAGATAAAGCCCTGGGGCCATGCCATCGAGTGCCGCATCAATGCCGAGGTACCGGGCCGCAACTTCATGCCCAGCCCCGGTGTGGTAGAGAACATCCATCTCCCGGCAGGCAATGGAGTCCGGGTGGACACGGCACTGTATACAGGCTATGAGATCCCGGCGGAGTATGATTCCATGATCGCCAAGGTCATCGTCCACGCACCCAGCCGGGACGCAGCCATCCGCAAGATGCTGTCCGCCCTGGATGAGATGGTGGTCACCGGTGTGGATACCAACCTGGACTTCCAGTTTCAGATCATCCGGAGCAAGGTATTCCGGGAGGGAAGAGCAGACACAGGGTTTATCGAGAAGTTCATGAATCTGAAGGAGAAGGCACTGGAGGTGCCGGAGACCTGATATACGGAATAACGTGTGCCGGGAATGGATTTGAAGGTTAATTGTCCCAATATTATAGAAAAGCCGTTATGGACGGCTTTTCTATATGCCTTAGAGTGTGTCTGAAAATTGCTTTCTGGCAGATGTGTGCCACAGTTTGTGGAAATGGCGGAAAATGTACTGGGGCGTGTTTTTTGTATGTGTCAAAAATTTTTTCTGACCAGTTATTGGCATTAAGTGAAAATCAGAAGGAGGAAATTATGTATCGTGTAGATTTGAACAGTGATCTGGGCGAAAGCTTCGGACGATATACTCTGGGTATGGATGATAAGGTGATTCCCCTGATTACATCCGCCAACGTAGCCTGCGGCTATCACGCGTCGGATCCGGTGGTGATGGCAAAGACCGTAGCAATGGTGAAGGAAGCCGGGATCCGGGCAGGCGCCCATCCGGGCTTCCCGGATCTTATGGGTTTCGGCAGAAGGAACATGGCTGTGACTCCGGCGGAAGCGAAAGCCTATGTGCTCTACCAGCTTGGCGCCCTGGACGGATTCTGCCGCTCCGTCGGCATCAAAATGCAGCACGTAAAGCCCCACGGCGCGCTGTACAATATGGCGGCCAGGGATTATGAATTGTCGAAAGGCATCTGTCAGGCTATCGCAGAGTTCGACAAGGATCTGATCGTTCTGGCCTTAAGCGGCGGAGCGTTGGCCCGTGCTGCCCGGGATATGGGGCTTCGCACCGCCCTGGAGGTCTTTGCAGACCGTGCCTATGAGGAAGACGGCACCCTGGTGGGCCGCGGCAAACCCGGCGCCATGATCACCGACGAGGATGAAGCCATCGCCCGGGTGATCCGTATGGTGAAGGAACAGAAGGTGACGGCCATCACCGGAAAGGATATCCCCATCCGGGCCGATTCCGTGTGTGTCCATGGGGACGGGGAGAAGGCCCTGGCCTTTGTGGAGAAGATCCGGGAAGCGCTGAAACGGGAAGGCGTGGAGGTGTGTGCGTTGGAGGAGATTGTGTGAGGCGGATGCAGAGACTCTAAGCCTGCAGAAATATCCGTTAAAAGCAGGCAGCCAAATTGGGGCTGTCGGAAAATGGGCTCCGCGGTTTTTCGGCACAAATTATGTCCAGAAATAATCCGGAAGGGAAAGAAAACAGGTGTCTGGCTAAGAACCAGACACCTGTTTTTCGTGGATTCCCATAATCTGCGAACGGTCAAATAAGAACATTCGACCGATAAATACCATCTTTTTCTCTGTCATTTCTCATATATCGTCGTAATTTTACCACATGTTGAAGGAAAATACTACTTAAATTTTTATGATTTTTTGGAAATCCAGGGCTGCGCGGTATAAAAATGGAAGATATCATGAAATTCATGGTCAGATTTGTGGTCAATTTCCGAAGAAGAAGAGGGAGTACTGCACTGTTATGGTAAGACACGGAGAAAACATACGGAAGAGGAAAGAAGGGCGTTGGGAGGGCCTCTAGGGGGCATTCTGACGTGCAGATCACTTTAGACTGGTGTGCATCCGTTTATAGGCACAAACGGAAGTGCTGGGATAATCTTTCAGTATTTTATGGTCAGATTTATGGTCAGGCCAGATAGAGGAAGCTCCGTTTTATGAGGAATACGGGCAGATTTTCGCAGATTATGGGAATCTGCGAAAATTGATACCACGGGGGTGGAGCGTTCTTAACCGGGTTTAATCAACGTGTGTTCCACGTATGCCTTACAAATTTGTATACATCTGACCAAAACCATCTCACAAAATCAGGCACGGTTAGATTCCGAAAGTATATGACACAGAAACGGAGGAAAGCTGCAGATGACATCCAACTGGAATTATCCTAACAGAATAGAAGATTTCATCAGCACCCAGGTGATTGACCGTGGTCTGGATGAGCGGACGGCCAGGGCTTACCGGATGGATCTGGAAAAGTTTTATGTCTGGCTGGAGGAGACAAAGCTGGAGGAGCTGGCGGGTATAACGGAATCCGGGGCAGAAAACAGTGCTGTGGCTGTGCCGATGGCAGAAAATGCAGTGGGAGCAGAACCAGTGGCAGAAAATGCAGTGGAAGCAGAATCAGCGGCAGAAAATGCAGTACAAGTAGAGTCAGCCGCAGAAGCACTAGGGGTGTCAGCCCTTTACTGGGAAGAGCAGATGGAGACTTACCTGGAATATCTTTCCTGCGAGAAAGCACTCCGCTATTCCACTGTCTACCGGAAACAGCGGGTATTCGGTTACTATCTGGCCTATCTGGTATCCCAGGGAGTCCTGGAACAGTGCCGTCCTTTACGCCCGGTTACCCAGCCACGGGAATCTTCCGTGGACACACTGCTGACCAAGAAGGAGGTGGAGGCATTTTTCCAGGCTATTGATCGGGAATACGGGGAGCTTGACAGCGATTTCCGCAGGCGCGTCTGTCTCCGGGACCAGGTGATGATGGAGCTGCTGTTCTATCATGGGCTGGAGATCAGCGAGCTGCTGCGGCTGGAGGTGTCGGATTATAACCTGAAAACTGCTACCCTCACAATCCGCCGGAAACGGGAGAAGGACCGCACGGTGTACATTTTCTCACGGGCGCTGCAAAAGCAGATGGCGCAGTGGCTGTCGGAGCATGTGTATTTTGAGCATGGCGGACTGTACCATAACCGGATGTTTCTGTCCAAGCTGGGGAAGCCGCTGTCCATGAAGATGGTGATTAATATTTTTGATAAGTATAGGGAGATGGCGGGGATTGAGAAGGTGTGCAAGCCGAAGGATTTGAAAAATAGTCTGGGGAGGTATGCGGAGGAGATGGTGAGGGAGCAGGGGTAGGAGAAACTGGAGAATAAATTTTTCAGTCTCTAACAACAGACGCAAGATTAAGAAATAACCGTCTGGTGTACCTGATTTTAATTGCATATGGAGGTTATTCCTGATGAAGATACTGGTAACAGGTGCTAATGGTTATTTAGGTCAGGGTATTGTCAAACATGTATTAAATTGTGGACATCAAGTGGTAGCAGCTGATTTTTCTATAGATCATGTAGACAGCAGAGCTGATAAAAGAGCTTGTGATCTGTTCTCAATTGATGATCCATATAATTATTTCGGACAGCCGGAGGTGCTTTTGCACTTGGCATGGCGTGATGGTTTTGTCCATTATTCAGATACTCATATCACTGACCTTCCTAAACATTATGCTTTTATTAAAGCATTCGCAGGGTCAGAAGTGAAGAAGATTGTTGTAATGGGTTCCATGCATGAAATAGGTTTTTTTGAAGGAAGCATTAAGGAGGATACCCCGTGCAATCCGACAACACCATATGGAATCAGTAAAAATGGTCTTCGCCAGCTGACCGCAATGTTCTGTAAGCAGAATAATAAAAAATTCCAGTGGCTTCGGGGCTATTATATCGTAGGCAATAGTAAATATGGTTCTTCTATTTTTTCCAAGATCACAGCAGCTGAAGCGGAAGGAAAGAAAGAGTTTCCATTCACCATGGGTCTTAATCAGTTTGACTTTATAGATTATGAGGATTTTTGTGAACAGGTAGCAAGAGCGGTAGGACAGGATGAGACGCAGGGAATTATCAATATCTGCTCCGGAAGACCTGAGAAGCTGGCTGACCGCGTTGAGCGGTTTATAAAAGAGAATGGATATACGATTAAACTGAAATACGGGGCGTTTCCAGACAGACCCTATGACTCTAAAGCTGTGTGGGGAGACGGAAAAAAGATTGAGGAGATTTTGAAACAATGATCATTACAAAAACGCCTTTTCGGATGTCTTTTTTCGGAGGTGGAACGGATATGGAGAGCTTCTTCCGGGAATATGGCGGGGCTGTTTTATCCACAACCATCGACAAGTACTGTTACGTGAATGTGAGACATCTCCCACGGTTTTTTGATTACAGCACTGAACTTAGCTACTCGAAAACGGAACGTGTGACAGATGTGGAAGCTATTGAGCATCTGGCCATCCGTAATGCAATGAAGATTCTGGACATGCATGAAATCCGTCTTACGTACGAAGCCGATCTCCCTGCCAGAAGCGGCCTGGGAACCAGCAGCAGTTTTGCTGTGGGCATGTTAAATGCCTTTTATTGTCTGAAGGGCAAGTATGCAGATAAAAAGAAACTGGCAGACCAGGCAATCTATCTTGAGCGTGAACTGTGTCAGGAAGCGGGAGGATGGCAGGATCAGATTGCAGCGGCCTACGGAGGGATGAACAGAATCGAGTTCAACAAAGATGGGACTTATGATGTACGTCCGATTATTATTCATCCCGACCGCAAGAATCAGCTTAATGACAATCTACTCATGTTCTTTACGGGATTCACCCGTTTTAGTTCGGACATGCAGAAGGCCAATCAGGCCGGATATGACGAGAAGATAAAGCAGCTTCAGAAAATGTATGCACTTGTAGATGATGCCGAGGAGATATTGGAGGATAAATACGCTGATTTAGATGATTTTGGAAGACTTCTTGATAAGACATGGAAGCTGAAGAGACAGACGGGTGGTGCAATTACGACGAATAGTATTGATGCTTTATATGAAAAAGGAATCGCTGCCGGCGCCCTTGGAGGAAAACTTCTTGGTGCTGGTGGCGGTGGTTTTCTTGTGTTTTATGTGCAACCGGAAAAGAAAGCCGCAGTCATGGAAGCGATGAAAGACTTGCTGTATGTTTCGTTCCGGTTTGAAGATGGCGGAACGAGGGTTATTCACTATACCCCTGAAAGATATGTACTCAGATAAATATCGATGAAGGGACAAAATCAGATGAATGGAAAAACGAAACAGCTTTTGCTGATTATGCCTCGATTCTTTAACTATCCGGAGTTGATCCGTGATGAATTGGAGCAGATAGGGTATGCAGTGGACTTCTTCGATGACCGTCCAAGCGCAAATGCATGGGTGAAAGCTGTAATCCGAATTAATAAAGCTGTAATCAAAAAGTATATAGAGAAATACTTCAGTAGAATCATGGAGACAATAGGCAGGAAAAAATATGATGTTGTATTTCTTATTTCAGGTCAATCTTTGTCATTTAGTGAAGATATGATTGAAAAGATAAGGAACTGTCAACTTCAGGCGCGTTTTCTTCTCTATCAATGGGATTCACAGATGAATTTTCCTTATATAAAAACTGTACAGAAGTATTTTGATAAAGTCTACTCTTTTGATAGATATGATGTCAAGTCAACAGAAGGTTTAAAATTTCTCCCCTTATTCTATGCACGCAATTATGAAAATATAGGAAAAGAGGAAGAGCAGAATTTTGAATACGACTTCTGCTTTGTGGGCACTGCGCATCCTAAAAAGTACAGGTTAATTAAGATGATGTCAGAGCAGTTGATGATGGTATATCCGAGACAGTTTATTTATTTCTTTTTTCCTTCAAAGATCGTGTTCTTTTATAGAAAAATACATGATAAGGAACTAAGAAAGGCTCATTATAAAGAGTTTCATTATGTTCCGTTAAAGGGAACAGAGATAGATAGCATTTACAGAAAATCAAGATGCGTTCTGGATTCAGCCCAGGATGGGCAGACTGGATTAACGATCAGGGTTCTGGAGGCGCTGGGAGCAAAGAAAAAGATCATTACGACAAATGAAGACGTTGTGAATTATGATTTCTATCGCCCGGAAAATGTCTATGTTTATAACGGGAACATCGATTTGAAAAATCCATTTTTTATAGAAGATTACAAGGAAATAGAAAAAGAGATATACGAGAAATATGCACTGAAAAACTGGCTTGCTGAGATATTAAGTTGATGGAGGGAAAAAGATGCATCCGGTAAAGTTTGTGTGGGGTATTAGAGCAATATTATACAAACCATTCTTCGACAGAATAGGGAATCCAACTTATATAGGAAGGCCCTGCTTTATAGAGGGATGCAAAAATATAGAGATTGGGAACCGTGTTCGTATCTTTCCTGGAATACGGATGGAAGCAATTGGACAAGGAAAGATAGTAATAGGAAATAATACAGCAATAGAACAAAATGTCCATATTACTTCATCAGGGGGAGTATTAAGTATTGGTAATAATGTAACTATCCTTGCTAATACTTTCATTACAAATCTCGATCATGGGTATACGGACATCTCTAAGAGCATATTAGAGCAAGGCGTCATTGAAAAAGAAACGCTCATTGACGATGGGTGTTTTGTGGGTTATGGAGCAGCCATTCAGGCCGGAACGAAACTGGGGAAGCATTGCATTGTCGGGGCTGGTGCAGTTGTACGTGGAGAGTACCCTGATTATTGTGTGATTGTAGGTAATCCGGCCCATGTAATCAAGAAATATAATTTTGAGACAAAGAAGTGGGAAAGGATAGTGTGAAAATGAGGCAATGTTATCTTTTCACAATTTCGGTTCAGAAATAACTTCATATCAGCTGAAGTGAGAAAGAAGGGGAAAAAGCTTGAATGAAAAAGATATTATTGCTGCTATGCAAGCCAGTATAAATAATCACGAAAAATGTTGCAGTTTTGATAAAAATAAAAGAGGATTCATATACAAAGTAAAATATCTGGTTTGGTATGTTCTACTGATTCTGTTTTCTCCCAGGTATGTTGAAAACGGAAAAATATTTGCTGCCTGTATGACATCAGTAAATGAAAAAAGAATAAGTGAATTTGTGCCTGAAGTCTCATTATATCGTTTTGCAAGACTAAATGCTTCTTTATCGA
>Ga0137308_101628_pt1 | contig 20083 bp, 17 predicted proteins | sample Inofrocosms_June_FD_97181 | JGI IMG/M metagenome (GOLD analysis project Ga0137308, IMG submission 97181) | Mouse cecal microbial communities from Vienna, Austria - N-Acetylneuraminic and N-Acetylglucosamine D2O microcosms_June | ecosystem: Host-associated > Mammals > Digestive system > Large... | reverse complement strand
AATCCACAAGCAAAGAACAGATAAATTTATAATAATTAAATTTAACTATAAGAAAATAAGAATGGGAAAGAGGTAAATCACATGGCACAATTATGGGGTGGGCGCTTTACGAAAGAAACAGACCAGTTGGTCTACCAGTTCAACGCGTCCATATCTTTTGACAGGAAATTCTACAGGCAGGATATGGAAGGCAGCATTGCCCATGTAAAAATGCTTGGGAAACAGGGGATTCTCACAGAAACGGAAGCAAAGGAGATTGTCGCTGCCATCAAAACCATTTTGCAGGAAGTGGAAGACGGGAGATTGGAAATTTCCCATGAATATGAGGATATCCACAGTTTTGTGGAAGCGACGCTGATTGACAGGCTGGGGGACACTGGGAAAAAGCTGCATACTGGCAGGAGCCGGAACGACCAGGTGGCCTTGGATATGCGGCTGTTTACCAGGCAGGAGGTCCTGGAAACAGACAGGTTGCTGGAAGAATTGTTAAATGTTATTTTAACTATTATGGAAAATAACTTGGATACTTATATGCCGGGATTCACCCATTTGCAGAAAGCCCAGCCGGTTACCCTTGCCCACCATTTGGGCGCTTATTTTGAAATGTTTAAGCGGGACCGCCAGCGCATGGAAGATATTTACCATAGGATGAATTACTGCCCCCTTGGCTCTGGGGCGCTTGCCGGGACGACTTACGATTTGGACAGGTATGATACGGCGGAGCAGATGGGCTTTGCCGGGCCCACCTTGAACAGCATGGACGGGGTGTCCGACCGGGATTACCTGATTGAATTTTTGTCTGCCCTTTCTACAGTTATGATGCATCTGAGCCGTTTTTCGGAGGAAATCATTATCTGGAACAGCAACGAGTACCAGTTTGTGGAAATTGACGACGCCTACAGCACTGGGAGCAGCATTATGCCCCAGAAGAAGAACCCGGATATTGCAGAGCTTGTCCGTGGGAAAACGGGGCGCGTCTATGGCGCATTAATTTCCCTGCTTACCACCATGAAGGGAATTCCGCTGGCCTACAATAAGGACATGCAGGAGGATAAAGAGCTCCCATTTGACGCTATGGACACGGTAAAAGGCTGTCTGGCTTTGTTTACAGGGATGCTTGCCACTATGAAATTCAAAAAAAGCCAGATGGAGTCCAGTGCAAAAAACGGCTTCACCAATGCCACCGACGCGGCAGACTATCTTGTAAACCACGGGGTGCCTTTCCGGGACGCCCATGGGATTGTAGGGCAGGTTGTGTTATACTGCATAGAAAAGAAAATTGCCATAGACGACATGTCACTGGAGGAGCTTCAGCAAATCAGCCCTGTATTTGAGGAGGATATTTTCCATGCCGTTTCTATGGAAACCTGCGTGGAAAAACGCCTGACGATGGGCGCACCCGGCCAGGAAGCCATGAAAAAAGTGCTCCAGATGGAAAAGGAATATTTAAGCAGCGACTGGAAAGATGGGCTGGCAGACTGGGAAACAAAACTGCTGAAATAGCTGGTTCCGGCGTTTTGGGAAGGTTTGCATAAATTCTCTGTAGATATTTTGTGAAATTTGTCTATAATTTGGGTTGCATTTTCTTGCCCAATGTATTACTATAACCTAAAAATACACTTGTTCGCGTGATGCGGACAAAACGAAGCAAAGAATATGGAAGAAGCGAGGAGATGTGGAATGAGCCAAAAGTTAAAAGCAGGAATCCTAGGCGGCACAGGGATGGTGGGGCAGCGTTTTATCGCCCTTTTGGAAAACCATCCATGGTTTGAGGTGACAACGGTTGCAGCAAGCCCCCGTTCTGCAGGAAAACGGTATGAAGATGCAATAGGCGGCCGCTGGAAAATGGATACCCCCATGCCAGAGGCGGTAAAGGATATTGTGGTGATGAACGTCAATGAGGTGGAAGCGGTTGCTTCCAAGGTTGATTTTGTATTCAGCGCGGTGGATATGTCCAAGGACGAGATCAAAGCCATTGAAGATGCTTATGCAAAAACGGAAACCCCAGTGGTTTCCAATAACAGCGCCCACAGATGGACCCCAGACGTGCCCATGGTAATTCCGGAACTGAACCCGGAGCATATGGAAGTCATTGAGTTCCAGAAAAAACGGTTAGGGACCGAGCGCGGCTTCGTGGCAGTAAAACCCAACTGCTCCATTCAGGCTTATGCCCCAGCACTGACGGCATGGAAGGAATTTGAGCCATATGAAGTGGTAGCCACCACTTACCAGGCCATTTCCGGCGCAGGCAAAACCTTCCAGGACTGGCCGGAGATGGAAGGGAATATCATTCCCTACATTGGCGGCGAGGAAGAAAAATCAGAAAAAGAGCCGCTACGGATTTGGGGAGAAATTAAGGACGGCGTAATTGTCCCGGCGGAAAGCCCGGTGATTACCTGCCAGTGCGTCCGTGTCCCGGTGCTGAACGGCCATACTGCGGCAGCATTTGTAAAATTCAGAAAGAAGCCTACCAAGGAACAGTTGGTTGAGAAGCTGAGAAGTTTTAAGGGCGTGCCCCAAGAGCTGCACCTTCCAAGCGCGCCAGGGCAGTTCATCCAATATTTGGAGGAAGACGACCGCCCACAGGTAACAGAAGACGTGAATTATGAAAACGGCATGGGGATCAGCGTTGGCCGGCTGCGTGAAGATACTGTATACGACTGGAAATTTATTGGACTGTCCCATAACACCGTAAGGGGAGCGGCGGGCGGCGCAATTTTGTGTGCAGAACTGCTAAAAGCACAAGGCTATATCAGTGCAAAATAGAAAAAACGCACCTCCCGGCACAGGCTGGCACAAATCACGCTTTAGCGTGGCAAGGTCTTTCCTATAGAACAAGAAAGAATCCTGCTTTGCAGGATTCTCCGCCTGCGGCGGGTCGCTTTGTGAGAGATTTCGTACCTGCCGCAGTGCGATAAAAAAGTGTCCAAGCCCTTCATTCATGAGGGGCTTGGATACTTTGCGCGTCGGGCACAATTGCGAAGCAATATTCTGCTTCTTGTACGGATACCCTCGCTTCTCTGGGGCAGACCCTGCGCATCCCTATTTCGTAGTTTCTGCCCCAAAGGCTATTGTAAACGAAGTTAAATCGTGATATGATACAGAGGAAGGGATTCCACAGACAGAAACCTAAAAATACAACAATCGCCCACATTGCCCATTTCAGGTGATTTGAGGGAGCCAAATATTGATAGGAGTCGGTTATGGCAGGAAGAAAAGCAGAATTGCAGTATTTGGAACAGATGTACCATCAGGAGGGGAACCAGCTTATTGTACTGTACGGAAGGAAAGAAAACGGCGGAAGGGAACTGGTGCAGGAATTTTGCAAAGGAAAGAAGTCCTTCTATTACTATGCGCCCCAAGCTTCCCCGCAGGCCCAGCGGCAGCGGATGCAGAGGGAAATCGAAGGGCATTACCAGGTAACGGTTCCGAAAGATTCTTACGATGATTTTTTCAAGCGGGTCAAAAGCGGGGACGGCAGCAAGCTGGTGCTTGTCATTGATGAATTCCAGCATATATGGAAGAAGGACGCCACCTTTCTGGACAGTATCCTGAAGCTAAAAGGGAAGAAACTGTACCCGGGGCCAGTCCTTATCCTCCTGTGCAGTTCCTCGGTTTTCTGGGCCGAACAGGAGCTGCCGCAGGCATTAGGGGCTGCTGCAAAGAAAGTAGACCGGGTAATGAAGCTGGAGGAACTGCGTTTTTTGGATTTGGTGCGCAGCTTCCCGAACTACAGCGTCCGGGAAAGCGTAGAAGCCTATGGGATCATTGGCGGCGTGCCGGATTATATTAAGGGCTGGGAGGACAGGCAGGGCGTCCGTGAGAATATTTGCGCCCATATCCTTTCCCCGCAGGGGTTTTTATATGGGAAGGCAGAAGAAACCATCCGCAGCCAGTTACGGGAACTTTCCGTATACAATACCATTTTAGAAACCCTTGCGTCCGGGAAACACAAACTCAACGATATCTATCAGGCAACCGGGTTTTCAAGGGCTAAAATCAGTGTTTACCTGAAAAACCTAATGGAGTTTGACGTAGTGGAAAAGGTGTATTCCTTTGAAACAGGAGGGTGGCAAAACGCCCAGAAAGGCCTTTACCAGATAAAAGATACATTTATTAATTTCTGGTTTAAGTTTGTCTATCCTTATCTTTCAGATTTGCACTGGATGGGGGCGGAGGAGTTTTATGCAAGGCATATCGCCGGGGGCTTGGAGGAGTACCTGAAACGTTATTTTGTAAATGTGTGCATGGAATATCTGGAATTGCAGGAGCTGATCGGGAAGCTTCCGCTGAAAATCCATAAAATGGGCACTTGGATTGGGAAAAAAGGCCAGATCGACATTATCGCCCAGAACAGCGTCCGTGAAAATATTATCTGCCTTTGCAACTGGTCGGAACCGCAGATGACTTTTGAGATGTGCCAGCGGCTGTTCCAGAGCATGGAGCAGGCCAAAATCACAGCAAATTTCTACTACCTGTTTTCTGCAAAGGGGTTTGAAGAAAAGCTAATCAAGGTAGTGGACAATGACAAGCGTATCCTGCTGGTAAATATGAACCGGATGTAAAAGGATAATGAAGCGGATGGCAGGCGGAATGGAAGGAAGCCAGACAAGGATGGCTGCATGGAAAGAACAGAAAGCAGGAAAGTAATTTATGGCGAAAGCTTTATACATAGCAGAAAAGCCCAGCGTAGCGCGGGAGTTTGCCAAAGCATTAAAACTGGATTTAAAAAATCATGACGGATATATGGAGTCCGGGGAAGCCATTGTCACATGGTGCGTGGGGCATCTGGTGACTATGAGCTACCCGGAAGCCTATGATGAGAAATACAAGAAATGGAGCCTTTCCACCCTGCCGTTCCTGCCGGAAAATTTCAAATATGAGGTTATCCCGGGAGTAAAGAAGCAGTATAAGACTGTGGCAGGGCTGCTGAACCGGCCGGACGTAGGCACTATTTATGTATGCACCGACTCCGGGCGGGAAGGGGAATACATTTACCGGCTGGTAGAACGTCAGGCAAAAGTCCGGGGGAAGGACCGCCGCAGGGTGTGGATTGATTCCCAGACAGAAGATGAAATTTTAAGGGGCATCCGGGAAGCAAAGGATTTGTCGGAATATGACAACCTCTGTGAATCTGCTTATCTCCGGGCAAAAGAAGATTACCTGATGGGAATTAATTTTTCCCGTCTGCTTACCCTGAAATATGGGGATGCCATTGCACGGTTCCTGAAGACAAAGTATGCTGTCGTCAGCGTGGGCCGCGTCATGACCTGTGTGCAGGGGATGGTGGTGCGCCGGGAACGGGAGATCCGTGAATTTACCAAGACGCCTTTTTACCGGGCGGTAAATGCCCTGAACATCCATGGGAACCCGGTGGAAGGGGAATGGAGGGCCGTGGAAGGTTCCGCCTATTTTCAGTCCCCGAAACTGTATAAGGAAAATGGTTTTAAAGAACGGAAAGACGCAGAAAAATTAATTTCTGATTTGATTTCCGCTACAAAAACTGTAATTACAGAAACAGAGGGAGGAAAGAAAGGGATTGGTGCAAGGGTGGTGAAAACAGAGGGTCCCCCGGGACCGTTAAGCCCGGAAGATGCCGCAGGGCTGGCAAAAGCCACTGTATTTTCCATAGAGAAGAAGAAGGAAAATAAATACCCGCCCCTTCTGTACAACCTTGCAGAACTGCAGAACGACTGCTCCAAATTTTTCAAAATCAGCCCGGACCAGACGCTGCAGGTGGTGCAGGAGCTGTATGAGAAAAAGCTTGTCACATACCCAAGGACAGACGCCCGTGTCCTGTCCTCTGCCGTGGCAAAGGAAATATACAAAAATATCAGCGGCATGAAAAATATCCCTTCTGTACAGCAGTTTGCGGAAGAAATATTGGAAAAAGGGAGCCATAAAAATATCGCAAAGACCCGGTATACCAATGACAAGCAGATTACGGACCATTACGCCATCATCCCTACCGGGCAGGGCATTTCAGCCATCCGCAGCCTGAATGGGACGGCTATTAATGTATATGAAGCTATTGTGCGGCGGTTCCTCAGTATTTTTTTCCCTCCCGCAGTGTACCGGAAAATCAACTTAACCACAGCTATGGAATTACCTGGCGGAGGGAAAGAGAAATTTTTTTCTTCCTTTAAAGTCCTGGAAAGCCCAGGCTACCGGAAGGTAATGGGATACTCTTTCCAGAAAAAGAAAACAGGTTCCCGGCCCGGGGAGGAAGAAGGGAACCGGGACACGGGCGTGGCAGGGGAAACCTCCTGCGACACAAATTTTATGGCGATCCTGTCCTCCCTGAAAAAAGGGATGGAACTTCCCGTGCAGTCGATGGCAGTAAAGGAAGGGGAAACATCCCCGCCCAAACGCTACAATTCCGGCTCAATCATCCTTGCCATGGAAAACGCAGGGCAGCTGATTGAGGACGAGGAGCTGCGCGCCCAGATTAAGGGCAGCGGGATTGGCACCAGCGCCACCCGGGCGGAAATTTTAAAAAAGCTGGTAAATAACAAATACCTTGCCCTGAATAAAAAGACACAGGCCATTACCCCTACCCTGTTAGGGGAAATGGTATATGACGTGGTAAATGCGTCCATCCGTTCTTTGTTAAATCCAGATTTAACAGCAAGCTGGGAAAAAGGCCTTACATATGTGGCGGAAGGGAGCATTACGCCCAGGGAATATATGGACAAATTGGAGCACTTTATCCAAAGCCGTACCAGCGGCGTGTTAGGCTTAAAAAACCAATGTGCACTGCGGGAATATTTCCAATATGCATCTTCATACTATAAAGATTAGGGTATCAAAAGGGTGCGTAGCACCAAACACACTCTAATCTACATAAAAAAGAAAAGAGGAATATCACATGGAACAATGCAAAATTACAAACCTGTACAACCTGTCAGAAACCATAGCCGCAGCGCTGTTCCAAGGCCTGGTTTACCCTTGGGAGGCCCTGCCGGAAATCAGCAAATTTATCTGCAGGCTGGGGGAAACGCTGGACAAAAACAAGTTTGAGCAGCGGGACGGGCAGGTCTGGGTTGCCAAGACCGCAAAGGTTGCCCCAACAGCCAGCATTAACGGCCCGGCAATTATCGACGAAGAAGCGGAAATCCGCCATTGTGCCTTTATCCGGGGCAATGCCATTGTGGGGAAAGGGGCAGTGGTAGGCAATTCCACAGAACTGAAAAACGTAGTTCTGTTTAATAAAGTCCAGGTGCCCCACTACAACTATGTCGGGGATGCCATCCTGGGCTATAAAGCCCATATGGGCGCGGGATCCATTACCTCCAACGTGAAATCTGACAAGACCCTGGTAGTGGTAAAAAGCGGGGACGGGGAAATTGCCACCGGCTTAAAGAAGTTTGGGGCCATGCTGGGGGACGGAGTGGAGGTAGGCTGCAACAGCGTGCTGAACCCGGGGACTGTAATTGGGCCAAACAGCAACATTTACCCTCTTTCTATGGTAAGGGGCGTTGTGCCTGCCAATTCCATTTATAAGACGAAAAATGAAATTGCAGAAAAACATAGTTAGTTGACAAAGAAAGCCATATGTACTATTGTATTATAAGAATAATACAAGAAACATATGGTTTTTTGCTGGGCAGGATGCGCCTGTCCGGCAGGCAAAAAAGGAGAGAGGGTTATGTTAGAAGTTCAGAGCCTGAAAAAAAAGTATGGGCGCTTTATCGCTGTAAACAATGTAAGCTTTACTGTCCTGGACGGGCAGGTAGGGATTTTGCTTGGGCCAAATGGGGCTGGGAAATCAACCATTATTAAGAGCATTGCGGGGCTCCTGCGCTATGAAGGCGGCGTAGGGATCCAGCAGATGCCGGCAAGGGATTTGGAAGCCAAGAGGATTTTTGGCTATGTGCCGGAACTCCCGGCCATGTTTGACGCCTTGACGGTGCGGGAACATATTGAATATGTCCGGAGGGCATACAATTCCCCTATTACCGACGCAGAGGCTGCCCAGCTTCTGGAGCGGTTTGAGCTGGACGACAAGCAGGACAAATTAGGGAATGAGCTTTCCAAAGGCATGATGCAGAAGGTAAGCATTTGCTGCGCCCTTGCCATCAAGCCCAAAGTAATCCTGCTGGATGAGCCTATGGTGGGCCTGGACCCGGCAGCCATCAAGGAATTGAAGGAAGTGGTGCTGGAGCTGAAATCCCAGGGGACCACGGTCTTAATCAGCACCCATATGCTGGAAATGGTAAAAGAACTGTGGGATGTGATGTTTATTATGGAGCATGGGGAAATTGTAGGCACCTTCACCCGGGAACAGGCGAAAGACGCCGATATTGAGGAACTGTTTTTCCAGATTACGGGAGGCGGTGAAAAGGAATGAAAGGATTGGCATACCTGTACCAGAGGACTATCCTCAACCGGGTTAAGAAGGCGCTGAAACGCCCGGCTGCATATTTAATGGCAGTTTTTATCCTGCTGTATGTCATGCTGATTTGGAACAGCATAAATACGATGATGGCGGATGGGGATTTTAATTCCACAGAAAATTATGTTACTATCCTTTCCATCCTTGTGTATCTGCTCATCCCGGCAAACCTTATCAGCTACGCAAGGCGCCGGGGGCTTCTGTTCCGCCCAAGCGAAGTGCATTTTGTATTTTCTTCCCCCGTAAGCCCGAAAAAGGTGCTGATGTTTGCAGGGGTAAAATCTTTTTCCGTCAATATTTTGATTGGGACTGTAATTGCAGTGGCAGGGGCCATATGGTTTGAGGCAAGCCTGCTGCAGGCTTTTATGTGCTTCCTGTTTTTCGTGGTTTTTGAAAGCATTTTAGAGGCCTCGGCTATTATTTTCTGCTATGGGAATGAAAAGCTTCCGGAAGTGTTTTTCAAAGGCCTTGTGGCTGCCATGTACCTGTTCATGGGGGCAGTGGTAGCGGCTGCTTCATTTTTGATGATTACAAGGGATCCGTCCTTTGGGCTTTTGCAGGAATTTTTTTCCATGGCGGCGATACAGCTTGTGCCAGTGGTGGGATGGAATATTGCGGCTTTCCGCCTGATTTTCCTGGGCCCGGACACGGTGAGCCTGGTTGGGACGGCCCTGTTCCTTGTGTCCACAGCCCTGATGTTTTTGGCGGCTTGGCGGATGGAATGCACTGGGGCCTATTATGAGGACGCCATGAAATTTGCAGACGAATACCAGGAGCGGCGGGCAAAGCAGAAAAAAGGCGTTGCGTCCATCCCATGGCTGGATAAGCACCGGAAATTCAGGCAGGCTTCGGTGGAGTACAAAGGCTCCTATGCCAAAGCCATTTATTACCGGCAGATGCTGGAATATAAGAAAAACCCTACGTTTATTTTTGGCTGGAACACACTTTTGTGCTTTGTGCTTGGGGCATTGATTGGGGCAGTGTGCTATTTTAACGATGCCTTCCGCGAATTTGGGCCCGGAAAAATATTTATTGTCCCAGGGGTGGCCAGCTATGTGGTGTTTATTTTCAGCGGCTATGCCACCAAATGGTCCAAGGAGCTGGAAAACCCATATACATACCTGATTCCAGACACGCCTTTGAAAAAAATGTGGTATGCTACTAAAATTGAGCATTTCCGGTCAGCCGTGGACGGAGTCCTCATTACCCTGCCGGGATCCATAGTTTTAGGGGTTAGCCCTGCCCTTACGGCCCTTACCGTGCTTTTGTACATCTGCCTACAGGCAAACCGCCTGTATTATGGGATGCTGGCAGACGTCCTGATTGGGAACCTCCTTGGCAGTACCGGGCGCACCTTAATCAAAACGCTGCTGCAGGGAATTGCCATTGGCATTGCCGGGGCTGCAGCCGTAATAGCCGGGATTCTGGTGTCCATAGAAGCCGGCTTTTTGGCCATGGTTGTTATGATGGGGGCGCTGACCTTTGCTGGGGCAGCAGCGGCGTCTGTTTCTTTTGCGAAAATGGAGGCCTTGGACTGACGGCAGGAAGTGTTTTGCAGTGCTTAAGGTGAAGTTCAGGTGGAAGAAGTATTCGGTTTAACAGTGCTTAAGGTGAAGTTCAGGGAGAAAAAGCATTGGGGGCACAGGTATCTGGCGGGCCTTTAAGTTAAGTGAAATTTTATACAAAAACACTGGACTATTTCCGCAAAATATGGTTAAATATTGGTAAGAATGTTAAATACATAACAATGGTTTAACATATTTACCTATGCTGTGGGAACGAAGTGGCCTGCAGTAAATGTATACATTGAAAGGAGTCTTAAAATGATTTACACGAAGGAAGTTGAAAACATGTGTCCAGTAGCCAAGGGCGCAAAACATGAACCAGCTCCAATCCCAGAAGAAGGGAAATGGGTGCACTCTAAAAAAATTGAAGACATTTCAGGTTTTACCCATGGGATTGGCTGGTGTGCTCCCCAGCAGGGCGCATGTAAGCTCTCACTGAATGTAAAAAATGGCGTGATTGAGGAAGCTTTGGTGGAAACCATCGGATGTTCCGGCATGACCCATTCCGCAGCTATGGCAGCAGAGATTTTGCAGGGCAAGACGATTCTTGAGGCATTGAATACCGACCTTGTATGCGATGCAATTAACACAGCCATGAGGGAGCTGTTCTTACAGATTGTATATGGACGTACCCAGAGCGCATTTTCAGACGACGGGCTTGCAGTAGGCGCTGGCCTTGAAGATTTGGGGAAAGGGCTCCGTTCTCAGGTTGGTACGATGTATGCAACAAAGGAAAAAGGTGTTCGTTATCTTGAAATGGCAGAAGGCTATGTAACCGGCATTGCTTTGGATGCTGACAATGAAGTGATTGGGTATCAGTTCGTAAGCCTTGGCAAAATGACCGACTTTATCAAAAAAGGCGATGACCCGAATACCGCTTGGGAGAAAGCAAAAGGCCAGTATGGCCGTGTAGCGGATGCTGCTAAGATTATCGACCCACGTGCAGAGTAAAAAGATAGGAGGACATTTCAAATGGCTTTATTTGAATCATATGAAAGAAGGATTGACCAAATCAATTCTGTTTTAAATAATTATGGAATCAGCTCTGTAGAAGAAGCTGAGAAAATCACGAAGGATGCCGGGCTTGACGTATACGAGCAGGTAAAGAAAATCCAGCCCATCTGTTTTGAGAATGCATGCTGGGCATACATTGTAGGCGCAGCTATCGCAATCAAAAAAGGCGCAAAAAGGGCGGCAGACGCAGCAGCAGCTATCGGGGAAGGCCTTCAGGCATTCTGCATCCCGGGCTCCGTTGCAGACCACAGGAAAGTAGGCCTTGGCCATGGGAACCTTGGTAAAATGCTTTTGGAAGAAGAAACAGAATGTTTCTGTTTCCTTGCAGGCCATGAGTCCTTTGCAGCAGCAGAAGGCGCAATCGGCATCGCTGAAAAGGCAAATAAAGTACGCCAGAAACCTCTGCGCGTTATCCTGAATGGCCTTGGGAAAGACGCAGCACAGATTATTTCCCGCATCAACGGCTTCACTTTCGTTGAAACAAAATATGACTATAAAGAAGCAAAATTAGACGTAGTATATGAAAAAGCATACTCTGACGGGCTCCGTGCAACCGTAAAATGCTATGGCGCAGACGACGTGCAGGAAGGCGTGGCAATTATGCACCATGAAAATGTCGGCGTTTCCATTACCGGCAATTCCACCAACCCCACAAGGTTCCAGCACCCAGTGGCAGGTACATATAAGAAAGAATGTAACGAGCAGGGCAAGAATTATTTCTCCGTTGCATCCGGCGGCGGCACCGGCCGTACCCTTCACCCGGACAACATGGCAGCAGGCCCGGCTTCTTACGGCATGACAGACACCATGGGACGTATGCACTCCGATGCACAGTTCGCAGGTTCTTCTTCTGTACCAGCCCATGTGGAAATGATGGGATTAATCGGAATGGGTAATAACCCAATGGTTGGGGCTACGGTTGCAGTTGCAGTTTCCATTGAGGAAGCAGCGAAGGCTGGGAAGTTCTAAGAAATCCGCTAAAAACGGGCATTCCTGACGCCCAGGGACGGCGTGGGACGGGCTAAGTTTTGCTCCGCAAGACACGCGCATGACACACACAAGACTCAGGGACAAGACACACAAGACACAAGACCCATAAGGCGGGCGCTTCTGCCGTCAGACAGTCCATTTTGCCGAGTTGCTTATCGGAGGCAGTTTGTTGGCTGTTTGATATGGGTGAGATGCTTTAGGTGGGAGTTTCCTTCCAATATAGGTTATAACAGATGTGGTTTTACATTTTTGTTTGCCTGTTTTGGGAGGGGACTCTTTTTTGTTTTATGAGTTGTAAGGATGCTTTCTTTAAAATATATGGGGTTGTTTTAAGGCAGCCCCGCCGACCGTATCCTGCACTACAGATTCCTTCCAAATTGGCAGCAGCGTTATTTTTGAAGGAGGCCTTGGCATGGCAATGAGGAGGGCGAATGGCTCAGGGAATGTTGTTAAGATGAAAGGCAACAGGCGCAAGCCCTGTGGGGCGCGCGTGGCTGTGGGGTGGGCGGAAGATGGGAAGCAGATTTTGAAAAATATCGCTTATTTCGAGTTGCGGAAGGAAGCGGACAAGGCTCTGGCTGATTGCTTAAGCTGCCCCTATGACCTGACGGCGACCCAGATGACATTCAAAGAGCTGTATGAGGCATGGCAAGTATCAGGCAATTTAGGACGCCTGATATTTTTTGTATTTTTCTTTCCTGCATTGGGGTATCCCCCTCCCCCTGCGGAACTATTATAGGGGCTTTGGCAAAAGCGGGGGCCTTTCCCCCGTTGGAATGGACAAAATACCGCCCCTTGGGGCGGAAAGAACAAGCCAGGTCATGCCCCGTAGCTTGCTGCGGGGTATTTGACGGGTAACATTGACAGTAGCAGGGCGCGCGGGATTATGGCGCAGTTCCTGAAGGAAGGGTATCTGGACTGCACATCCCTCGGTCTTAAGGCTGTGTCCGGGGTATCTGAAATTAAGGAGGGCGTCCCATAGGAGCAGTGCGTTCATGGAGAAATTATCGGGGCATGACAGCTTCTGCATGTCAGGCGTATATGACGAAGGAGCTGGGTGTTGGGGAAATTTCCAGTATACCCAGCCGGGGCTTTCGTGCGCGGCGTGGAGTTGGGAAATTTATGGAAAGGGGCTGATTTTTTGGAAGTCAGTGCATATATCATGCGTGTTGGAAAAACCGGGGAAGCATACCAGGGGTATCTGGGAGAGGCGGACGTTACCTCGCTGGGGCAGGGGCACAAATACCCGCTTGGCGGCGGGCTTGCCATAGTCTGTGTGGAAGACGCTGTGGTTCAGGGGGAAACGCTGAACCGTGCGGTTTACGACAGTGATGGGAATTTCCAGACTGTCCTTGCAGGGGATCTTGCGGCGGTAAGATATGAAGGGGGCTGTTTTAAGGGGGTATGTAAAGAGGACATTGCGTCCATTGAGAATGCCTTAAAGCCTGTCGGGCGTATCGCGTATGGAAAGGTCTGCCTGAAATCATCATCCACGCTCCCGAAATGGGAAGGGGAATAATAGAAGGAAAGCATATAGCGTCTGGAGTCCCAGAAATGGGATTCCAGACGCTTATTTTTGGAAGAATTCATTGAAGTCGCACTGGAAAATTCCAGTAAGCGCAACCAGCATGTCAACGCTGGGGTTGTTTAAGCCATGCTCCACCTTGCTGAAGATGCCAGTCGTGACATAGACGCCCTCTAGCTGCAGCCTGGCAATGACTTCCGTGGCTTTCATGCCGCGCTCTTTCCTGAGCCTGCGGATGTTTGAGCCGACGATGGGGTTTAAGTGCTGGTTAATCCTTTCAGCCATGTCAATCACCTCGTGAGAAAGATTATTATCCAAAATGGAGGAAAAAAGTGTCCAAAATGGAAGCTATATGGTATAATATGGGATATATTGCCATGAAAGAAAGTGATTTCCGTGGAAGAAAGGGAGGAAGATGGAAATGTTTTGCAGGAATTGTGGTGCAGAGATACCAGAAGGGGGAAGCTTTTGTGGCAGTTGCGGGACTCCGGTAAAGGAAGATCCTGCTGCGCTAAGAGAACCCGAAGGCAGCCGTCCGGTGATGGAAGGTAAGGAAAGAGAAAAGAAAATTGATGCAAGTAGTGAAGTTAGAAAAAACAATCCTGATATAGGGGCGCAAAGCAAGGGCAGAAAACCATTAATTATAGGGGTATGCTCAGGGGCGTTGTTTCTGGCTGTGGGGACTGCCATATTATTTGCGACAGGCGTTCTTGGCGGCAAAGACAAGCCCAAAGAAGTCATAGCGGAGGCTGAGGAGCCGGAGAAAGCGGCAGACTCAGAGGAACAGCAAAAAGAAGAAATGGAAGAAAAGCCAGTTGAGGAGACAAAAAAGCCAGAACAGAAAGAGTCAGAGCAGGACATCAGCTCGGAAGAAATGGCAAATGAAGCTTTTGAAGCGTATAAGGCATATATCAGGGAAAAGAGATATGATGGGGAAGGAAGGTACAGCTATTGCCTGTTTTATCTGGATGAAGATGATTACCCTGAGTTATCCATTCGGTTTGAAAGCGGGTCAACTGGTAACAGATACCATTTGTATGTATTTCAGGATGGAGAAGTAACGGAAACAGATTTCATAGGAATGAATGAGTTTGGAATGTATAAGGAGAGAAGCGGATATCTATATGACATGCTTTCTCATACGGGAACGATTTCCTGTAACGTAGGAATTTTAAACGGGGCTTCTGTAGAGATGTTAGCAGAAGAATCATATGATTGTTTCAATGAGGATGGTAAAGAAGTTGGCACGGCTCTGGAAGAGGAGTTTCGGGAAAAATTTGGCATATCCGATGAGGGATGGCGGCATACCGTAGACTATGCTACGTTGGAAGATGCATTTGAACAGCTTGGATCAGATGGGGCAGGAAACAAGCGAGTGAATGAAAAAGCAGATTGGAGGCAGAGTTATACTAATGCGATAGAGAATGGGGAAATAAGAGGATATGAGCAGGGGTATGCGTTTAACGATATTAATAGCGATGGCGCCCCAGAGTTGTTTATCCATGCTGGTTCCCATTCGGACTTTATGCTATATGTTAAAGCAGATGGTTCTGTCGATGGAGTCTCGGCGCAATATTATAATGGCAATATGCTTTATGGGCATAATGAGTGGTATAATTCTCCAGAAGGAGAAATAACGGACATTGTTTATTACTATGATGAAAATGAGGATGTTTACAAGCCAGTTGAGGGAAAAAGCCTTGAACAAAAACAGGATGGAAGTGAAAATATATTTTTAATTGATGATAGTGAGGTGTCAGGACAAGTATATAATACCAGACTGAAAGAAATAGGGGATATGGGCTGGGAATATGGACAGACATCAGAATATGATGCAGAACACTACGGCTGTCAGACGGAAGATATCATTCGGGCGATTACTGAGTATCAGGAAACTCCACAGCCAATTCAGGAAGAAAATGAAACAGATGGTTCTGAAATTACTTATATAGATGTGGAGACGGAAGTGGCTCAGATCAGGGAGTGGTATTATGATACGCAGGAGAGGCAGGATTCTTTGATGTGCTGTGAGTATACACAGGGGACATATTATTTTGAGTATGGTTATGCAATCAAAGGTGTAATCCCGGCAGACTATGATGACTGGGGGTATACGAGGGAGTATTATTACCATGGCCCTGAACTTTACTTTGCATTTTTATTTGCCGGGAGCGAAGAATACCGCCTTTATTTTAAAGATGGAAAAGTTATCCGCTATATTGATGCGAATGGGACTGTTTACGATTATGGGGACATTAGAGAAGGGGAACAGTTAGGTGAGCGTGTCAGATTGGAGTCGGATGCGTTGTATCCGGGCATGAATTGTGGAGCATAGTTTTGCGGAAAGAAATAAAAGAAAATGATGCTTTTTGTGTTCGTTGCGGGCACAAAGACGGTGCACAGAAAAATGCCCAGAACCAGGATGTGACAGCATCAGGGTTCTGTTATATCAATCATTTATCATTGTTGGTTTTAGCCATATTCAGTTTTTTGACTGGATTAATTCAATCAATATTTATGGCGGAATAAAAGTAACAAAGGAGTTTGACAAACAATTAAGAAGTGCAAAAGATAGTGTAAAGAAATCCCGATGTACCAGATGGTAGCTGTTGTTCTGTTCCCCTTTCTACGGGGTATCCTGAGAAAGTGGGCTGGCGTTAAGCAGTTTTCTGCCTGTAGATATGAAAACTTTGAGGCGGGAAATCCCGGCTTTCCAGTGAGCTGCATCCTGCTGGGTTGTATGCTAGCATGCCAGCACGGCACAAATCGCTAAAAAAGCCCGGGAAACCGCCGCTTACTGATTTCATCGAGGAAGCGGCTAAGGCTGGGAAGTTTTAAGAAATAGCGTATTTATAAGGGGTTCCGCTGATGTGAGTGTCAACGGAAGCCCTTAATTTTGCCACATAATAGACAAATAATAGATATGTGGTAATAGACAAATATTAGGCATAAAAAAGACTGTTACCCGAAGTAAGAGGGCGGCAGTCTTGGTATTTAGACCAAATTTGGCTTCAGCAGCGGCCATGTTCTTAATCTTCTTAATTCTCATTTATGATACGTGGTTTTGTGCTGGTGGGGCTATTTATAGGATAGCCACAATGAGGGCAAGCTATATTGAGCTGAGAAATAAACGGTATGAAAAAGGCAAAAAAAGAAATTGGATGCGCAGAACCATTCATGCGTTTGTCGTGCTGCTTATGGGATTCCTATTGAAGAATCTGCCATTCTGTTGTAAAATTAATACCATACATTACAGAATCGTGGAGGATACCATATGGATTGGAAAGAAGTACAAGCAGTTGTTGAGGAAATCAGGCAAAAAAACAAGAAAAATGCATATTCACTTGTTTTAGACCCAGAAAAGAAGCCCAGCATTTTTGACAGTAAATTCGGCGGCCTTCCCTACTGGGACATGGGGAAGGAATACCCGAAGGGCAGCAACGGGAAAAATTTAATGCTGTTGGCACAGATAAATTTTGGGCAGATGTTCCAGGAAGCCGAAAAGGACGGGTTGTTTCCTGATACAGGGATGCTTCAGTTTTTTATTGCGCTGGACGACATGTACGGCATGGATTCTAATGGACAGGGGGAGCAGAAGGATTTCCGGGTAGTATACCATGAGTCAGTTAACTGCCAACTGGACAGGGCGCAGGTGGAAAGCCTTGGCGTCCCGGTAAGCACGGATATCGAAATAGATGAATTTACCCCAATTTGGGCAGAGATAGCCTTAAAAATCACCAAACAGGAGGTTTCCATAGGGGAAGCCGATTACCGGTTCAGCAAAATTTTCCGGGAGGCCATGCAGGAAAAGTATGGGAAGCAGTATGAAGGGGAACCATTGTACCAGATTTTGGATGATGAAACCTATGATAAGCTGATAGGGGAATGTTCAGAAGGTGGCCACTGGCTGCTGGGCTATCCCTATTTTACCCAGACAGACCCACGGGAGTATGAGGAACAGTACAGGTATTACGATACCATGCTGTTCCAGATGGATTCAGATTATGGGGAGGATGGGGATTACATTATGTGGGGAGATTCCGGCGTGGCAAACTTCTTTATTAACCAGGAGGATTTGAAAAAACGGGATTTCAGCAAAATACTGTATAACTGGGACTGCTGCTGATTACCCATGCGGAGGGAACAGACATGAAAAAATATCTGCCTGTGCTGGGCATTTTGCTGCTGTGCATCCTGCTGTATTATGTAGCAACGTGGGTGCTGGAGGGGGATAAAGCCCAAGGGACGGAAGGGGCAGGGGAAATTGCTGAAGGCGAAAAAAGCCTGTACGCAGGCCCTGCATTGTGGCTGGGCCAGGATTTGTCTGAGGAGGAACGGAAGGCCCTAATCCAAGCATTTACCATTGAGGAAAAAGAGGTATACACTTTTTTGCAGGGTCCGAAATCATGGGCGGAAGGCAGGCCATGGTCTGGGGAATGGAGCCAGTTTGGCGTGGAAGGCAACCCTTTTGGCGGGTTTGGCTGCGGCCTTTGCTGCCTTGCCAACATTTATAATACCCTGTCGCCTTATGAGGTTTCCCCTTGGGACATGTACGGCCTTGCCCGGAAGGTGACAAAATATGCGCCGGACGGGACTTATGGGGCAATCGACTGGGAGCCTATGCGGGATACCTTAAGGCATTGCGGAATCCGCAGCAGGCTTTGCCGGAAGCCCAAAACTTACAGGAAGTTCCGCGGCCAGGTCCGGCGTGCCAAGTCTGCCATTGTCCTTATAAGCAGCGGCGATGATGACAAATATTGGCAGGATACGCCGGGGCATTACGTGAATATCTGGCTGTACCGGGCGGAGGATGGCACAGTATTTTTAGCGGAGCCGGGAAATCCGGACAATAACCGCACAAGGATACCGCTACGGTATATTTATGATGCATTGAAATCCATCAGCAGGTTCCAGTACCTTTTGGTGGAAAGCTATGTGGAGGAGGATAACCAGTGGAAAGGGGACGGGATTCAGGAAATGTGGAAACGCCCGTAAGGCTATGGAATTAAGAAGGAACTGTTTTCCAGACAGCGTGTTTGGAAGGCAGTTCCTTTTTTGGTCTTATAGGAAAGACTTTGTCACGCAAAAAACAATATCTTAGAAAAAAATATATTTTATAATTGACAATAGTGTGTAATATACACTATAATAAAAACAGAGGTGATAATGTGGGAGAGAAAAAGGAAACAATGGAAAACCTGCTGCTGGAGCTGCGGCGGGGCACGCTGGTCCTAAGCGTCTTAAGCCAGCTAAAGGAGCCAAAGTACGGATACGCCCTTGTCCAGGGCTTGGAAGGGCAGGGGGTAAAGATTGAAACCAATACCTTATATCCCCTGCTGCGCAGGCTGGAGAAGCAGGGCCTGCTTGCCAGCGACTGGGAAACAGGCGGCTCTAAGCCAAGGAAGTATTACAGGCGGACGCCGTCCGGGGACGAGGTATACGAGGAACTGAAAAAGCAATGGCAGGGCATTTCCGCTACGATGGAGAAGCTGCTGCAGGAGAATTAATAGCTGGGCATAAATTCATACAGCAGAATGGAGGAGCATATGGCAAGGCAGGAAAACGACATGGCGGAACGGTATATTTATGAGGTTACCAGACGGGTGCCAAAGGGGCAGCGTGAGGAAATCCAGTTGGAGCTTCGGGAACTGATTTCAGATATGATGGAACGGGACGGGGCGCAGATAGAGGAAGTATTGGCGGAACTGGGCAACCCTAAGGATTTTGCGCAGAAATACAACGGGGAACGGCAGTATTTAGTAGGGCCGGAATATTATGAGGATTACTGTTGGGTGATAAAGCTTTTTCTTGCTTCTGCGGCAGGGCTGAATTTGGCTGCTGCAGTGTTTCAGGGCGCAATTTCCCCAGGGCATTTGCTGCGTGTTAGCTTTTACCTTGGCACAATTATGAATATCATGGTTAGCCTGATGGGAGGGTTTGGCCTTATCACTTTTATTTTTGCCGTGCTGGAGCGGCAGAATGTGAAGTTTAAGATTTGGAGGGAAAAGGAATGGTCTGTGGAGCAGCTAAAGCAGTGGAGCCCTGCCATCCTGCCCCCGGTACCGGACGAAAAAGCCCGCATCAGCAGGGGGGACTGCATAGTGGGGATTGTATGTACCATATTGTTTGGCATAGCGCTGGCATTTGCGCCGGAATGGGCGCATTGGCTGGAAGATACTAAGGTAAAGGTCGTGGTTCCCTTTAACCTGGAGATTTGGCATATCGTCCTGCCCCTTTTGCTGGCAAACCTATGCATCTCACTGGTGCATGAAATTATAAAGCTTATGGCAGGGCGTTACTGCACAATGGTGATGGCAAGCCAGCTTATGTCAGGGGCTGCCGATATTGTGTTTGCCATTATCGTGCTGGGGGTGCTGCCCTTCTGGAATGCTAATTTTGTAGAGGAACTGGAAAAAGCATGCAAAATAGAGATTGTTTCTAAGGGGGATCTGCTGTTTTATTGGGACAGCGGGATTGTTTCCGGAGTCCTGATGGCAATGATCATTTTGGTTACGTTGGCGGAAACTGGCGTGACGGTGTATAAGACCCTGCGGTATGGAAAAGTATAACTGCAGGGAATGGGTAGTAAAAATA
>Ga0137308_101627_pt1 | contig 20098 bp, 16 predicted proteins | sample Inofrocosms_June_FD_97181 | JGI IMG/M metagenome (GOLD analysis project Ga0137308, IMG submission 97181) | Mouse cecal microbial communities from Vienna, Austria - N-Acetylneuraminic and N-Acetylglucosamine D2O microcosms_June | ecosystem: Host-associated > Mammals > Digestive system > Large... | reverse complement strand
TAAGAAGAGAGAAGATGTGGGGTCTGCATATCCGGGTACAGGCAGCCAGCATGGGTTTGAAGACACCATTTATGTGGAGAAGGGGGGAACCCAGACCATCTACATATATGCCAGCTATGCGGCCCAAAATGTTCCGGACCTGCTGCTGGGCTATTGGACAGTCGATATCACGGCAGATACGAAAAAGCCGGTGATTAAAAATATAAAAGTCAATGATATTTCCGCGGAGGGGTATACGGTAACCTGTAAGGTGACAGATAATGTGGGAATTGACAGAGTCATGTTCCCCTCCTGGCATGAATCGAAAACAGGAGACCAGGCAGTGTGGTTCAAAGGCACAGTGGCTGACGGGAAAGCAGAGTGCTTCATCCCCATTGAACAGCTGGGCGGGGCAGGCGGAGCGTATACCACCCACGTATATGCCTATGACAGGGCAGGCAATTACAGTCTGGCCGCGGCAGAACCGGTGTCCATAGACACTGCTTCCCTGGACTTTTATAAAGAACAGAACTTAAGTACTGACTTTGACGCGTTGATCACACATGAAAGCAGCGGGAGGGTGCTGGGAGTACAGGGAGAGAATGTCCAGGGCCTTCAGGAAACAGAAGATAGGAAGGGGCAGATATGGGTATTCAGACGGGAAGGTGACAGCAGCTATACCATTCAGTCCAAATCGGACGGCAGATACCTGGCCGCCTTGGCATCGGATAACGGGTCAGAGATTGTTCTCACCCAGGAGGAAAGCGGACAGTTGTGGAAAATCTACCGGGCAGATGACAGCAGCTATTATCTGAAACCGGAAAACAGCAAAAACTCTGTGATGGCACCGGCAGGAGCAGATTCAGAAAACCGTTCATTTGCCCTGTACTCTTTTACAGCTGCCGCTGAACAGCGTTTTCAAATCCGCAAGCTGTCCACAAATGTGCAGAAGATTTCCCTGAATCCCAGTGAAATGAATCTGGAGGAGATTGGACAGACAGAGACGATTAAGGCGTCCATTGAACCAATAAGCGCCGCGGATGAAAAAGTCTGCTGGCAGAGCAGCAATGAGAAGACGGCATCTGTGGATAAAAACGGGAAGGTAACTGCAATGGGCAATGGCACAGCAAATATTACAGCGTCCACAGAAGATGGGAGTCTGAGCGCTGTCTGTAAAGTGACAGTGGCTGTCAAAGTAACAGGCGTATCTTTGAACAAACAGCAGCTGAAACTGACCAGTATAGGGGAAGTGAAGAAACTGTCAGCAGCAGTGCTGCCTGCAGACGCGTACAATCAGACAATTACCTGGAACAGCAGCAATAAAAAGGCTGCGCTGGTAGACCAGACGGGAAAAGTAACTGCGGTGGCAGACGGGACAACAGAGATTACGGCTCAGGCGGCGGACGGAGAACAAAAGGCAGTCTGCCAGGTGAGTGTGCAGATCCCGCAGACTGGGGCAGGTGGAGAAGTAGTCAGCGGAAGTTATACCTACTCGGCAGATTTTATTAAGGATTCTTCAAGCTGTAAGACAGTGATTTACCGCCAGAAAAAGGGAGGAAACAGGACAAAACTGGCGCAGATATCCGGGGAAGCCTATATAAAGCTGGTATATGCGGGGAAATTATACTATGAGAAAGTAACTGCTTCGGGAAAAAGAAACTTATGTGCCATGAATACGAAAACCTTTGCAAAGCAGACGGTACGAAGCAACGCCTCCATCGTGGGCCGTTACGGCAGGCGTTTTCTGGTAATGCCGTATACGAAAGCCCCCGCGCCTAAGCCATGCTATGTGCTGAATGTGGTAAACGGGAAAGCAGTGCAGGTCTCTTCCAATTGTCTGGGCGCAGTGATTACCAGTAAAAAAGTCTTTTATGTGGAAGCGGTTTCTGGCAAAACAGCCAAAGGCTGGAAAGCCCGGGTGCGTTCCTGTAAATGGACAGGGAAAAATGCAAAATATATCACCGGGAAACTGAACGTGAATACCTGTGAAAAAGTGACTGCAAAGCATATTGTCTATCAGACAGGAAAGTCCCGTTATAAATATGTATATGCTTCGAAAAAGAAGACGAAACTGTAGAACTTGAAACTCTGGGCAGGCTATGGTATGATACGGATAATTGAAGGACGGATCAATTATCATAAAACTTAGGGAGAAAAAGATGGACGATTTTAGATTTTTGGAGGAACAGCAGGTGAATCCGGAATTGATTCAGGGAATCCGTGAGTTTCGGGAAAAATATCCAGTACCTGAGGAGGCAGCAGACAGGATTACCAGACCTGTGATACCCTTCTATGGAAAGGATATTTTGGAAATGGCCATAGCCGGTCTGCTGGAAGGAGAAAATATCCTGCTGACAGGCTCAAAGGCTACCGGGAAGAACATTCTGGCAGAAAATCTGGCCTATATATTTGGGCGGCCTGCCTATAATGTATCTTTTCACGTAAACACAAGCAGTGCGGAACTCATTGGAACAGATACTTTTGTGGATAATCAGGTGAAGCTGCGAAAAGGCAGCATTTACCAGTGTGCCCAATACGGTGGATTCGGTATTCTGGACGAGATTAACATGGCGAAAAACGACGCCGTGTCTGTGCTGCACGCTACGCTGGACCACAGAAGGAGCATTGACGTGCCCGGATATCATAAAATTGGCCTGCACCCGGCGGCACGGTTCATCGGTACCATGAACTATGGGTATGCGGGAACGAAAGAACTGAATGAGGCTCTGGTATCCAGGTTCCTGGTAATCGACATGCCGCCCCAGACGGCTGACACACTGGAATTTATTATACGAACTTCCTATCCCACAGCAAAGCCGGAGGCAGTGGAGCAGTTTGCAGGTCTGTTCCTGGATTTGCAGCTGAAGGCCGATAATAGCGAAATATCTACGAAAGCGCTGGATTTAAGAGGGCTTCTGGCTGCTATGGGAACCATACGGACAGGACTTCGCCCGCTGCAGGCCGTGCGCATGGGCGTGACGAATAAGACCTTTGATGTTTTTGAGAAAGAGATTGTGGACGACGTTGTGGTGACCCGGATACCGGAGAGCTGGACCAGGGAAAATGTCTATGGATGAGAACCAACTGGAATTAGAAAACAGGATTAAGAATCTGCTCTGGACTGTCAGCGGGGACTACACTTTGGATATGAAGCCAGATGTGGAGGCATTTCTCCGGGCAAAAGAGATTGCTCTGTATGACGGTGTGAAGCAGGGGGCATTTGCCAAGTATTACGATAAAGAGACACTGGGGCTCTATCTGGTGAAGAAGATTTTTCTCCACGCAGAGGAAGGGCCTCTTGTGAGTATTGCCCAGCTGTGTATGGAAGAAGCGGTGGGCGAAAGAATCTGTGCAGAGCGTCCAGGGGTGAAAGCCATCCGCCAGAAAGCTTTTGAGGCGGTAATTGACGACAGATTTGAGAAAATGGCGGCTTCCCCCTGGGGGAAACTGAAGTATTCTCTGTTGAGAGAGGCTCTGCAGGGCAGTTACCGGGTGGACGCCAAGACCAGAAGATGGATGGACTTGGTCTATCAGTGTGCCCAGACGGCTGACAGCCGGGAACTGATTGAGAAGATTGACCAGCTGTACAACCAGGTGGTGGACCCCAAATTTGAAGAAAAGTATGGGGATTTGGAAAAAGTTCTGGCAGTGTCCATCGAAGAACTGACAGAATATTCCTGGCAGGATTTTTTGTCCGAGGAAATGTATGAGGATGCTTTTGAGAGTTATCTGGAGCAGCTGACAGTCAATATGACCAATATGGAGGACATGGACCAGGAGGAGTCTGTGGAAGAGGAGGCAGAGCAGAAGCCCAAAAAGCAGACAATAAAAGTGGTTACACCGGAAGCTCTGGAGAAAATGTACTCTTATGTGGAGCTGAATTTCGGCAGATCCTATCTGGCAGAACTGGACAGTAAGCGCATCAATTATCATATGTGCCGGGAACTGCACAGTGACTGCAGTCTCTACTTTACAGAAGGGATTCTTCAAAATCCGGTAAAGGAAAATTACCAATATAAATATGCGAAGAAAACCAGAGAAAAAAATAAATTTCTCTATTTTGATAAACACCGCACTGTAAAGAGAAATATTGCAGTTCTCACAGAAACATTGAAAAAATCTCTGATTATGCGAAATGAAGTGACAGAAGTGGATTCCCACTGGGGGGGAATCGTTCCGGCCAGGATGTGGAAAGTGGGACGCACGGATGATACCAAGCTGTTTCGCAGGGAGATTAAAGGGGACAGTTCCGACTTCGTGGTGGATGTGCTCATTGATGCCAGCGGTTCTCAGCGTCCCCGGCAGGGGGAAGTTGCCATCCAGGGATATATGATCAGTGAGAGCCTAAGCAATGTGGAGATACCCCACAGGGTGATGAGTTTCTGCACTTTCTGGGACTACACGATTCTGCACCGTTTTCGGGATTACGACGATGACAGAAGCTGCAATGAGAGGATTTTCGATTACATTACCTCATCCAATAACCGGGATGGGCTGGCGGTAAAGGCGGCCGGCTATGGCCTTCTCCAGCGGGAAGAAGAAAAGAAAATTCTCATTGTCCTAAGCGACGGCAGACCCCATGATGTGATTATCAACAGACCTGACGGACGCACCCCCAAACCTTACGAGGGGAAATATGCGGTGAGAGATACGGCTTTTGAGGTGCGCAGGCTGAGGAATATGGGAGTCAGCGTGCTGGGAGTGTTCGCCGGAGAAGAAAAAGATCTTTCTACAGAGAAGAAAATTTTCGGCAAGGATTTTGCATATATCCATGATATTGAGCATTTCTCCAAGATTGTGGGCAAATATCTGACTCGGCAGCTGGACAGAGACTTGTAAAAGTGTGAAAAATGAATGAAGTATGAAATTCGATATAGGTAATTATATACAAAAAAAGAATGTTTTTTTAATATTTTTACTTTCTTTTTTGTCTATTTTGTATTAAAATGAAATTCAAATAGATTGCCTTTGCGAGAATGACGCAGCAGTTCAGTTTGTGAAAGGATGCTCTGCGCAGGGAAAAGGCTGGGCAGCTGTGAATAAACAGGAAAAGGATTGGTGAGAGGATGATATCGAATCAAGTACTTCAGAATACGTTAGAAGGATTAAAGGAAATCTCCAGGACTGACCTGTGCATTATGGATGCAGAGGGAAAAGTCCTGGCCTCCACATTTTCGGAAGATGTCTCCGGTTTTGTGGAAGTAAAAGCCTTTGCAGAGTCTCAGGCAGAGAGCCAGCTGGTGAAAGGCTATCAGTATTTTAAAGTGAGCGATGACCATCAGCTGGATTATATTCTGGTTGTGTATGGGGACAATGAAGACACTTATATGATCGGCAAACTGGCTGCATTTCAGATTCAGAGTCTGATTGTTGCATATAAAGAGCGGTTTGATAAAGACAGTTTTATCAAAAACCTGCTGCTGGATAATCTGCTTCTGGTGGATATCTATAACCGTGCAAAAAAGCTTCACATTGAGGCTGATATGCGCAGGGTGGTGCTGATTCTGGAAACAAGCCAGAAGAAAGAACATCATTCAGTGGAAAACGTGAAAGCGCTGTTTCATGGCAAGAGCGGAGATTTTATCACTGCGGTTGACGAAAAGAGTATTATTATTGTAAAAGAGCTGGCAGAGGACGAGGGATATGAGGAAATTGATAAACTGGCAAAAAGCGTCTTGGATTCTCTGGGGCTGGATAAACAGTCCGGGAATCACATTGCATACGGCGCTATAGCCAGGGAGTTGAAAGAAGTATCCCGTTCTTATAAAGAAGCGCGGATGGCTCTGGATGTGGGAAAGATTTTCTTTGGGGACAAAGAGGTGATTGCGTACAGTTCTCTGGGAATCGGGAGATTGATTTACCAGCTGCCCATACCTCTGTGCAAAATGTTTATCCGGGAAATATTCGAGAACAAATCACCGGATGATTTCGAAGAGGAGACTCTGGTAACCATTGATAAATTTTTTGAGAACAGCCTGAATGTCTCGGAGACTTCCAGACAGCTTTATATACACAGAAATACTCTGGTGTACCGCTTGGATAAACTGCAAAAAAGCACCGGGCTTGATCTGCGTGTGTTTGAAGATGCCATCACATTTAAAATTGCCATGATGGTGGTGCGTTATATGAAATATATGGAGACCCTTGAATATTAATGTAACTGTGAGGGGACTGTACGATTACATACAGTTCCTTACAAAAGACAGGATCTGCTGTGCAGACCATGGTCAGATATTCTTAAAAAAGAAAATCCTTGCAATTTCTCGAGAATATGTTACAATAATATTACATAAAAGTTACATATTGGAAAACGGCAGGATAAAGAACAAAGGAATTGCGGCATGAGGAGGATCTTATGATTGATTTGGTAGATGTAAGTAAAACATACTCCAAGGGGCAGCCAGCAGTTAAAAACGCCAATTTACATATTGACAAAGGAGAATTTGTATTCATAGTAGGAAACAGCGGTTCCGGAAAATCCACATTGATCAAAATGCTGATGAAGGAGCTGGATGCCTCTTCGGGCACAGTCATGGTGGATGGAATCAATCTGAGGAATATGAGGCGCCGTCAGGTGGCCAAATACCGCAGAAAGCTGGGGGTGGTTTTTCAGGATTTCCGTCTGCTGAAAGACAGGAATGTATATGAAAACGTGGCTTTTGCCCAGCGGGTTATCGGAAAACCCACCCGTGTTATCAGAAAGAGGGTTCCTGAAATGCTCACACTGGTGGGATTGGCGGAAAAGTACAAATCCCGTCCAAAGGAACTGTCCGGAGGGGAACAGCAAAGAGTGGCTCTGGCCCGTGCTCTGGTGAACAGGCCGGATATTCTGCTGGCCGATGAGCCTACAGGAAATCTGGACCCCCAGAATGCGTCAGAAATTATGCGGCTTCTGGAAGAAATCAACGACAGAGGGACTACAGTTGTGGTGGTAACTCATAACAAAGAGATCGTAAACGCCATGAAAAAGCGTGTGGTTGCCATGCGTAAAGGTGTGATCATCAGCGATGAGCGAGAAGGAGAGTATCACTATGAGGATTAGTACGATTGTCTATGAGCTGAAACAGGGATTTAAAAATATTGTCAGGAACTGGATGTTTTCGCTGGCATCTATTGTCACAATGGCGGCCTGCATTTTTATTTTCGGAATTTTCTATTCCATTGTCACCAATGTAAATCATATGGTAAAGGGTGTGGAAGGGGACGTGTCCATGACTGTCTTCTTTGAGAAAGATGTGGGCGATGCGGTCATGGACGATGTGGGAAGGCGGATTCAGGAACGGCCGGAGGTATCGGAAATTAAATTTGTGTCGGCGGAAGAAGCATGGGAGGGATTCCAGGAGCAGTATTTTGGAGATTCCAAAGAGGCTGCGGAAGGATTCCAGGATGACAATCCTCTGGCAAATTCGGCAAGTTATGAGGTGTATGTGAACCAGATTGAGAAGCAGAGCGACCTGGTTTCTTATATTGAAAGTCTGGAAGGGGTCCGTGAGGTGCGGCATTCGGAGAGTGCAGTGAGAACACTGGGGACGTTTAACAGACTGATTGCCACTATTTCCATTGCCATTATTGCCATACTCCTTGTGGTGGCTGTTTTTCTCATCAGCAATACCATCTCCACTGGAATCACCATACGGCGGGAAGAGATCGGCATTATGAAATTAATTGGAGCTACGGATTTGTTTGTACGGACGCCGTTTTTAATGGAAGGTATTATTCTGGGGCTGATCGGCGCGGCCATTCCCCTTGGCATGCTGTTTGTGATGTACAATCAGGTCATTGCATATACCTTGGAGAAATTTCAGGTGCTGGACGGCATTTTACAGTTTGTTCCCGTAGGTGATATTTTCCGGACACTGCTGCCGGTTGGACTGATTCTGGGAATGGGAATCGGATTTTTTGGAAGTTTATTTACCACCAGAAAGCATTTGAAGGTATAAGTCCGTGGAAATTGGATATGAATAGTAATAAGAGTGAGCCGTGCGGACGGATAGTGAACAAAAGATTATAAAATTGTGAGAGGGGCCGGGAAGAAGCCCCTCTTTCTTCACTATTCAGGCAGGGATTTTAATATGAAGGAGCAGACATGGAAAACCGGGGGAAATTTTTAAAAGGTTTTATTTTAGGACTTTTGCTGATGTCACTGATATCAGCTGGGGGGTTCTACGCATATACTTCAGGGGCAGGCCTGAAAGGGAAAAGGTCTCTGGCCGGCCGTGAAACCATGGAGAAAATTAATTATCTGGAAGATCTCATTGATTTGTACTATCTCAATGGTCCGGACCAGACAAAGATGAAGGAGGGCATGTATGCCGGTCTGGTGGATGGGCTGGAGGACCCGTATTCCCGGTATTATACGGCTGAAGAATACAGTGCACTGAATGAAGAAACCCAGGGACGTTATGAGGGAATCGGGGTCGTCATGCAGCAAAATGAGGATGGCCTGGTTACTTTTGTGCGCTGTTATGAGGGCGCGCCTGGAGAGCAGGCGGGATTGAAGGCAGGAGATATTTTATATAAGGTCAATGACCAGGAAGTCACGGACATGGACCTTTCCACAGTGGCAAAGAAGATTAAAGACCCGGATATTAACCCGGTGCATTTGACTATGATAAGGGAAGGGGAAAATGATTATCTGGAAATAAACATTGAGAAAGAAGAAGTAAAAATCCCTGTGGTCAGTCATGAGATGCTGGACAATCAGGTGGGGTATCTGGCCATTTACGAGTTTACAGATGTTACATTTGAACAGTACCAGAAAGCGAAAGAAGACCTGGAAAGCCAGGGTATGGAGAAATTGGTCATTGACCTGAGGGATAATCCAGGAGGGCTTCTCACTTCTGTCTGCGATGTTCTGGGCACCATACTTCCCAAAGGACTGATTGTGTATACAGAAGACAAATATGGAAAAAGGGAAGAAGAACTGTGTGACGGAAAGACACCCATTGACATTCCCCTTGCGGTTTTGGTCAATGGAAATAGTGCCAGCGCTTCGGAGATTTTCGCTGGGGCGGTGAAAGACCACAAGATGGGAACTATTGTGGGCACCACCACTTATGGAAAAGGGGTGGTACAGACCATTCGGGATCTGGGGGACGGCAGTGCCCTGAAATTAACGGTTTCCAACTATTATACACCCAATGGTGTGAATATTAATGGTGTGGGCATAGAGCCGGATGTAAAAGAAGAGCTGGATAAAAGTCTGCAGACGGGGGATACTGTCAATAAAGAAGATGACAATCAGCTGCAAAAGGCCATTGAAGTTTTGATGGAATAAAGGGTTTTGTTGAACTTTTTTCCATTCCGTGGTATGATGTGATACAGACAAGACAAAAAGAATGGAGGGCGTTGTATGGATGAGTACATAATTACCACAGATAATAATTCGGACCTTCCGGAAAGTTTTTTCCAGGAACATCAAATCGGATGTACTTATTTGAGCTACAGTATAGACGGCCGGACATATTCACGGGATAATTTTCTGCCCACAGATGAATTTTATGCTAAAATGCGTTCAGGCGCCCTGCCAACTACAGCTCAGGTAAATCCTGAATCGGTGAAGGAAATGATGGAGCCTTATCTGGCCGCAGGCAAGGATATTCTGCACATTGCCTTTTCTTCCGGCCTCAGCGGCAGTTATGACAGCAGCCGGATAGCGGCGGAAGAACTGTCTGAGCAGTATCCCCAGCGGAAGATTATGGTGCTGGACTCCCTGTGTGCGTCTTTGGGCCAGGGGCTTTTGGTATATTATGCCATGGAATTAAAAGAATCGGGAAAATCCATAGAGGAGACAGCAGATTGGGTGGAAAGCCACAAGAAAAACCTGGTCCATCTGTTTACTGTGGATGATTTGAACCACCTGCACAGAGGAGGGAGAGTATCCAAGGCTACGGCCATTGTGGGCGGTATGCTGAATATCAAACCAGTACTTCACGTGGACAATGAGGGAAAGCTGGTGGCCATAGGAAAAGTGCGTGGGAGAAAGAAGTCTCTCCAGGCTCTGGTGGATGGGATGAAGGAGCGGATTGGTTCGTATAAAGACACATGTGACACCATATTTATCAGCCACGGGGACTGTGAAGACGATGCCAGGTATGTGGCTGAGAAAATCAAGGAGCTTTATCCCATTCAGACGGTAATTATCAACTATGTAGGTGCAACCATCGGCGCCCACTCTGGTCCCGGGACTACAGCCTTATTTTTCCTGGGAGATTACAGGTAAATGATTATGGAAAATCTACACCGCCGGGTCTGCGCATATGTGGATTTGGAAGCAGTTTTGTGGAATTTACGGCAGATTCACGGCATTACAGCCCGTCATACACAGGTGGCGGCAGTGATTAAGGCAGATGGGTATGGCCACGGAGCTGTTCCAATTGCCCGGAAATTGGAAAATGAAACGTATCTGTGGGGATTTGCCGTGGCTACTGCGGACGAAGGGTACCGTCTCCGGGAAGCAGGCATCCGTAAACGGATTTTAATACTAGGATATACATTCCAGGAAGATTATGACAGGATGTGCCGGGAGAAGCTGATTCCTGTTATATTTACCAGGGAAATGGCTGAGAAAATGTCTCAGGCGGCTCTTAGGCAGTCAGGCGTGATGGAGGCTCATTTTGCCCTGGATACCGGTATGACCCGGATTGGATTTGCGGATAATCAGGAGTCTGCACAAGTCTGCAGTGAGATTGCGTCATTGCCTGGACTGCAGATTACCGGGATGTTTACGCATTTTGCCAGGGCAGACGAATACGATGAGGAACCCACAGTTCGTCAATTTGAGCGGTATCAGGCGTTTGTACATGCCCTTGAGAAAAACGGCATCCATCTGCAGTGCTGCCATTGCTCCAACAGTGCAGCGGTTATGAATTATCCAGAGACGAATCTGGATCTGGTTCGGGCGGGCATTATTCTGTACGGCCTGATGCCTTCTGATCAGGTACACACAGAGCGCTTGTCCCTGCGGCCGGCCATGGAGCTGAAAAGTCATGTGGTCTGCATAAAAGATGTAAAGCCAGGGGTTCCTGTCAGCTATGGGGGGACTTTTGTCACGCCGGACGAGCTGAGAATCGCCACAGTTCCTGTGGGATACGGGGACGGTTATCCCAGAAGCCTTTCCAACAAAGGGTATGTATTGATTCATGGGAGGAAAGCGCCCATTGTGGGGCGGGTGTGCATGGACCAGTTTATGGTGGACGTGTCACATATTCCGCAGACGGAGGTGGAAAGTGAAGTGACTCTCATCGGTCAGGATGGGGGAGAACAAATCACCATGGAGGAAATGGGGGAGCTGAGCGGAAGATTTAACTATGAGTTTGCCTGTAATCTGACAGCCAGGGTGCCCCGTGTATATAGAGAATGATCGCGTACATAAAAGGAATCGTTGCAGAAATCCAAAAGGACGGGATTATACTGGAAAGCCAGAATATGGGCTACCGTATTTTCATGCCTGCGTCTTCCCTTCAGCGGCTGGGAAAGACAGGGGAGGAGAAGACCATACACACCTATCTGCATGTGAAAGAAGATGCCATGCAGCTTTATGGATTCCTGAAAAAAGAGGATCTGGCGGTGTTCCGCCTTCTTCTGGGGGTAAGCGGTGTGGGGCCAAAAGGGGCCATGGGAATTTTATCCTGTCTGTCAGGGGAAGACTTAAGCTTCGCCATACTGTCCGACGATGCGGCGGCCATTGCAAAAGCCCCGGGAATCGGAAAGAAGACGGCGCAGAAAGTGATTCTGGAATTAAAGGATAAGATGAATCTCCAGGAGGCATTTGAGCAGAAGATTTCAAAAGGTGAGGAACCGGACGGACAAAAGACAGATTCTGCTGCCGTCCAGGAGGCAGCAGCAGCGCTGGAGGCACTGGGATATGGACGGCAGGAGGCGTGGAGTGCTGTACGCCGGGTGTCCGGCGGGGAAGGCATGAATGTGGAGGAATTGCTGCGGGCGGCGTTAAAAGAGATGGTCTGAGGATTGACAGATGGAAAAGAGAATGATTACCACAGATGTGATAGAAGAGGACAAGCGTCTGGAAGGAAGCCTGCGCCCGCAGACTCTGGATGAGTACATTGGGCAGGAGAAAATCAAACGTTCCTTAAAGATATACATAGAGGCTGCAAAACAAAGAAAAGATGCCCTGGACCATGTGCTGTTCTACGGCCCCCCGGGATTGGGAAAAACCACACTCTCAGGGATTATTGCCAATGAAATGCAGGTTCACATGAAAGTAACTTCCGGCCCTGCCATTGAAAAGCCGGGAGATATGGCCGCAGTACTAAATAATCTCCAGGAGGGGGACGTGCTGTTTGTGGATGAAATCCACCGTCTCAACAGGCAGGTGGAGGAAGTGCTGTATCCGGCCATGGAGGACTTTGCCATTGATATTATCATCGGCAGGGGTGCGTCAGCCCACTCCATCCGCCTGGATCTTCCCCATTTCACTTTAGTGGGGGCCACTACCAGAGCGGGGCTTTTGACCGCACCTCTGCGGGATCGGTTCGGGGTGACACAGCATTTGGAATTTTACACTCCGGAAGAGCTTTGTACCATTGTTCTGCGCTCTGCCCAGGTGCTGCAGGTGGAGATTGACCGGGAAGGGGCCATGCAGATTGCCTGCCGTTCCAGGGGAACCCCCAGGCTGGCAAACCGCCTGCTGAAACGTATCCGGGATTTTGCCCAGGTAAAATATAACGGCAGAATTACCAGGGAAACGGCCTCTTTTGGGTTGGACCTGCTGGAGGTGGACCAGTACGGACTGGATCAGGTGGACCGGAAAATACTCAAGACGCTGATTGCAAATTTTAAAGGTGGTCCAGTGGGGCTTGAGACGCTGGCGGCTTCCATCGGGGAGGATTCCGGAACGCTGGAAGATGTGTATGAGCCGTATCTGCTGCAAAACGGTTTTATCAGCCGGACCCCCAGAGGAAGAGTGGCCGGGGAGCTGGCTTATTCACATTTAGGGCTGTCCGCTGAATAAAAAGGTTGTTTTTCTGCAAATTTCGATTATAATAGATGAATAGGGGAATGTAATTAGGATAAGAGGAGGCTGGGAATGGCAGGCAAAAATACAGCGCAGGTAATCATCGGCGGGAAGGTGATTACTTTGGGAGGATATGAGAGCTCTGATTATTTGCAGAAAGTCGCCAATTATATGAATGGGAAACTGGATGAATTAAGTGAGCTTCCCGGCTATTCCAGACAGCCCATTGAGACGAAACATATGCTGTTAAGTCTGAATATCAGTGATGATTTTTTTAAGGCAAAAGATCAGGCAGAGGTTCTGGAACAGGAACTGGGCCAGAAAGATCAGGAAATGTATGATTTGAAGCATGAACTGGTTTCTCTTCGGATGAAGATAGAGGAACTGGAACAGGAGAAGGAGAAGCTTCGCAGAAAGCTTGAACGATAAATAGTCAATAGAAAAGCTGTCTCAGGGATAGATGAGACAGCTTCTTTTAACTTGTATAAGAGAGGTGGAAGGGATGGCTGTAGAATTGTTGGCGCCTGCTGGTTCGTGGGAAGCCATGGAGGCGGCAGTGGGTGCCGGGGCTGATGCTGTCTATGTGGGAGGAACGGCTTTCGGCGCCAGGGCTTTTGCCGCTAATTTCAGCGGGGAGGATTTGTGCAGAGCGGTTGACTATGTACATCTGCGCGGGCGCAGGCTGTATTTGACTGTGAACACGCTTCTCAAAAACCAGGAGATTGAAAAGGAACTGGATGGGTATCTGCTTCCGCTGTACAGGCAGGGACTGGACGCGGTGATTGTGCAGGATATGGGAGTCTTTGCTTATATCCGGGAACGGTTTCCTGACCTTCCTATCCATGTGAGTACACAGATGGCTGTCACCGGAGTGAGCGGAGCCGCCATGCTGGAAAGGGAAGGGGCCGCCCGGGTGGTGTATGCCAGGGAACTGCTGCTTTCGGAGCTTGAGCACATCAGACAGAACACTTCTCTTGAGATGGAAGTTTTTGTCCATGGTGCTCTGTGCTATTGTTATTCGGGGCAATGCCTGTTCAGCAGTATGCTGGGCGGAAGAAGCGGGAACCGGGGCCGGTGCGCCCAGCCCTGCAGACTGCCCTTTCAGGTGGGAAAAGAGAGCTCCCGCCTGCTGAGCTTAAAGGATCTGTGTGCGTTAGAACTGCTGCCAGAGCTGGTGGAGGCAGGGGTGGATTCGCTGAAAATCGAAGGGAGAATGAAACAGCCGGAATATGTGGCAGGGGTGGTGTCTGTTTACCGCAGATATCTGGACGACTGTATAAAGGGCCGCAGGGCTGGCCAGTGGGACGGGAAACAGCTGAAGCAGGATAAAGAATTTCTCAGAGCTCTTTTTCACAGAGGAGGTTTTTCCCAGGGGTATTTTCTTGAAGCTCCTGGGCCCTCTATGATTGCCTTTGAAGATCATAAAAAGACGGGCTTTCAACAGGCAGAAATTAGAAAAAGAAAAGAAAAAATTAAGGGGAATTTAATATTATCTTCGGATTCTCGTGCTATACTGGAATTATCTGCTGATGACTGCCATACAATAACCGTTACCGGGGATATTCCTCAAAAGGCAAAGAGCCAGCCTGCCAGCCGGGAGCGCATTGTGGAACAGATGCGAAAAACCGGAAATGAGCCTTTCGACTTTGGGGAGTTCCGGCTTCAGATGGAGGAAGAACTGTTTGTTCCGATAAGCCAGCTCAATGACCTTCGAAGAAAAGGCATCCAGGCGCTGAAGGAGGAGATGCTGAAGCCTTATCAAAGGCAGCAGCCTGCCCATGCAGCCGGTGTCCCGTCAGCAGCGCCCAGGAGGAATCAGAAATCATCCCACATTGTCATGGCCGCGTCCTGTGAATCTTGGGAACAGTGGGGTGTTCTGGAATCTATGGAGAAGATCCGGGAAGTGTATATGAGTGTTTCTCTGTATGAGGCGCTGTATACAAAAGGAGGCATAAAGTATTTTCGGGATTTGTCTGAGAGAAGACAGTGGATGCTGGCACTGCCCCACGTGGCCAGAGGCCGGGATCTGGGGCGGCTGGAGCTGGTCTGCGGCCAGGCTCTGGCAGCGGGATGCGGGGGATTTCTGGTGCGTAATCTGGAAAGTTTCGCTTTCTTATCCCACAAGGGCTGGGCTAGGAAATGCCATCTAGATGCGGGAATGTACACGTACAATGACCGTGCTGTGGATTTCTGGAGAGGCCAGGGAGCCGGGGCCGATATGGTTCCACTGGAATTGAACCAGGGGGAGATTGCCCACAGAGATAATTCCATGAGCTATATGACAGTATATGGTTATCTTCCGCTGATGGTTTCCGCCCAGTGTGTGCAGAAGAATACACGGCAGTGTGACAGAAAGTCCCGGTGTCTGTTCATCCGGGACCGGTATCAGAAAGAGTTTCCTGTGAAGTGTTACTGTGATTTTTGTTATAACATTGTGTACAATAGTCTGCCCTACGGACTGGCGGGATACAGAGATACACTGCTGAAAATGGGGCTGAGCCGGTTTCTGCTTTCTTTTACTCTGGAGAGCGGGGCGGAAACTAAGAAGACGGCGGAGGCGTTTCTTCTGGCGTATGAGCAGGGGATTGTGCAGGAAGGTGTTTCTTTTACCAGGGGACATATGAAACGTGGAGTAGAATAGGTGGTAAAGTGGTCAACGTAATTGTAGAACTTTCGAAATATTTATTGGCGATTCTGATGATTCTGTATACTCTGCAGTGTTTTCAGATGGTGAAAAAAAGAGATGAGCACAGACAGAGAGCCATGCTGGTGAAACAGCTTGTGGTGATTGTACTGTTTTTAAGCTTAAGCTTTTTAATTTTGTTTTTAAAAAGCGGGGAGCTTCGTCTGGTTCTCCTGTATGGCCAGGTGCTTATGTATATAGCGGCTGTGGAGATTCTGTACCGGGTTTTCTATAAAAAGGCATCCATGCTTTTGATCAATAACATGTGTATGCTCATAAGCACCGGCTTGGTGATTTTATGCAGACTGAATATGGAAAAGGCACAGCGGCAGCTGATGATCGTGGCTGCGGGCAGTGCCCTGGCTCTGGTGGTGCCGGTTATGATTCGGAAGATGAGCTTTCTGAAAAAGCTGACCTGGATTTACGCCGTACTGGGCGTAGTCATGCTGGCAGCGGTATTTGTCCTGGGCAGGACTACCTTTGGGGCAAAATTGTCTTTATTCGGGGTACAGCCGTCAGAATTTGTAAAAATCATTTTTGTTTTTTTCATGGCATCACTGCTGTGGAAGAATTCCAGCTTTCCTCAGGTGGTGCGCGCCACTGTGATTGCCGGCATGCATGTGCTGATTCTGGTTATGTCAAGAGACCTGGGAAGCGCTTTGGTATTTTTTATCACTTATCTGGTGATGGTGTATGTGGTAACACGCAACCCCATTTATTTTGCAGGGGGAATGGCAGGGGGAGCGGCGGCTTCGGTGATTGCCTATTTCCTGTTTGGCCATGTGCAGGAGCGGGTTACTGCGTGGAAAAGGCCGTTTTCTGTCTATGAGCAGGAGGGTTACCAGATTGTCCAGTCCATGTTTGCCATCGGCACAGGAGGCTGGTTTGGCATGGGGCTGTACCAGGGGTCTCCGGAGAGCATTCCTGTGGCGGAGGAAGACTTTGTATTTTCAGCCATCTGCGAAGAACTGGGAGGAATATGTGCTATCTGCCTGATTCTCATCTGTATGAGTTTTTTCCTGATGATTGTGAATATTTCTCTGCAGATTAAGAATCCATTTTATAAATTGATAGCTCTGGGCCTGGGGACAGAGTATGCGTTCCAGGTGTTCCTGCATATCGGCGGGGCTACGAAATTCATTCCCATGACGGGGATTACGCTTCCGTTGGTGAGTTACGGCGGCAGCTCAGCTCTGACTACGATTATTATGCTTGCGATTATTCAGGGACTTTATATATTGCGGGAGGATGAGGATGAAGAACTTGAGAGAATCAGAGAAGCGCTTGAACAGAATGCCCAGGAAGAAATCCAGGCGTAAGAAAGCAAGCCCGGTCCAGTTCAGAAACAGGCCTTACGCCATTGTTTCCTATTTATTTGTGGGGATTTTTGTATCTCTGATTGTGTGGCTGGTATATTTTAATCTGGTACGGAGCGAGGAGTTTATCAACAGCCCTTATAATACCCGGCAGGATACCTTTGCAGACCGGGTCATACGGGGGAGCATTCTGTCTTCGGAAGGGCAGGTGCTGGCATCCACAGAGACAGCCGATGATGGTTCCGAGTACCGCTATTATCCATATGGCAGTATGTTTGCCCATGTGGTCGGGTACGATTCCAACGGAAAAAGCGGGTTGGAATCTGAGGCAAACTTTCATCTGCTCAGCTCCCACGCGTTTTTTTTGGAGCAGATGAAAAATGAGTTTCAGAATGCTAAAAACAGGGGCGACAATGTGGTGAGCACTCTCAGCGTGAAACTGCAGACAGCCGCATACAATGCCCTGGGTGACAGAAAAGGGGCTGTGGTGGTGATGGAGCCATCCACAGGAAAGATTCTGGCCATGGTGAGCCGTCCGGACTTTGACCCCAATTATCTGGAGGAAAACTGGGAATATCTCATTGCTGATGAAGAAAACAGCAGTCTGCTCAACAGGGCCGCACAGGGACAGTATCCTCCTGGTTCGGTGTTTAAGATCATCACGGCTCTGGACTATCTGCACAAACACAAAACAGTAGACGGATTTTCCTATAACTGCCAAGGTGAGATTACCAAACAGGAGCACACCATCACGGACTACGACCGTACCGTCCACGGAGAGGAGGACCTGCGCTCTGCATTTGCCTATTCCTGTAACAGTGCTTTTGCAGAAATCGGTGTCCAGCTGGGGGGAAAATCTCTGCGGGAGACAGGAGAGAGCCTGTTATTTAATAAGAAGCTTCCCCTGACTATGGATTATAAGCCCAGCGTCCTGTCAGTGGATGGAAAGTCCGGCGTGCCGCTGATGATGCAGACATCCATCGGACAGGGAAATACCCTGGTTTCCCCTGTGCATATGGCGCTGATTGCCTGTACCATTGCCAACCAGGGGGTATTGATGAAGCCTTATCTGATTGACCGTGTGGAGAATTACAGCGGCGCCAGGGTAAAGAAATATATGCCGGGAATTTACCGGGAACTGCTGTCCTCATCAGACGCCTCCACCCTGGCGGAGCTGATGGAGGGTGTGGTGAGCTATGGAACCGCTGCATCCCTGGGGGCCAATGGCTATACTGTGGCAGGGAAGACCGGATCTGCCGAGTATGGAGAGGGCGAGATCAAGGACAGTCATTCCTGGTTTGTGGGGTATTCCAATGTGGAGGATCCGGATATTGTTGTCAGTGTGATTATAGAAGGCGGCGGGACTGGAAGCGAGTCCGCAGTGCCGGTGGCAGGATCGGTTTTTAATTCCTATTATTATGAATGATACAGCATTGTCTGGCGTACCATATAGAGCAAATTAAGGTTGCTAGAGAGCGGAAAAAGAGGTATACTATAGATAGTTATATAGAAAAATGTAACTGTGAAGGTACAGAAACAGTTACGAAAAAACACACGCAGGCAGGAGGCATTGCAATGATTGAAGCAACGAGCTGTGGCGGTGTGGTAATTTATCGTGGGAAGATTTTGGCACTGTACAAATCCTATAAGAACCGCTATGAGGGATGGGTGCTGCCAAAAGGTACCGTAGAAAAAGGAGAAGCGTACAAAGAAACTGCGCTTCGGGAGGTGAAAGAGGAAGCGGATGTAAATGCAGCCGTAGTAAAGTATATTGGCCGGAGCCATTATCATTTTGCTGTACCCGAAGATGTGGTTGCAAAAGAAGTACACTGGTATCTGATGACGGCGGACAATTATCATAGTAAGCCTCAAAGGGAAGAATATTTTGTTGACTCTGGCTATTATAAGTTCCACGAAGTATATCATCTGCTGCGGTTTTCCAATGAAAAGCAGATTGTAGAGCGTGCATATGGTGAGTATATGGAACTTAGAAAAGCGCATATGTGGGGGTGTACAAAATATTTCTGAGAAAAGGGGCGCTTCAAAAAGGCGTCCCTTTTCGTACAGATTCTTATGTTTAGTTTTTGAAAAATTGGGTAATCTTTAAAGTGAGCAGGTAGATAGAGCATGTTGACATGGTATGGACATTTGTACGTGGGAGAGAAAGCAAAAAGACAGGTACGCAGAACCATGGGACGAATCAATAAGAGAAAACCGACACCGGGTATTTATCTCCTTACCCTGCCCCGCAATGGCAGGAATGTGATGGAGATTGTATCTACTGCTGTGTTATTGCAGGAGACCGCTCATATACGGTGTCCCAAAGTGATGGGCATTGCGCGGGGGAAAGAAGAAGCATGTGTGTTGATGCAGAAGATCTTGAAAGAAACTTATGCGGCTACCGGAGGGTTCTGCATAGAAAAATATCTGAATTTACGGGAGGCACAGGGCAGGTGAAGAAATGCTACATATACTTTGGCTGGTGATTAAGTGCATAGGGATTGTGCTGGTTTTTCTTTTGGCCTTGATACTTTTGGCAGCGGCACTGGTTTTGTTCTGTCCAGTCCGATACCGGGGAAGAGCCATAAGAGATGCCGATAAATGGGAAATTTCCGGCAGAGCCGGCTGGCTGCTGGGATTAGTCAGCGTGCGCATAGCCGGAGGCAGTGAAGGTTCCCGTGTGCAGATACGCCTGTTGGGAATCGACACGGCAGTGTGGAAGAAGCTGTTTTTCAGGAAAAAGACTGCCAGAAAGAAGACTGCCAAGGGAACGAAGGCCAGAGCACAATCCGGATCAGGTGAGGAGAAAATGCCATATGACAGAGAGCCTGCCGCAGAACCTGAGGCCCGGGAGCTGAAGCCAGAAGCGGCCGGTAATTTTTCAGAAAGGACAGAGGCTGAAATTGCAGAAGATGCCCCGCCGATGCCTTTCAAAAAAAGCAGAGAAAACTTTTTGAAGCGCTTCTGGAGAAACCTTGTGGAAAAATGCCAAAGCATCTGTGAGGGCGTAAAAAAAATGATGACAGCCCTCCGCAATCTGTGCAGTACCGTCACTGTGTGGAAAGAGTTTCTGGGGAGAGGGGAGACGAAAGCGGCGTTTGGCCGTACATGGCAGCAGATTCTCGCCCTTTTGCGCCACGCAGG
>Ga0137308_101626_pt1 | contig 20116 bp, 14 predicted proteins | sample Inofrocosms_June_FD_97181 | JGI IMG/M metagenome (GOLD analysis project Ga0137308, IMG submission 97181) | Mouse cecal microbial communities from Vienna, Austria - N-Acetylneuraminic and N-Acetylglucosamine D2O microcosms_June | ecosystem: Host-associated > Mammals > Digestive system > Large... | reverse complement strand
TTAAAGTTATAATATAGCGTGCCATAACCTGCATTCTCCAGATACTTTTTTTCATAAAGTATAACAATATTTGACAGGAATATAAACTCTAAAAACTGTCCGGATGGGACACTATTCTCATCACATTAAATCGTATGCTGTATTTATTTGCTCTCCTTTTCCAGGTACTGGAAGAACCTTATTCTCTGGGAAATTTTGCGTATATGGCTCAAGTTCTGGCTTTGATCCTGTCAGAAACTTATTTAAAAGAGAGACAGGGAAAGGCCTCCGGTCAGAACGTTAATCTTTCAAAAATATACGAAAAGTTCCCCATGGAATTGTTTGTTATCTTAAAGATGACAGAGGCACGCAAGCTGTTGAGAATTACGGATATGTATATTTATGAGATCCGATATTACTTTTCGTGGATTTTTAAAAGTGTGGTGGGTACTTCGCTCACGAATTATATTAATACAGAAATTTAGAGGGACTTTGCGCTACTGACTGTCGATACTTCATCGGTGATACCCGTTCCTTTTTCTTGAAACATTGGACAAAATAGCTGACATCATAAATGCCAACCTGTCTGGCTATGTCGCTTACAGAGTAAGTGGTGCTTTCCAGAAGTAGTTTGGCCTTGTTAATGCGGAGGTTGGATACATACTCACTGAAATACATGCCAAGCTCTTCCCTGAAAAGCCTGCCAATGTATGTGGGATTCATATTGGTCTGTTCACAAAATTGTCTGATTGATATCGAACCGTTCAGATTATCACGAATATATCGTATCACTCGCTGAATGATAGGGGAGTAATCCCGGGAGCGCTTTTGCCTGCTGTTGAGCAAAAAAATCACATTTGTAAGTTGTCTCTCAAAGTCTGCCCGTGTGTATGGAGTAGACAATGGCGGCAAAGGCGAAGCGTTTGTATTGGAGTCTTCCAGCAGATCTGTCATTGCCAGACAGACTTGTGCATAAAGACTTCGGTAATCGCCCTCAAAATCTGTGTTTTCATCAGTAATCTGTTGGATAAAGCTGCGAATCTGACTTTCAGACGGAGTGAGCTGCAGCATATCGTTTAACTGTGTTAACTGTGCGGGGGCGAGCAAATGCCAGTTAATCTGATTGAAAGAGATATAGCCTGAATATCCGGTCAATTTGGCATATTCTAATGCTGAATTAGCATCAGAAAAGCTTTTACAGACATCATTGCTACCCATGGCACAGGAGCCACAAATGATCAGAATGCCGGGATTGACTGTGACGATGAGTCTGGCAGCTTCCTCTATGTAAATGTCTGAAATATCATGTCCTCCAAACAATAGTATTCCGGTGTCATTGTCCACATTCAGAGAATATGCGGCGAAATCATGGGAAAGTGAGGAAGCCAGCGAATGAAGAACAGTTGCGGCATGGCCGGCAAGACGAACTATCACTGCGTAATAACGGCGCATCAGCACATTGTAATGAGTATATTGACTGTGCTCCAACAGTTCATCGCTGGCAATGCGTCCGTGGAGCCAGCGATCCAGAAGATTGCGTTCGAACAGGTTGTGAGAAGAGGAAGCTGCCCTCATGATATTTTCCGCCGCACGGGTTACTGTCTCATGGAGTTCGATGATGTCAATAGGTTTTAGCAGATAATTTTCTACATTAAGCTGCAGTGCTTCTTTGGCATACTCAAATTTGCTGTATGCGGAAATCAGTATACAATGAGTATCCGGATATCTGGTACGGATGTTTTTCAGCATTTCCAACCCGGTCATTTCAGGCATCTGAATGTCAAGAATGATCAGGTCGATCAGTTTTCTCTCCATTATGGATAACGCTTCTTTTGCGCTGTTCGCCATATGGATATGGGAAAAGCCATACTCTGACCAGTCGAGTGCGGCAGAAAGATTTTGTAGCACAGCCTGTTCATCATCCACTAACAGTATGTCATTCATAGGATTTCCTCCCCCAAGAAATGTGTTCCTTTAAAATATATCATGCTCTGGTCGGAAAGGGCAACCATTTTGTTCTTTAATTCGTGATAAAGCTTAAATCTAAAATATTTATTAACAAAAAGCAAATTTACAACAAAATGTCATTTTTTTAATATTTACCATAAAAAGAGGTAAATGATATAGTGAATCTACCGAAACGGAAGGTTGAAAGATACAGTACTGTAGACACTATTAACAAAAATCAGAGAGAGGAGTGAAGGTGATGCAAAAGTCAAAAAAGGCAGCGAAGCAGACATCCCATGAGAGAGATGGGAGAAAGCTCTTCTGGATGGCGTTGCCGTTTGTGATTTTTATCTTTGTATTTCATTATCTGCCATTATGGGGGTGGTCATTTGCATTTGTAAATTACAAACCGGGACGCTCGGTATTTCAGAGTGACTGGGTCGGCTTTCGTAATTTTACTACCCTGTTTATGCAGCCCGCAATGCGTACGAGACTACTTGAGGTTATGCGAAATACGCTGGGGCTTCAGCTGATCAACTATCTTTTGATGCCGCTGCCGATGTTTTTTGCAGTATTCTTAAATGAACTGCGTTCCGTTAAATTTAGAAAGTTTGTGCAGACAGTGACTACCCTGCCGAACTTTATATCATGGGTTATTATGTATGCACTGGCTTATGGCATGCTGGCGGTAGATACAGGATTTATCAACAATGTGCTGAAACAGATGGGCGTGATCGAAACAGGTATTTCTTTTCTGACTTCCAGCGACCATGTCTGGCTGAAAATGGCATTGCTGGGAGTATGGAAGTCTCTGGGGTGGAATGCGATCGTCTACCTTGCGGCAATTTCCGGCATTGATCATGAGATACTGGAGGCAGCGGAGGTTGACGGAGCAGGGCGTATGCGCCGCATCTGGCATATCATTCTGCCGCAGTTGATTCCTACCTTCTTTGTACTGCTGATCATGAGCATTGGTAATTTCCTGAATACCGGCATGGAACAGTATCAGCTGTTCAGTAATGCTATGACTAAGCCTTATATTGAAACTCTGGATCTGTATGTGTATAACATGGGTATCGGTTCCGGCCTGATCTCATATTCTACGGCTGTTGGCGTAATGAAATCAGCAATTTCAATTATTTTGTTCGCAGGTGCAAACTGGTTTTCCAAGCTGGTACGAGGCACCAGCGCATTTTAAACAGGAGGGAAACAGCATTGAATGTAAACAAAGATATTAAAGTAAATAAAAAAAGAAAATATTCGACAGCAGACAGGATCTTTTTTGCGATTGCTTATACGGTCTTTTTTCTGCTCGCTCTGATATGCATTTATCCCTTCTATTATCTGGTGATAAATACGATCAGCCGCAACGATTATGTGGATCTTGGACTGGTCATGTATAAGCCGGTAGGTTTTCATATCAATAATTATATTAATATGTTTAAGCTGGATAATGTAGTGAATTCCCTGTTTATTTCGGTCAGCCGCACGATCATGGGAACCGCCCTGCCGTTGGTTACCACTGCAATCTTGGGATATTTGTTTACGAAAGAGAATATGAAACATCGCAAGTTTCTGTATCGTATGACTATTATTACAATGTATTTTTCCGCTGGAATGATTCCGGTATATATGAATATCAAAATGCTGGGACTTCTCAATAACTATTGGGTATATATCATTCCGGGACTGATCAGGGTATATAACATGGTACTTGTGAAAACTTTTATCGAATCTCTGCCGGCGTCCCTTGAGGAATCGGCACAGATTGATGGCGCAGGCTATGTCCGCAGGTTTGTGAGCATCGTATTCCCGCTATCAAAACCTATTTTAGCCACGGTTGGCCTGTTTAGCGCGGTAAGTGCCTGGAATTCCTATATGGATACACTTCTTTACATAACGAACTCAAAATTGTATACACTGCAGTTTACTCTGTATGAATATCTCAACCAGGCAACAGCAATAGCATCCAGTATTAACAGCATGACGGATATGAGTATGCTGGACAGGGCTACACAGATTTCAACTACTTCTGTCCGTAATACTATGGCTATTGTAACCATTCTTCCCATCATCTGTGTGTATCCCTTTATACAGCGGTACTATGTACAGGGGATGATGATCGGCGCCGTAAAGGGCTGAGACATTTTAACATACATTGGCGGATCAGAAAACAGACAGGGTTTATTGCATTTTAATGCTTTAAATAATTCAATTGAAAAATGAAGGAGGAAAGAGATGAAAAAGAGGTTAGCAGGTTTATTTATGGCAGCAGCAATGTGTGCGGGGCTGCTGGGCGGATGCGGCACTCAAAATGATGGGAATCAGGACGCTTCTCAAAATACGGCCACTGACGGTGCAAATTCAGAGGGAGCAGATTCGGGGCAGACCGGATCCGATGAGGTGGCTTCCATTACCTTTTTCGGAACAAACGCCAATTCGGGCAGCGGTGTGTTGACGGGTGGTCTGGGGAAGTTTTTTGAGGATAAGGGACTCTCTGTCGAGGTGGTTCCCTATTCGGCTGAAAAGCTGCAGGCGCAGCTGGCTTCAGGAGATCTTGCAGATGTAATATGGCTTCCACAGCAGGAGATGCTGACAGCTGCAGAGGGCGGTCTGATCATTCCTTTAGATGATTATCTGGCTCAGATGCAGGGTATTACGAAACATGCAGATCTGTTTGATCCATTCTTCGAGTATGCTCGGGAATATAACAGCAATGGCACCGGAAAGGTTTATTATCTGGGGAAGGTCGGTCCGAGCTCTTTGAATGTTGTAGCTGACACAGAGCGTTTTGCGATGAAGATGAATTGGGCTATCTATGCAGAAGCAGGTTATCCGGAGTTCAGTACTTTAGAGGATTCCGTAGAGGCATTTAAAACGATGCAGGAAACGCGTCCGCAGACGGAGGACGGTATTCCTACTTACGCGATGAATTTGTTTTCTGATTTTGATACCGATCATTTCTGGAATATCAACAGTGTTTATTGTCTGCTGGGAAAAGCGGATACTTATCTTGGCTGGGGAGTTGAATACGATGTGCGCACTCAGACAGGTACTTCTATGTTTGCTGACGGAAGCACATATTATCGGGCGTTAAAGTATATGTATAATCTCAACCAGGCCGGTCTGATTGATCCTGACTCCCTGTCCCAGACCAGATCCACCGCTTATGAAAAAATTCACAGTGGCGCGGCGTTGGCCGGCTGGGCAGGTGTTCCGGGTCTGGAGAGTGACGGATACTATCCTGTGGTATTTGATGAGTTCATTCCTACTTATACCACGGCATCTTCTCTTCCGTCAGGAGGTTATTGCATTTCCGCAAAATGTGAGAATGTAGAGGCTGCAGTTAAGTTTCTTGATCTGTTGGCAGATGAGGAAGCGCTGTTAACCCTGTGGAGCGGTTACGCAGGCGATGAAATGCGCTGGAATTATGATGAGAGTGGTATGCCTGTCATTACCGAGGTATTTGCGCAGTCTATGGCAGACGGCACAGAGCTCAATATACCTGCTGATCAGTCCATCGAGTTCTGGAATATTACTTATCTGATAGACAGCGGTTATATTTTGGATGTTGGCACCAGCTATAATTACACTTACTTCCCCAGCTACTATGATTACCTGTACAGCAGTGATCTGGCAAAGGATTGGACAAATCTGTATGGTTATGCATATTTGAGAGAGATGCTGGAAGATAAGAACTGGACTGTAGCAGAGCAGACAGAAGGATTTTCCACCTTCTTAACTCCGGATGACGATGCTATGATCATGACCAAAGCGGCTTTGAAGGATATTATCGTTCCGGCTTCCTGGAGAATGGTATTTGCCACAAGTGAAAGTGAATTTGATTCTATCTGGGAGGAGATGAAGACGCAGTGTGAATCTCTTGGTATTGATGATGTAATTCAGTATAAACTGGAGGACATAGCGAATGCCCGTGCAATCTGGGCTTCTTTGAACAAGTAGGACTGTTTTTGCACTGCCGCCCTTTTGAGGCGGCAGTTGCTTGATAAACAGCATGTTAGTTGATATCCTATTCACAGATACAGGGAATTGTATCAAGATCTGGATGGGAGGATCATTATGAAGGAAAGAAAATATAAGATAAGACCGATCAATAAGTTTTTTATCATCTGGCTTCTTATTATACTTGTGCTGTTTGCAGTGATAGCCAGTTCAACTTCGTATATTGTCCGGAAAGAAAGCATTATGCATCAATGTGAAGCGGTAATGCAGGATATATATAATCTGTATTATGGTAAAGTAACCAGCTTTTCGGATATTTATATTCCTGTTTATGCATCAAAGGAAAACGAAAATATTATGCGTTCCTATTTTAACCGGAGCGGAGAGAGGATTCCGAATGCTACAGAGCGTGCGAAGCTGGTTTCGCTGCTCAGAAAAATGATAGCACAGGATACGGCAGTATCATTTATCGCACTTTATGATCCGGAGGCATCGCATAATTATTATTTTAGTGCCAATGGCAATTCATTAAAGGAAATCTGGCCGGATCTTCTGGCGTACAATGACGATAATGGCAGTCGAATGCAGCTGATGGGGCGTTATGTATGGAAGGATGACAATGGGAGTGTAAAAAATGCTTTTCTGATAAAAGGTGGCTCTTTGGTGGGAAGTGGAAGCGGTTCTGTCATAGTAGGGTATAATGCCGATATTTTTGAGCAGCTTATCGACAGAAATCAGGCAGAAAGTCTTGCTGCCTTTGTATTAGTTAACGAAAATGGTGTGATTTTTGATTCGGAAGAAAAAAGATATTCGGAAAATTTTCAGCCGGACTGGCTTGGAGAAGGATCCGCTTATCACAGGGATTCAAGCGACAACGTCTGGTTTACCGGTGTGATGCGCAATTACAGCTGGGGGATTACCGCAGCATATATCATGCCGTGGTGGCAGATCATCAGTGAAAGCAGCAGTGTATCAGGTCTCATTTTGCTGATCCTTTTTTTATTTTCGTTTTTTGCGCTGGTATTGTATCTGCATTCGACCAGACAGATTTTTCATAAGGTCAGGGAAATTCAAAACGGGCTTGCTATGATTGGAAACAACAGGCTGGAGTATCGTCTGCAGGTAACGGACGTAAACGATGAGTTTGATGAGATATCAAAGAACGTCAATGCAATGACAGAGCGTTTAAAGGAGAGTATTGAAAATGAATATCAGATGCGTCTGAGACAGACCCGGTCTGAGTTAAGTCAGATCCAGGCCAGATTCAATCCTCATTTCCTGTATAATTCTCTGGAGGTGATCCGAGGAAATCTGTTTCGGAACGGCGATGTGGAAAATGCCGATTATATCGAGAAGCTGTCCCGCATTTTCCGAAATCTGACGGATGCATCCCCCGTGATATCCATCCGGGAGGAAGTGTCCTTCTGCAGTCTGTACATGGTTCTGTTGCAGCTGCGGTTCCGCGATGCAGTAGATATTACCTATGATATTGATGCGGACTTGCAGGAATGTGGTATTCTTGCACATCTGATTCAGCCTGCAATTGAGAATTATTTTGTGCATGGATTGTCAGAAACAGAAGAATATCATGTGATGGATATCGCATGCTATCTTGCGGAGGAAAATGGTGTTTGTATTGTCATCTCTGATAATGGAATGGGTCTTTCCCGTGAGAGTCTGGAGGAAATCAATCTACAGCTGAGAAATGCCGATGGGGGTGGAAGCGGTTACGGGCTGACCAGCATTGCAAACCGGATCAGGTTGTTTTATGGGGAGCAGTATGGGATACTGTTGGAGCATAACCGGCCGTCCGGTGTGAGGGTTATTATCACCATTCCCCGTATGAGCGTGGAAGAGCATCAGCGAAAGCTTGGAATCTTCCCGCAGGATCAGTCACAGGGAGATTTAGGGAGTCTATAAGGTTGAATAAAAATGCGTATTCAACTATTGATTTGAGTGCGCGCAGCAGCGCGCGGATGGGTATAAAAAAGAAAAGGAGTATTTACTTATGATCGAAACGGGAAGAATCCATAAAATCCTGTATGGAGGAGATTACAATCCGGAGCAGTGGCCGGAAGAGATCTGGGAAGAGGATATGCGGCTTTTGAAGCTTGCTCATATCGATATCGTGACTCTTAATGTATTTAACTGGGCCATGCTTCAACCCAATGAAGACACCTATGATTTCAGCAAACTGGATAATATCATGGATCTGGTAAGGAAAAACGGGCTGAAAGTATTTATGGCTACTTCCACCGGTGCGTATCCTGCCTGGATGGCACGAAAATATCCGGATATTCTGCGAACCGGAAATAATGGTATCCGCAGAAAATTTGGCAGACGCCATGTATTTTGTCCCAACAGCCCCACATACCGAAAGTATGCGGCTGCACTGGTAGAAAAGCTGGCTGAGCGCTATGCCGGATATGACAATATTGTGGCGTGGCATATTTGCAATGAGTACGGAGGGGCGTGCTACTGCGATAATTGTGAGAAAGCGTTCCGGAAATGGCTGCAGAATAAATACGGAACCATTGAAGAGCTGAACCGCGTGTGGAACCTGGCTTTTTGGAGCCACACAATGTATGATTGGGATGATGTTGTGGTTCCTAATTTCCTGACAGAGGAGTTCGAGAGCGAGGGCATACGAACCACATTTCAAGGAATTTCACTTGACTATGCCAGATTTAATTCGGATAGTATGCTAGCCTGTTATAATATGGAAAAGGCCATATTGAAAGAGTATATGCCGCAGATTCCTGTCACCACAAATATCATGGCTATGGTGAAGCCTACCGATTATCAAAAGTGGAGTAAGGATATGGACTTTGTGGCGTGGGATAATTATCCAAATGCAGAGGATGATGCCGCAGAAGTGGCTATGCGGCATGACCTGATTCGCAGCTTAAAGCAGGGAAAGCCCTTTGCGCTGGCAGAGCAGACTCCCAGTGTAAATAACTGGAACCCTGTATGTAAGCTGAAGCGGCCCGGAATTATGCGGTTGTGGAGTTATCAGGCGGTTGCCCACGGAGCTGATACAGTGATGTTTTTCCAGATGCGGCGGAGCATCGGTGCCTGTGAGAAATTCCATGGTGCGGTCATCGATCATGTGGGAAATGAGAATACCAGAGTTTTTCGTGAAATAGAATCACTTGGGGAAGAGCTGGAAAATAGAATCGGTGGTTTGACACTCGGAGCCAGAACGCATGCAGACATTGCGATTGTGTTTGACTGGGATAACTGGTGGGCTGCCGAATATTCAGCGGGGCCAAGCAGACTGATAAAATACTGTCAGGAGGTAAAACAGTACTACAAGGCATTGTTTTCCGGTCATTATGCGGTAGACCTCATAAGTGTGGAGGATGAACTGTCGGATTACAGGCTTGTCATAGCACCGCTTCTCTATATGTGTAAAGAAGGCTACGATGAGAAAATCCGCAAATATGTGAAACGTGGCGGTACTTTTGTGACTACATATTTCAGCGGTTATGTGGAGGATCATGATCTGGTCGTCACCGGAGGATACCCGGGAAGGCTGAAAGATATTCTGGGAATCTGGGTGGAGGAAATTGATGCATTGCCGTCCGGAGAAGCCAATTCATTTTTATATAATGGTACAATGTATCCGGCGCAGATTGCGTGCGACCTGATGCACCTCAGAGGAGCGAAAGAGCTGGCGCATTACGAATCTGATTTTTATGCAGGAATGCCTGTTGTGACAGAGCATTCCTTTGGAGAGGGAAGGGCATTTTATGTGGGAACCCGTTCCAGCAAAGAGTTTTACCGTGATTTCATAAATGATATTGCAACGGAGCTTCGGATTGACCCCGTGGTTCATGCACCGGAAGGTGTGGAAGCTACTGTTCGGGAAAATGAAAACGGAAGTTTTCTGTTTCTGCTGAATCACACTCAAGATATGGAAACCGTTCCGGTAGAAAAGGCAGGGAGAGATATATTGACAGGAAGAGAGTATCTTAGTGGTGACAATCTGGAAATTCCCGGTGCGGGAGTAGTGATCTTACAGAGACAATAAGGAAGGAATATAAATGTATCATACATTCAGACCGGGAGAAATATGGCTGGACACGGAAGGAAAGCGGATACATGCGCATGGCGGAAGCGTGCTTTGTATTGATGGAACCTATTATTTCTATGGAGAAAACAAAGAAAAAACGGATGGGAAAAACGGAATCTGGCATTGGGGTGTGCGTTGCTATTCATCACAAGATCTGTATAACTGGGAGGACAGGGGACTGATAATCCCGCCGGAACAGGAAGATGAGTCATCTTCACTGCATCCGTCAGCCTGTATGGACAGACCGCATATTATTTACAATAAAATAACTCATAAATATGTGGCATGGCTGAAGGTTATGCACGGAAATATCCAGTCAATGACTGTTTTGGAAGCCGACCATTTTCTGGGACCTTACAATAAGGTGAAGGAGAACTTCAGACCGCTTGGGATGAGTACAGGAGATTTTGATCTGGTTGTAGCGCCGGACGGCAAGGCATATTGCTATTTTGAAAGAGTACATTCGGAGACCATATGTGCGGATCTGACAAATGACTATCTGGATGTAACCGGTTATTACAGCACCCATTTTCCCAGACTTTGCCCGCCGTATGTGAGAGAAGCCACAGCACATTTTATGAGGCATGGAAAGCATTATCTGATGACATCCGGCACAACCGGGTATCTCCCTAATCCATCGGAGATTGCTATAGGAGAGAGCTGGCATGGTCCCTATCATGTGCTTGGAAATCCGCATCTCACAGATAACAGCCATACATCCTTTCACTCACAGATTTCTTCCGTATTCAAGGTACCCGGAAAAAAGGATCTGTATATTGCCTGTGCCGACAGGTGGCTTCCTGGGGAAATGGAACGAAAATATGAAGAATATGCAAGAAGCTATGAAATGCGCTATCATCCGTGGATAGAACCTGATCCGGAAGAACTGAAAGAAAATCGTTCCGCAGATATTGTGGCAAATACCTGTATGGCAGATTATGTGTGGCTCCCTCTGCGTTTTTTGGAGCCGGATTGGGAGCATCCCCTTGGGATGGTCTTCATCGACTGGTTAGATGAATGGAGGTTAGAAGATTATGAGTGATAAGAACAGTATTCTCATCGCGCAGCCTGTAACATTATCCCTGAAAGGAAATTCCTGCGTGATTTCAAATGGCATTCTTTCCATGTACTGGAAAGATGACGGAACTCTTGGACTGATCAGCAGGAATGGTGTGGAACTGGTCAGAAACCTGCCTGGGTGTTCCGATACGGATGGCAAGGGGGCTTTTTATGTTGATTATCATGCAGAAGGCGCTTTCCGCGGCTGCCGTTCGCCAAAACTGAGGGTTATAGAAAACAATGATCAGATGGCTCATGTTGCATATGTAGATACCACAGGATATCTGGCAATCGAATTTCACATTATTCTAATGCAGGGGGAAAGCGGTTACTATTCCTATGTCATCGGAGCCAATAATACGGATTCCCCCTTTGAGTTGTCTGAATTCAGGATAGTCTATCGCTGTGGCAGCAGGATTTTTGATCATGCATACAATTGCGAGCGCCATGGGCTGCAGCCCACACATAAATATATGGAGCAGTATGAGAAACTGCAGGATGAAACATATTGTCTGCCTGATGGAGAAAAGTATTCCAACGGCGAGGTATATTCCAAATATGACTATGCCGGACATTATTCCAGAAATCCTGTGTGGGGGCAGTATGGTCATGGTTACGGATTTTTTGTCATACCTGCATCAACGGAATATTATCCGGGAGGACCGCTGAAGCAGGAACTTCTGGTTCACTATGACGGAATTGTTCTAAATTATTTTACCGGATCCCACTTTGGAAATGGCAATCTGCACGTTCCCATTGGATGGAAAAAGTTCTATGGACCATTTTATCAATACTTTAACGAGAGCGGAGACCCGCAGGAGCTATTTCAGGATGCGCTCGGACAGGCGGAACTTGAAAAAGAAAAGTGGCCGTATCAGTGGGTGCATGATGAATTGTATCCCCTGAACAGGAGCAGTGTATCAGGCAGGCTTATCTTTGGAGATGGAATGCCCTGTGAAGGAGCAACTGTTATTTTGGGACAAAAAGATCTTCCCATTGAGCTCCAGTCTGCCGGCTATATTTATTACACCGAAACAGATGTTGACGGCCGGTTTACATTACCTCAGGTTCGTTTTGACACATATTCTCTTTTTGCTTATCAGACAGGAGGAAGCAATACGAATCAACTGCAGGCAGATGATATTGTAATTGATAAAGCCAATCAGGATCTGGGGGTGATCATCTGGAAGCTGCCGAATGAAAGTGTCATATGGCAGCTCGGAAAAGCTACAAGAACATGCGAGGGTTACCGCTATGGAGGTGAACTGCGTAATTATAAATGGATGACAATGGTACCGAAGACATTACATTTCTATATCAGGCAAAGCAAAGAGGAAGAAGACTGGTATTATGCCCAGACTAATATGGGAAGTTGGTATATTCATTTTCAGATGGACAGTGTTCCGGAGGATAAGTGCTATTTGATCATTGCAATCGCCGGAGCCAGCAGAGCCGGTACAGATAACCGTGATCTGCCATGTCTGTCCGTGTACTTAAATGACCGGCTGCTGGAGGAGACGGTATTTGTGAATGATGGTGCGGTTTATAGAAGTGCGACTCAAAATGGCCGATACCGCCGTATGAAGATAGCAGTCGATCCCTCTGTTTTGTGTGTGGGAGAAAATATTATAGAACTCAGGACTCAGGGAGGCAGTTTTATGTATGATACAATATTATTAACGGAAGAATCCATATCAGTCAATTCTTCCACATAGTAGGGAACTATAGTTTAAAAGAATAATCCCATGTTTTGGTTTCTTTCTTGAATTTGAATATTTCGTCTCTGCCAGTGTTTTTTATTTTGCCGGAAATAAAATATTCAGGCAAAACAGAAGCTGACAGTATATTCAGAGAAAGAATCGGCTTTGGGTTACCGCATAATGCAGGAGGTATGAAATGGCACTTTATGTTGGAGCGAATTATCATCCCCATGACTGGGATAAGGAGCGTTGGAGGACAGATGTGGAGCTGATGAAGCAGGCCGGATTTACCACGGTACGTCTGGGGCATCTGTGTTGGGACAGTTATGAACCGGAAGAAGGGGTTTATACATTTGAATGGTTTGATGAGGTGATGGATCTATTTGCACAGGCAGGAATAGGTGTTCTGTTGGATGTCTCCATGCGCCCTGCTCCTGTATGGGTGCATAAATTGTGTCCGGGTTGTAATATTGTCAGTAAAGATGGCGGGATGCAGTCCAGTATCCGCCGTTATATGGAGGATGTGGCTGACCCCGCGTATCAGTATTATGCACTACGGTTTGCAGAGGTTCTGGTAAAACGTTACCATGACCATCCTGCCCTGTTTGCATTCGGATTATGCAATGAGCTTGGGAGCGGCCAGAAGTCTTATTCAGAGCAGAATAGACAGCGGTTTATACAGTGGCTAAAGCGTAAATATGGAACAGTGGAGCAGCTGAACAAGGCCTGGGCTACCCAGCGTTGGAGCAGAAGACTGACCAGTTTTGATGATGTAGCATTTCCGGAGAACGGGATTGCAACGGGGGCTCCGGAAGCCTGTTTGGATATGAGAAGATTTTTTTCAGATGGAATAGGGGAATTTATCATTAAATTGAAAGGAACAGTGGAAAAATATGCGCCGGGAATCCCTCATTCTTCTAATCATTATGCGGAACTGGAAACATTGGGATTTGACTATCTGAAAATTTATACCGATTTTGTATCATATCCTGGCATTGGATTTTATCCGGGATTCCAGATCACGGAAAGATATCATTTCATGAGCAGTAATTATTATCACAGGATAGCGGAAACCGATAAGCCCATGTGGAATCTGGAGTTCCAGTCGGGTGGACAGGGCTTGCTGCATGGCCCCTATGGCGCTCTTCGAATGAATGCCATGCTGTCCCTGCTGAACAGGGGACAGATGATACTGGGATGGACATGGCGCAGCATGTTGGCAGGGGAAGAACAATATTTATGTGGTATCGTCGGACATGACGGACTGCCCACTGTGAATTATCGGGAGTATATGGAAATTGCAGCATATATGGATAAGCTTCAGGAATATGCGTTTCCGTATCTGCCTGTCCCGGAGATAGCGGTAGCGTATAGCTTTGACAGCAATACAGTAATACAATATGGTGCCAGACAGTATCATCAGACAAGCAGGCAGAACAATGTTGAGGTTCACCGGGTATTTTTTGAGCTTAATCTGGATTATAATGTAATTGATCTGAGAAACAGAAAACATGATTACAAGCTTTTGATCCTGCCGGAATATGTCTTGATGTCTGAAAGAGAGGCGGAGGAGGTGCGCCGCTTTGTAGCAGAGGGCGGCACGGTTATCATGACAGCATATTCTGCTACGGTTGATGAGCACAGTCAGGTATTTTCCACTCCACGGCCGGGGTGTCTGGCAGATGTATTTGGTATCCGCGTGGCAGGCTTTGACAGAACGGGTGCGGAATGGAAAGACTTTGATGAACATGCAAAAGTGGTGGAAGACGCAAAAGGAAAACGTGAACTGCTTAAGGTGACAGTGGAAGAAGATTTTTATATCGATGTAGAATATTATGAAGAGCTTGAGCTGCATACAGCAGAGGAATATGCGTCCTTTTCAGATAAGGGAACCTGTGCAGTATCCGTGAATGAATATGGCAGAGGCAGAGCTTTTTATGTAGCAGCTGAAACGAATACTGTATTTTTGAAGTGGTTGTTGAACAGATTGCTTCCTGTTGTGGGTATTAAGGGAGGAATGGATGTACCGGAGGGAATTCAGGCAAGACAGATTGCTGATGGTCAGAGGTTTTATGTGAACACTACGAATAAGAGCATTGCCGTACCATTAGAGAAACCCGGAAATGGCGTGATCACTGAAAAAGAATATAAAGACGTTTTGGTATTACACCCATATGATGCAGAATTGTTGTTGAACTGTTGAACTTTTTTGAGCATTCGGATTATACCTTTGAATGGTTTGATGAAGTGATGGATCTGGATCATAGGGAGCTACGCATAAAAAGTGGAATTGGAGTCTTTCTACCGCTGTATATGCAAAGCAGTTCCCTTTGACTTTTTCACGGACAGCCGCTCCGAATACCGCATGCGGCTGCGCGTGGTCCGTTTCCAGATAGCAGAAGGGGTTTATGAGAAACCATTACCAATTTCCTTGAGGATGAGTTTTCATTGGAACAGGTCAAGCACATCTACCATCTAAGGTGGGGCCAGAAAACTTCTTTCCATGGTCTGAAGCATACAATTCGAACTGCAAACTTCCATTCCAAGTTTCCGGAATTTATTGAATTAGAAATCCTCTGCCGGATGACCCCGTATAACTTTTGCACCATAATAACCATGGAGGTTCCCATAAAAAAGAAAACGGAGAAATGGGAATATCAGTTAAATCTGTCTATGACGATAAAAATATGCATTGCATTCCTTTCGGATCATGCGAGGCACGGAAATGTAAATGACCTGATCAGTCGTTATATACTGCCAGTCAGGTCAGAGAAAACCTATGCCTGCCAGCTAAGGCTCCAAGTCTCAGCCAGTTTCGCTTACCGTTTTGTGTAAAGCGCAACTGCCGCTGACAGTATACAATTTTTGAGGCAGATATGCAGTCTGTCTGTTTGCTATACCCAAAACTTCCCATTGTACGAAATATCTGTTTATAGAACTTCTGACAGATGACAAAATCCCCATAGCATCCCGCCGCATCGCCGCCCAAATCGGAAAAACTTACTCTTGCCATAAAATCAGGACAAAATAGGGTTTTGAAGTGCCCTCAAAGCGTTTATTGCGTTGCTTGTCCCTTGTTGATAATTTATATTTTGGCTTTTTTTCAGTGATAATTCCCAACATTTTTTTGCTTCTGTGTAATCTTTTTGATAATAAGCTAATACTCCCAGATTATAATAGGCATTAATAGCACCTATCATAAAATTGACTTCGTTGGCAATTTCCAAGGATTTTTTAATACTGTCAGCGGCTTCATCATATTGATGCAGTTCCGTATAACATATGCCTATATTTCCAAGGCAAGTACATTCATTCCGTTTATCGCCTAATTCAACAGAATAGTCGTAGCTCTTTAAATAATTTTCCACAGCGTCATCATATTCACGTAATATACGGCATGCTGTTGCAATATTCCCGTAAATCCGCAGCAAGAGATGTTTCTCGCCATAGGAGCAGGACAGAGCCTGATTATAATACATTAAGGCTTGCTCATATTGGCCAAGATGCTTATATACAATGCCGATATTGTTTAGAAGATTACATCTGGTTTCCTTATCACAATCAGGATCTAAAACTTCATTGTATTTCAATGCTTCCAAATAAGAAGCCAGACTGAGATCGTATTTCCCCTGATCCTTTTGGATGATTCCCTCTGCGTTTTTATATCTTGATAGGAGAAAGCATTTTTGCATATCCGTTAATTTCTCCGAAGAAGATACAACAGAACAATATTTTTCTAATACACAAAGCGCGTTTTCATCTTTTCCGGTATAATGGCAGGCCTGAGCAAGAAAAATTACCAAATGTAATAGCTTAAAGTCTTGTTCGGAAGGATATGTCTCCAATTGTCCTTGAATGAATTCGATGGTTTGTTGGTAGCGGCCAAGTGCATATAGGTTGGATGCCGTGTTCTCTGCAAAATGGATTATCTCTTGAATGGTCTCGTCATCGTCACAGCCGCATTTATGCGAAAGAAGCTTTACGGCATGTTTTGACATTCTATTGGCCAGATTCCTTTCCGAAGCATTTGTGATCTTTTTCGGCATAAGCCTTGAAAAGCTTTGCAATGCCCTTTTATAATATGCTTTGTACTCGTGTTCTTCCTGCATTTGTAACCGGATGAATTCCTGAGTGATACCATGCATATATGCGAATTCATTATCTGCATCCAATTCCGTTGCTAATAAGGAATAAGCTTTAACAGTCAGGACTGCCGAGTTCAATCGATCCAAAGAGTATTGCAAAGCGGACACAAAAATATCACGCAGAGGAATATCGTAAGTGTCTGTAAACGAAAGGATATTTAATACGTCTTTAGCGTCTGCAGATTGTCCGATGACTTTATCATACGAAATTTTCCATGCGGTATAAGCCGTTTTCTTATACTTAGGGAGAGGCTTTTTCAGGATATCGTGCCTGTGTCCCTCATATATGTGCAGATATTCTGCGAAAGAGTTCCGGGTCTTATTCACATAGGACCGGGCATACTCTAATGCCAGCGGATAGTTTTCCAGCAGATTACAGAGAGCCGGAATTACTTCGGCATCTTCATCCGTCTTTTTGCGCATGTTTGACCGGCTCATTAGGAAGCCGCAAGCCTCATCGGGGGTAAAGGAATCAATCGGTATTACCGAAAACTCGTCGGGATCAATGTTGGAGTTTTGTGTAGTTACCATGATATCCGCGGTGGGGAAAATGCACTTTTTTATGAAAAATTCTATTGAAATATCGTCTGCTCCGTCATATATTATCAAAGAATCGGGAAATGTTTCTATAAATGATGCAAGTTTATTTTTTAATAAATTAAAGTCTTCTGTTTTGGATGTAATAAGCTTAAAGGATATGGCGGCATTATTAAATTCATTTAAAAGCATTGTTTCCGTATCGGCCGGAAACCACAGGATCAGCCCATATTTATCCTGCAGCCGCAATACGGTTTCCTGAGCAATCTGGGACTTGCCCATTCCGCCCGCGCCGGTGAGGAAAACAAATTCGCCTTTTTGTAATTTAGACAAAACCATATCTATTTCAAGGCTGCGTCCGAAGAAAAGCCTGTTTTTCACCCCCACATTATAGGACAAAGGGCGGGATGTGGGAGCTTTCCCCGCATTAGCCGGAAAGCTCCCATTAGTTCCCTCAAGTGTATTATGGGCCGGAAGCGTCCGGTTGGAAAGGGTGGAAAGGGATTCCTTAATATCTTTCATATCGGATGCAATTTCCTGTTTAGCATTTTGGATTTCCGTTTTCACGGAATGCTCGGAAGCGTTGATTTGCCGATAAAGTATTTTGTCCTCTTCGCTCAATAATTTATTAAGTAAATCATTGGTTTTGTCAATATACTGACCTAAACATGCCGTGATCTTGTCCTTGTCGATATATTGCAAATCCGGATGCTTGGCAAAGAATTGGTCTATAAAAGCTGCTTTGGCATTATCGGTGATAAAGGCGTAGTGATAGTTTGGCGAAAGGTTAGTTTGGGCTATAAAATCTTGTACCTGTTCTCTTTCGTATGGTTCCTTTAACTCATTTTCAAGCTGGGTAATAATGGATTCGTCAAATTCGTCCAAAAAGGCCGATACCCTTTTCCGGTCTTGCCGGCTGTAGATTTTGGAAGCGATGACGGATTCTAAAATTGCCAATGGTATGGATCCGATTTCTTGTAGTGTCTTTAATTCACTAATCATATGTATAACCATTCCTTTCCGTATCCGGCGGATTTCGTGTGTATTCTTTAAGGCATTATGCGGATATAATTTTTGTATGACAGGTATGCCAGCCTTAGTATTAATACACATTTTTGACTTTTACAGATACGTTGCTTGCATAGTTTTATTTATTATAACACAAGATCTAAAGTATGGAGCAGATTTTGATGATTGGGCGGATAATCAGTCATGGGGGAACGAAACCTGCCGTACAGCGTTGTTGGGTGATTTTGTCCTTAAAATATGTGAAACAGATGTCGTCTGCAGGAATGATGATGATTTGACAATATGTCTGGTAAAAGAATTGTGAATCGTACTTCAGACCACGTCAGTTTGTTTATGACCATACAAATTTTGCGATATCGCTCACAAAATAAGACATTACCTTCTCTTTTATTTTTTACTATAATCTAATTCAGAAGCTTCTAAAAAAATAAAATATTTTAAGGTGATGAGATATGAATCAAACTATATTCTGTGAAAATTTAAAAAAATTTCGTTTGTCAAAAAATTATACACAAGAGCAGGTAGCCAACAATCTGAATGTAAATGTACAGACTGTTTCGAGGTGGGAATGCGGAACAACTTTGCCGGACGTTTTGACTCTTCCTGTTTTAGCAAGGCTCTATGGAGTAACGGTAGATGATTTTTACAAAAAGAACTCAGTTGCATACAATAACTATGCACAACGTTTGACCGCTGTTTATGAAAAGACACGGAAACCGGAGGATTTTATACATTGCGTTTTGGAGTATAAAAAGCTTATGCATGACGGTATGCTTTCCACTGAAGATAAATGGAATTATGCAATCATTCATCAGTGGATGTTTGAATATTGTAAAAATACGGCGATGGAGTGGTATGATACTATTTTGAATGAAGGTTCCGATTTTGATAAAAATTTATTCTACAGAGCCTGTGCCTGCCGTATTTCTTTCCTTTTTGCAGTGGGGAAAGGGGAGGAAGCTGTACGCCAGCAAAAAGCAAGGGCAGAATCAGATCCGGAGAATCCCCAAGAAATGGATTTATTGATTGTGTCGTATATTTATGCGGATAAAATAGGGGATGCCTACGAATGTTTTTTAAAGGCCGTAGAAAAATTTCCGGATGCTTGGGAGTTATATATCCATGGCGGAGAAGTTTGCGGGAAACTTGAAAAATATGATGAGGCAATCCAATATTTTGATAGAGCCGGTGCAATAGGAACATCTTTTTATGATGAGCTATATTGTAAGGCGATGCTATATGAAAAAATAGGGAAGGACAAGGATGCATATAAGCTGTATCAGGAAATTGCTGAGAAACTTCGTAAAAACGGCTATGATATTGAAGCAGACATGGCTGAAGAAAGTGCAAAAAGGCTGGATACGAAGAAAAACTAAGGCATTGGCAAATTCTCGTTTATCAAGACACGTTCTCAACTAAATACCGCCGGCATAAAACCGCTGCTGCATGGAAACATACCCAACCATGCAGCAGCGGTTTTCTTATTTTCATTTCTTTCTCTGGCCGACATATAGTAAACGACATAAATATTTTCTATTTACTTTTCAGATATCCCTTAGTAAAATAATACTGAGGTGATAGTATGAATATTAGAAAGTTTAAATCGGACAAAAACGCTTTGATAGCGGAGGGTAATCGGATTGTTTCATCCTCAGATGATGCTAGATTCATAAGAAAAGTAA
>Ga0137308_100813_pt1 | contig 20125 bp, 25 predicted proteins | sample Inofrocosms_June_FD_97181 | JGI IMG/M metagenome (GOLD analysis project Ga0137308, IMG submission 97181) | Mouse cecal microbial communities from Vienna, Austria - N-Acetylneuraminic and N-Acetylglucosamine D2O microcosms_June | ecosystem: Host-associated > Mammals > Digestive system > Large... | reverse complement strand
CTGTTGCGACGTCGCAACGGCAGGCTCCCCCGCCCCGTAGAAATTTTCCCATGCATCAGGGCGGCCTCCCCCGTAAATGCGCTCTGTTTCCCCTAAGAACTCCGGCCATGTAAGGCAGACCGGATCCGGCTGCCCCATGAGCTTGTATTTCACCCCCGCATTCCAGCCGTAAAAAAACAGGAAAACAATCCCTTTTTTATGGGATGTCTGTCCGGAGGGGTTTATCATCTCTGCAGCCTGCTTATATTCCGGGGGCTCCTCTGCCAGAAGCCCCATGGCTTTGTCCAGAGCCACTTTTCTGGTCTTAAAGAAGTCAATGATGCACTTTTCAAGCGGCGCCTGCCCTGCATCCGGCCCCGGAGCTGCGGGGCTGCGCCCGAATTCCTTCAGGCCGCGGATTTCCCTGATGGTTGTCTTTTCCGTGATGAGCTGCAGATCCCCGTCCGGAAGTGTCAGCATCTCAGCCAGCTTTGAAGAGGAAAAAGCCCTGAATTCCTCCTTGAGCTCCAAGGAGTTCCCGCCTTCGCTGTATTTTGTGTTGATGGCCATGAACCGGCTCACCGTGCTCCTTCCCAGCCCGTATTCCTGCTCCGCAAACCCAAATATGTCCGCAGCCCCGCCGAACATCCCGGAATCCCGGATCTGTTTCAGCCGGTACCCGATATGTACAAAATTCCCGGCTGTTTCCGCAAGTTTCTTCCGGATGTCTTCTTTCCACTGCACCCACTGGTCCAGTGTGATCTGTTCATATGTTTCCATTGTGCCTCCTTCCTGCAGGCGCTCTTTTTATGCATAGGCGGCTTCCGCCTCCGCCGTGCCTGCTGCCATGCCGCCGCATTTCAGCCGGATGGCATAGGCATCCAGCCATTTCTGTATTTTTTCCCTGTCCGGCTGGCTGTTGTTTTTCCCATGCCACTGGATGACTCTGGCATCCTCCCCCATCTCCACCGTGACGAACGGGGTGTCCGGGCTGTCCCTGTGCCTCAGAAAGAGGATGGCGGACTCCCCCTGTCGTGCTTTGCAAGGTAGCTGCCCCCTCCCACGCAGTGGTGCAGGATCCGGCCTTCCAGCACGATCTCCTCCGCGGAGGCTGCCGGGCGGATGGAATATTCCCCGTCCTCATAACAGTACCTTTTCCGGAGCATCCTGCACCGCCCCCGTATCATGGGGAACCGTTCTTCCGTTTCTTTTACCCTCTTGTCTGCCTCTTCCCGGCTGCTTTCAAGAACCATAGCGTCATGGGCTGCGTTGAGGTCTGCCGGTTTCTGGAATCTGGCGTCCGCCATGTCATACCCCAGCCGTATCCTCATGTCGATGTAGTCAAAATAAGTCTGTGCCGTCTGCTCCAGCCTGTTCCGGGCGCGGCTGCACTGGGTGCCGTATCCGCACCCGGCATATTTTGCAATCCGGTTGAGCATCTTCTGGATGGTCATGCAGCGGAGTGCATTCCCGCACCTCCGGCCTGCCGTTCCCAGTTCCGCCAGATTCTCCGCCTGCCCGTCCGTCCAGCATGCCCCGCGCCTCTTTTCCAGCTGGAGCACCCTGAGCAGATCCACATCCCCTTCTTTCCCTATGAGCAGCCGGAGTTTTTCTTTCCGGATCCCGAGGAATTTATCCGCCCTTGCGGCGCCTTCATCCGCTGCAATCCCGCAGCCGCATTCCACAAGTTCTTTTACAACCCCGTACAGCCGCATTTTTACCAGCATTTCCATCTGGGGGATCTGGAGGTAGCGTTCTGCGTATTCGGCGGGGTTTACTGTCCCTGCGGCCCGGATGTATTCCCAGAGGGCGCTGTACTGCAGGATGGTGCCTTCCATTTCTTCATAGGTTTCCGGCATGACCGGAGCCGCCCTGACGGATATTTTCGCCAGCCCGTATAAATTGCAGTCGTCCCAGAAGCACTCCCCTGTATACGGGTTGTATTTATAGTAGTCCCTTTGGGGCTTTTTCCCTTTTTCAAAATACACCCTTGCTGTTTCCATTATCCGGACCACTTCCCGCGCGCCGGCCATTACGGGGCCTCCCCCGAAGTCCTGCTGCTCCAGCTCATGCCGTTTTTCCGCATGGAGGTATCGGAATACCATCCCTGTCCCTTTATATTTCTGCCCGAGGAACAGGAATCCGCTCCGGCTCATGCCGTGCATCCTCCCCTGTGCCTTGTATTCCCCGTGTGCCCCGCAGGACGGGCACCTGCCCCTTGTATGCTCCCTCGGCTCCTGCATGGTGCGTTCAAACCAGCTTTCATAGGAGTCTCCGGCTTTCCACTTCCCTTCGGAGACTGCCCCGCAGGCGCTGCATGCCACTGCTGCCCTGTTCCCTTTCTTCCTGTAAAACAGGTAGTGCTGGTTTCCGAAAAGCTCCCTGTCGGCATATTCCAGCACAGCGGCCTCCGGCAGCCCCGGCGTTGCTTCCTGCCTTTCTTCCAGTGCCTGCTGCCTGCGCCTGCGCCCCTTTTCTTTCTTTTCCCGGTCAATCTCTTCCTGCCTCCGGGCAAGGCATTCCTGCCATGATGCGCCCCCGCATGAGCCGAAGCATTCCATGGCCAGCCTTTCATCCTGCGGGGCGAGCCGCGTGCTGCCCAGCAGGCCCCCGCAGACTGCCGTGTACTTGTGCCTGTGCCATTCCCCGGATTCAGGGAACCATGTCCCGTAGTCCCCCGGGGTGACGGCCACCCGTGCCTCCGGGGCAGCACCGTCCCCGTATATGTCAAGGATGAAGCAGTCCTCCCCCTCCACTTCTTCCAGAGCCGCCGCCCCTGTATGCCGGAACCCTTTCCCCGCGGCTGCCCCGGGGCGCCTGAGGTACGGGATTTTCTCTATGGTTTTCTTTTTCATCTGCCGCAGTCCTTTCCCAGATAATATTCCGTTATGATCTGTTTTGCCCTTGCCATCCCCGGTATCCCCAGCGTGCACCGGCCGGCGCCTGCTGCTTTCAGGATGGCGGGATCCACTTTGTGCTGGTTCTTAAGGCTCCATTTCAGGAGCTCCGCAATGCACCCCGCAAGGCTCTTCCCCCGGCTGCGGACTGCCCTTGCCGTCTCCGGGCTCCCGAAGCACTGGTCTTTGATGTATTCCACCCAGTCCTCCATGATTTCCGCGCATTCTGTCTCCCTGCTCTCTGCGTCTATCTTCCCGATGGCGGCGCTCATGTCGTCGCACAGGCATAACAGGTCCCCGGCTGCATATGCTTCAAGGGTGTCCCCGTCAATGCCGTTTTCTTCCGCCAGTATTTTCAGGCTTTCATAGTCTTTTTCTTTCCTCAGCGCTGCCGCTGTCTCGTTGATTTCCTGTGCGCTGCCAAATTCCCCGAACCTGTCAAACACCGCTTTTCCCTCCTTTATGAATGTGTCCTTATTTGCACTCCCCAAAATGCCCGCTTTGCTTAGTCATGTACCAAGCAGACACGCCTTTCCCTGACTTCACTGAATGTGTCCTTATATGCATCCGCAAGGGGCATGTGCCAGCGCATCCAGCCGCTGTATTCATGGGGGCCGGTCTCGGCAGAAAGCACACTGCCTGTCTCTTCCAGCAGGTGCTGGATCCGGCACCAGAGGATGCTGTCCTTCACCTCTTTCCCCTTGGCGTTTTTCCAGCCGTCCTTTTCCCATTTCTCCGGCCAGCGGCTGTTTATTGCACGGCCGATGTAGATGCTTTCTGTGTAGACGGTGACAGCGCAGGCATAGTTCAGGCGCTGCAGGGCATCCCACAGGGCGGCCAGCACCAGCCGGTTCTCTGTGGCCTCATCAAACTCCGCCACGGACGGGAGGCTCTCGTATATTGTGCCGTTACTCCTTTTTGTGAGCATTATGTACATTACCCTTCCGTTTCCCCTTGCGGGTGCCCTTATTCCTGCGGTTATGTAGATGTCTACCTGCTTCATGCGGTTCCTCCTTTTCTGCTTTCTTCCGGATCGTATACCTTTGGTAAGGAAGACCGAACCTCTTATTCTTTCCGTTTACCAGCGTCCCCGGAACCAGCTCCCACCCTCTGGGTATCTGCGGCTGTTTCCTCCATGCCTCAGCCCTTACCTTTTCTGTCCTGACTACCGGCTTGGTTAAGTTCCTGCTGGGGCAGTAGCTCAGTTTCTCTATGGTTTCGCCCCGCTCGATCCTGTTCTTGGTCTCCTTGACTATGTATTCTGCAAGGCGGCTGTAATCCCCGGTGTCATCTAATGCCGTGAAGTGCGGCCTGCCCCATTTCCACAGTTTCCTGACAAGCTTTGCCGTGCTGTCTGCATTATCGTGCATGTCATTCAGGATCAGGTTCCAGTGCACGGCCCCTTTTTGCCCCGTCTCGCATGTTATAATATACTTCAATGCCCACCCGCGTTTTTTGTATTCCGCCCTCAGCCGGTCCCTGAATGCCCTGACCCGCTTTGGCGCCTCCTCCGCAGACGGCCTGTCCTCTTTCCTGCAGGTAAGGACTATATACCAGTCCCCCTCCCCGAAGTTCAGCTCAATCAGCCTCCTCAGGTATCTGCATTTCGCCCAGAAGTTCTGCCTTGCCATCTCTTCCGGGGTTTTTCCCTTTTTCCCATGCCGCGGCATCCCCGGAGCGCCGTACCGCAGGTCGTAATGTTTCTCTATCTCTATTTTATTGCGTATCCTGCATTCGGTTTTTAGATAATGCCTCTTTTTCATCCTTCCGTTCCCATCCCTCCATGTTTAATATCCTTAATCGAGTTGGAAGCCCCCTCTGCGCCTCTCAAAATCTTGATTTCCGGGTGCCGGTATGGTATAATGTTTTTGTAGATTTTGTGTCGTACCGGCACTGGGAACCGCCTCCCCGCGGTTCCTTTTTTTATGGCGGCACCTGTAAGCTTGTCCATTCCTGCCTGTCCGCCGGTTCCGGAGCCGCACAGGCCTCCGACCAGTACCATTTTCTGTCCGGGTTTCCGGCCAGCCCGGCCACGCCTTCCAGCTCCCTGTCGTACCTTTCTAATATTTTTGCATATTCCAGCCGCTCACGCCTTAACTGACTTATTATCGCTTCCAGTGCTGCGTCCGTTATGGTGAGGTACCGGATGCCGCGCATCATTACCAGACGGGCTCCCTTGTATTTCCTCCGCAGCAGCTCCGCCGCCTCCAGCGCCTCCATTTCGTTTAAGCACATGTAAGGCATGTCCGGGCTTTCTTCCATGCTCTTTATGATTTCTTCCATCCTTTTCTGTGTCATTTCCGCTCCTTAACTGTGTTACTATGTCTTCAATTTTCTTTACCCGGCGCCGGTATTCCCTCCATTTTTCCGCACAGTTTTCGGAAAAAAGGCAAAAAAATAATAAGGGGACGGAAATCCCGGCAAATACCGCCGCCTGTTCCGGCAGGCTGCATCCCCGGAAATACGGCGTTTCCCTCAGGATCAGCGCTGCCGCCAGTGCTGATATGGCTGCGTTTTTAAACATCCTCTGCCTCCAGTCTGCCGTCTCCGGAAGCAGAAAGAACTCCTCCGTCCGCCGCTTTCTTCAGCACCGCCGTCAGGCGCCCCATGGCTTCTCCGTCATGTTTGGCTCCGTAATGTGTCCGGAAGAGCAGGTCGTTCTGTACATGCCCCGGTTCCAGCCCGTTCAGGGCATAGTATTTTAGGAAGCCCTGAACTGTCTGGAGCTCCGTCAGGTTTCCGTGTGCCAGATCGAACAGCCAGAGCTTATGTTCCTCTGATCCCCTGTTTCCCATGCGCATCCTCCTTTTCTGCATTTTACTGCTTGTCCTTTGCTGCCGGCTTATGCCGGTGCCTCTTTTGTATCCTTTTTAATCTCTTGGTAGCTGATTACCTCCACGCCGTACTGGTCCTCATACTGCCGGATCAGCGCCTGCTTAATTTTCTCCGCACGTTCCGGTGTAATTTCCGTATCTCCCTTTATCATCCCATCACCCCTTCCTAAAAATAGATATGCCTTATTGGTTGTACATGTTTCATTGATTACTGCTCAGCTGATGAAAAATCTTGCGTCAATAGCTTGTTCCGGCAATTACCATTAGTACTCTGGAAGATTTAGGCTTTCTATCTCTTTGATATGTTTTTCGATATCCGTTTTCCTCTCCTCCTTCTATGCTACCGGTGTCTCATGCTCCTCTGCTTGATGCTGGCTCCCTTCCTGCTTACCCGTAATGTACCCTGCTATAAATGCTTTGCTAAATTCATCCAGCCGCGTGAACTTTTCTGCCAGTGCTTCAGATTTTTTCTTTCTTTCCATACTCAACATAGTATCCTGCCTCCTTTTACCTCATTTTTTATAAATATCTTCTCGCCTCTATATTGTGTCTTCATGATACATGTTAATATCCAAAAGACACTTTGTCAATACTTATTTGTGTCTTTACGATACTTTTTTATTGATTTTTATGTTTCGATATGGTATTCTATCTGCAAGAATGGAGGTGTTATTAAATGACGCAAGGAGAACGTGTCAGAGAAATCCGAAAAAGTCTCGGCCTCACACTTGATAAATTTGGAGACAAATTAGGAGTTCAAAAATCTGCTATATCAAAAATTGAACGAGGTGTAAGCAACCTTACGGATGTAAATATCAAAGCTATCTGCCGAGAATTTAACGTTGACTATATGTGGCTAACTACTGGCGAAGGGGAAATGTTTATAGATTCCGATAACGATGTGATGAGTGCTATAGACCGAATCATGGCTGGAGAAAGTGAGTTTCACAAGAAACTACTAAAATGGTGTGCCACTTCATTTACTGATGAAGAACTGCTTCTGTTAGAAAGAAAGATTGATGAATTTATATCTGAGTTTTCTAAAAAAGATACCCCCAATAAGTAAATCCTGCTTCCAGTGCTACATATCCATAAAGTTTAAAAGAGGCTGCCAGTTACCTGTCAGCCTCTTTTAAGTACATATGTAACACTAAATTATATATCCTTCTTAGCATATCTTCCGTCCGTATCTTTTCAATCATTTCAATAATAACAATTTTGTAATTTGTCCCTGAATCCATAACCTTACACCCTCCTGTCTCCCGTCTCTATCGCTGTCATATTTATTAATTGCTTTGTTTTACTATCTTACCACATACATTCCACCTTGTCCTCAATTATACAAATATTTCCACATATATGGAAATATTTTTTGAGTTATATACTTTCTGTTTATAACATGATATAATTTTATTATTTATGCTCAGAGTCGAATAAATCCGTTATCTTGCATCCTAGGGCTATAGCTATCTGTTCAAGCTGCTGCAGTTTAGGGGATCTTTTTTGATTTTCGAAATTGTTCAGCGCCGACTTGCTGATCCCTGTCATCTCCGACAAGCTGACCAATGTAATCCCCTTGGAGCTCCTGACTTCCCAAATTTTAATCTTCATTTGGGATAAATTATACGCTATTCAAGGTTTATTATTCAAAAAATCAGATTTTCATGTTCCTAAATTATCACTCCATTTAAATAATTATATTTTACTATTGTTATGTTATATGCAATTTGTTACAATTTACTAACACTAAAGAAAAGGAGAAAATTAAAATGAACTCACCAAATAAGCACATCATTTTGGACAAATTAGCATTAATATGTAGCATTTCCGGAATTTTACTACTTTGTATTGTAATAGGAATTATACCGGCGTTTATTGGATTTATCCTATCCATTATCTGTCTTCTACACAGTCAAAAATATAATAAAAAAATGGCTCTATGCAGCTTAATTCTTTCAATTATTACTGGCATACTATTTTTTGTTATTATTATTTATTTATTTTTGTTTGGAACAGAAAATACTAATAGTACTAATGAAGTGTATGAAACAAATAGCATCTCTTCATCCGAGCAGTATATAGCTACACCGACTCCGACACCAACAATTTTCCCTACCCCAAAACCAACAGTTGCTCCCACTCCAGAGCATACAATTGCCCCTACTCCGGAGCCAACAGTTTCCCCTACCCCAGAGCATACAATTGCCCCTACTCCGGAGCCAACAGTTTCCCCTACCCCAGAGCATACAGTTGCCCCTATCCCAGAGCATACACCTCAACCTGAAAATTTCACCTCTACATCAAACGCAGAAGATAGTACTATGGTTTGGGTTGATGATACCGCCAAAAGATATCATAAAAAGAATGGCTGTGGTATGGATAATGCCTATCAGGTAACTTTGGAAGAAGCTATCAATATGGGAAAAACACCTTGCGGCAGGTGCTATAAATAAATTTGAGAAGCATATTTCACCCCTGTCCTGCATATGCTATAATGCCATTAGGCAAAAAGAGGCAAGTAGTCCAATGCGGACGACAAGCAAAAACCCCGGTGTTACCGCACTGGGGTTTTCTATTCCTTTTTGGCATGGCAGCTTAAACCACAGGCTGGTTACCGACTATTTATCGCTGTCCAGCCATTTACAAATGAGATGGCTAATCACACTTGCCACAACAGCGATAATCAAAGATAGGAGTAAATCCCTGTCAGGCACCCCCTTCCCGTACCAGTTGCGACGTCGCAACGGCAAGCACTATAATAGGCGTCCGCTGCTCCAACAGTGGCCGCCCATTTGTTACACTCCATCCCACAAAATCATGGTGATAAAATAATTCCCTCACAAACCAGCTTTTCGCTAAATATGAAATTTCCTCTTGACTTTTATGCGCATTATACGTATAATATAATTGCAAGGAGGTTACAGTATGAGATTCCGGGAAATAGAAAAAATAATCTTAGCGGATGGATGGCAATTCAAAAAAGCAAAAGGTTCTCATTATTCTTACATCCACCCCACAAAATCCGGCAAAGTCACTATTCCAAATCACCCCGGAGACATTGCCCCACAAATTGTCAAACAAATTTTCAAGCAGGCCGGGCTATAAAAGTCCGGCACTGCCCCCACAATAAAGGAGGTTCTTATGCAATTAACTTATCCTGCTTGTTTTTATCCTGATGAGGAACAAAAGGGAGCTTATGCCGTAGTTGTTCCAGACCTTCCCGGATGTGTCAGCGGAGGCAACACGTTGGCGGAAGCTATCCTCATGGGTACTGATGCCGCATCCGGCTGGGTTCTTGACGAACTGGAGGACGGAAAACCCGCACCCGAAGCAAGCCCATTGGAAAGCATTACCCCCGATCCCGGCGGTTTTGTAAGTATTCTGGTTCTGGATATGGATGCTTATGCCGAAAAGTACGGGGAAAAAGCAGTAAGAAAAAACCTTACTATCCCTGCATGGCTCAATACATTTGCCGAAAAGAACCACATCAACTTCTCTCAGGTGCTTCAGGAATCCTTAACCGCCCTCTATCAGCAAAAACAGCGTGCTTAAGCATTTCAAATTTTGAGAATGGCAACCATCAGTCCATGTTGGACGGCAAAAGCCCCGGTGTTCGCAGCACCGGGGCTTTTCACATATGTACAGAAATCAAGTCGCCATCTTTACATTTCAGTCCCATACTTTTTTACATCATTCTCAAACTTATTGCAAAAATAATAAGAAATGACACAGGCACATCACCGTACCTGCATTTACCCCCAGATTTTTTCTAAAACACATATATAAATATTTGTTTTTCTGGTTTGCAAATATTTTTATATGTGTTATCATAATAATGTCAGGATGGCTGGTATGAAGTGAATGTGGAGGGAAGCCACCACCAATACAAACATCCAACCAAAAAGGGACGTACAACAGTAAAGCATCCTGACAAAGACATCCCTGTTAAAACGCTAAAACGCATTGAAGAACAGTCGGGGCTAAAATTTAGATAGCCCCGGCTCCCTTCTGGCACATTCAATCAAGGAGGTCATTTCCATGAAACAAGTAGAACGTTATTTCTATCCTGCTGTTTTCACTTACGAACCCGGTCAGGAAATCGCTGTGGATTTTCCTGACCTGAAATGCGCCACCAGCGGCGTAAATGATGATGATGCGCTCTTGTCTGCAAGAGAGCTTCTCGGCTGTGTCCTTTATGGGCTGGAAGAGGATGCAGAAGAAATTCCTGCCCCCACCCCTTTGACAGAGGTAGACACACAACCCAACGAACGTGTTGTACTGGTAGATGTATATATGCCGTCTATCCGTCAGGCACACGTTAATCGTTCTGTCAACCGTACTGTAACTTTACCTGCATGGCTTAATGCCGCCGCATTAGAACATAATATTAACTTTTCGCAGGTATTACAAGATGCTCTCAAATCCCAACTTCACTTAGGATAAGAGGGGTTTTCCTCTCTTATCTGTTTTTCAAGGTAAACTCTCTAATCCAACAGACTTTAGTGAGGTAAGATTATGACTAAGATACGCTGCGCAATCTACGACCGTGTCAGTACGGACATGCAAGTTAAAGAGGGGCTGTCTCTTGAAGCACAAAAGGCAGCCCTGACAGACTATGCCCTCTCCCATGGGTATGAAATTGTGGGCTATTATGCTGATGAGGGCATCACTGCCCGGAAGAAGATGCAGAACCGGAAGGAACTGCTCCGGCTGCTCCGTGATGTGGAAGCTGACAAGATCGACCTGATCCTTGTCACCAAGCTAGACCGGTGGTTCCGCAATATTAAGGACTACCATAATACTCAGGCTATTCTGGAAGCACATAATTGTAACTGGAAGACCGTTTTTGAAGAGTATGATACATCCACCGCTAACGGAAGGTTTGCAATCAATATCATGCTTTCTGTCAATGAGAACGAATGCGACCGGACGTCAGACCGCATCCAGTCCATATTTTCCTACAAGAAAAGCAAAAGGGAACATCTCAACGGCCCTCCCGGATACGGATATACTACCGGTCCGGACAAACAGCTTGTTAAAGATCCTGATACCGCCCCCATTGTAGCAGACATTATATCCCACTATTTTACAACCTACTCTAAAAAAGCCACCGTTTCTTATATACTGGCCAAATATGCAGGCTCCCCCCACTGTCCCACCATGTATCAGGTGAACCGGATTCTGGGGTGTGAGACTTATGCCGGCAGGAAATACGGTATAGATAACTACTGCCCCGCTTATTTGACTATGGAGCAGTTCGAAAGGATCCGTTCTATTTCTGATGCCAAAATCATACCGCACCAGACAGAGCCTTTTCTCTTCTCTTCCATGATCAAATGCCCTGTATGCGGCAAGAATATGAACGGCTTCGTGAAACGCCATCACTTAAAAAGCGGAGGGGTTTCTGAATACAAGCGGTACCGCTGCGGTGCAAAGTTTACAGAGTACCATAACGGCGCCTGCCTGTCCGAATCTGTGGTTGAGGAATATCTGCTGACCCATATTGTAGACCAGATCCGGGCGGATATGCTCTCCCTGCTCCAGAAGAAAAGAGCCCAGCAGAAGCAGCCGGATAAATCTATTGCAATTAGAGCCGAACTTGACAGGCTCAACAATATGTACCAGAAGGGAAGGATCAAAGAGGAATACTATGATGAGCAGTACGCCCTGTTATCGGAAAAGCTGGAAGCGTGTACGCCTGCTGCCGGTATGGATATAGATGCCTCTCTGGAAGCCTGCAAGGCACTTTCTGACGCTTTTTCTGAGGGCTGGGTTGAAATGTACAACGGGCTGGATATCAGGCATAAAAAGGCTTTTTGGAAAGAAATCATAAGGGCAATCCATGTGGATCCTGCAAGCCGTAAACTCTGCGGCTTTGACCTGCGGATTTAAGGGTGTAGTAATTACTCAAATTCTACCGTAAAATCCCCTTGCCCTCCCGAAAAAGCAGCGGCAGTGGAGCCGAAGTCAATACTCTGATCAATGGAAACTTCCGTCATGGGGTCAATGCCGTTTTTGTTTAGAATATACTCGAAGACCATCTCAGGCATACCGCCCGCCCTTCCTCCCAGCACATCTTTTCCCACAATCATGCTCCAGTCAAATTGATCGATAGGCTCTCTGGACACCAGAAAGTTTCCCGCACGCTGGGTAAGCTGCGCAAAGTTTACCACATAGTCCTCCGTACCGCCCGCATAAGTGTAAATAGTGCTCTCGCTTCCCATAAAGCCGATATCCGCCTCTCCGGTGAGTACCGCCGTCATGGTTTTATCCGCACCAAACCCTGTTACCAGCTCTATGTCGATGCCTTCCTCCGCAAAATATCCGTTTTCGATTGCCACATACATAGGAGCATAAAAAATAGAGTGAGCAACCTCGTTCAGTACCACCTTTGTATTTCCTCGTTCTCCCCCCGCGGTTGTGCCGCTGCATCCCGTCAGCACAGCCAGCGCAGTCACAGCCGCCAGACCGGCCTTCAGAAACTTTTTCCCGGACAGCCCTTTTCCGGAATTCCATCCCTCCGAACACTTCTCTTCAGATATTTCTTTCACAGATAACCTTTTCATAAAAAAACTCATAAATGCCTCCCTTTTTGTGATGCTTTATTTTATGAGCTTCCTATGAAAAAAGTTACAAAAATCCCCGACACCTTATCGGCATCGGGGTAATCCATGCATTTCCTCTATAAATTTGCCTTAATTTTCTCAATCATCTCCGCATATTCGGCATCTGTGAGATATATCTTGTCCGGATTCATCTGGAAAGTACCGCCCCATTCGTCCCCGCCCTCGTATTTAGGGCAGAGATGCATATGCAGATGGCATCCCGTATCGCCGTAAGCTCCGTAATTCAGCTTATCGGGATGAAAAGCGGCATGGATTGCTTTAGCCGCATGTGCCACATCCGCCATAAACAGATTCCTCTCCTCATCGGAAATGTCAACAATTTCACTGACATGATCCTTATATGCCACAATACATCTTCCGGGCTTTGACTGCTCCTTGAACAAAATCAAACTGCTGACTTCCAATTCACAGATAAAAATACCGAATTTCTCCAGCAGCTCCCCTCTCATACAATACCCGCAATTAGAATGCTTCATTTTCAAGTCCTCCGTTTTCCGGCTTTTCGCCCTTGTGATTTTTCTTTCTATTTTCAGCTCTTGCTGCCATTTTTTGCGCTTCCTTGTCACGTGCCAGTTCGTCCACGATTTTTTCGATAATCAGCTTCTTTACGTACACGTCATAGCTCAAGGCACAGATAAAAGAAAATTTTCTCAAAAAGTCCGCATTTTCCTGAGGCGCATCCTGAAAAGTCTGCTCCGCCGCACGGTATTTTCTGATCACTTCCTTTTTCAGCGTCTCAACCTCCGCCTCTTCCATACTGAAAACTTCCCGGTATATTTTCTCCAGATTGAAATCTTCTCCCGTCCGGAAATACTGTTCCGTGATAGGCTTGAGCAGCGTCTGGATATCATTGATGGACAAAATCCCCTTGTAATAATAGATAAATATTAAGAGAAGCACATGCTCTTTGGAATATTTCTTCCTCACGGGCGGGGGCAGAAGATCATTCTTGGCATAATTATTAATCATGGTCTTGGTCAGAATCTTGTCCTCCTCCGGAAATCTGGAAGCAGGCCGGAGCTTTGTATCCATAAAAGTAGTAACCTGATCCATATATAAATCAATATTGGGAATGTCCTCAGGGTTAATATGCTGTATTCTGTCAAGACTGGCCAATATGCTGTTTAATAAATCATCATTATTAATAGTCATGTGTATTCCCTCACTTTCGCCCATTGAATGCACTACTATAATTATATAGTAATCAATACTACATGGCAACTGTTTCTTTTATTTCTCTGTTTCTCATATTTCTCTGTTTCTCATATTTCTCTGTTTCTCATATTTCTTTTACGTTACTGTCCACTCCCGACCAGTAACGTATGCACAGAAACCGCAAAACAGCGGTTTCGCGCAGGTTGCCCAAGCGATTATTCTAATCGCTTGGGTTTGATCACGCAAAAAACGCATGAAAACGCCTCACGGCAGCGTATAAGTGAAAAGTAACCCTTTTACTTCTCTTCTCCCGCAAATCGCATAGAGACGCGATTTTGACTTCGCGGGAGAGGCTGTCTAAACTATTACTGTTACTTTTGTGAGCGGGCGGACATAGCAGATATCCTTCTTTACTTTACTTCTCCCCTGTGATAAAATGACTTATGTAAGCCTGTAAAACTTTACAGTGTAAAAGCGAATAATAGAGAGGTATCCCACATGAATAAGAAAATAAAGACCGAGGCTGTTGATTCCTTGTTTGAGGCGGTGCTTTGCTTAAAAACGCGGGAGGAATGTTACAGCTTTTTCGAAGACTTATGTACCGTAAACGAGCTTCTTTCTCTGTCCCAGCGATTTGAGGTGGCTTCCATGTTAAAAAACCACAAAACCTACCTTGAAATCGCAGAAAAGACCGGCGCATCCACAGCCACCATCAGCCGGGTAAACCGATCCCTGAATTATGGGAATGACGGATATGAGATGGTATTTGGCCGTATGAAAGGCCGCATTACGAATGAAGATTCCCGGCCGGCCGACTGAACAATACTTACGGCTTATAACCCTCACTTCATAATCCAAATTACACATACAAGTCTATATGGAAAAAACTTGTATAAAAAATGTGCAAGGTTCCTGTCTGGTTCCTTGCGCAGCGGCATCATATACACCCCCGGGCATGTGCAGCCATGCCGGGGGTATAAATTGGAAATATACTATATTACTCTTTCGAGTAGGTCTGTCCTACCGTTTGTCCTGTCATCCGGCCTACATTTTGTCCTGTCGTCTGGCCTGCGGTTTGTCCTGCATTTTGTCCTGTCGTCTGGCCTTCCTCTCGGCTTGTACCATCCGATTCTTTCAATGCCTCGTCAATAGCGGCTCTCGCATTTTTCATCCCCGTTCTCACCGCTTTGGAAGAAGGCCTCGCTCTTTTACTCGATACATCCTGATTCATATTACAGCTTCCTTGGAATACTGCATGTTCATCAATGACAATTGTAGTCGTAGTAATATCCCCCAATACCCTTGCCGTGGAAGTCAACTCTGTTTTTTCAGGCGCATTTATGCTTCCGATAATCTCGCCGCCGATGATGGCAACCTTACAGGTGATATCTCCGTTGATTACACCTGTAGCCCCCAGAATGATTGTCTCGGATACAGTAAGATCTCCATTGAGCGTTCCGTCCACCCTCACCGTCCCGCTTGAAGTAAAGTTACCGTTACATTCCGCATCCTTTCCTATGATTGTAGTAATTCTTATTTCATTTCTCTTTCCCAACATTTTATCCTCCCTTTCAAAGCTTACACTTTTTGATAAAAATACATTTTAACCGCTGATGGTCAGCATTTCCGTTGGATTAATGTATTCATTATCCCTCATCATCTGATAACCGAGCTTGTTGTTTTCTTCTTCGATTAAAAAGAGCGTTGTCCCTTGCGTAATTACCTCGCCTTGTTTTACCTTGGCCTCTCCCTGGTTCCTGTAAATGGTAATGTATCCGTTGCCGTGATCCACCCAGATATTGTGCCCATACTCCGCATCATCGTTCACTGCGATGACGGTTCCGTTGGCAGTGGCTATGGCCATTGTCCCTACCGCCGCCGTGAAAACACACATTGGCTCCCCTTCGGTAATTTCCTCCATTGTTGCCGAACCGGTCAAAGGAAATTCTGTAGGGGTGGACTGTCTCTGAAGCTGTTCCGACAACTCAGTCTCGTTCTGTACCTTCTGATTTACAGTATCACTTAAAATCTGTATCTTCTCTTCCTGTGCCGCTATCTGAAGCTCCAGTTCCGCATTTCGCTCTGCAAGTTCCTGATTCTGCACTTGAAGCAGCTCTATCTCGGAAACAGATTCAGATTCATCTACCTGCTCCTGCACTGCTTTGCCGTCTGCCTCATAAACTACATAGCCGATTACGGCACCGATCATAACACAGAAAAATACTATTATCGTCTGTAAAATCCATGGCCGGACACGAAACTGCTTTAGCCTTGCGTCAACAGACTCCGATGTGACTAGCACAACATGGCTGTTTTTACGCTTATGCTTCTTTCTTCCCATAAAATTCACCTCCGGTAAACTACTCCATTTTACCATAGCTAGTCTGTTACATCAATGTTCTGTTAATATTTTTGTAATAAATATATAAAATATCGCAAAAACTTTGTGCATTTTTATACCACTAGTGCACTTAAAGAGGGGTGTTTACACACCCTCTTGCGCACATACCAGTCAATATTTGGAAGTTTACTTCCAAATTTTCATGTTCCTTATGGAATTTTATACAGTTTTCCCGACTATGTCCAAAAACTACCATGAGCTGCACAATTTCAGTACTTTATCCCATTCTAATGTGCCGCCGAACAAATCCAATGCGCTTCCGATTGTTACATTCAATTGATCTCTGCCCAGTTCACGGAGCTGTCTCAAATCTTCGTAGCTGTGAACGCCTCCTGCATAAGTCATAGGCTTGCGTCCCCATTGCCCCAGCATAGAGGCAAGTTCCCGTTCTATGCCCTGTGATTTCCCTTCCACATCAACCGCATGAATCAAAAATTCGTCGCAGTAATCGGCAAGTCTGTTCAAAAGCCCTTCCTCCACCTTTTCTTCCGTCAGCTTCTGCCAGCGGTCCGTCACCACAAAGTACCCTCTCTCCGTCTTTTTACAACTGACATCCAACACCAGATGCTCCTTTCCTACCGCCTCTGTCATTTTCCTTAATTTGTCATAATGAATTCTGCCGTTTTGGAAAACATAGGATGTAACGATGACATGGGAAGCACCCGCCTCCAGATATTCTGCTCCGTTATCGGGAGTAATGCCGCCGCCCACCTGAAGCCCTTGAGGATATGTCTTCAATGCCATAAATGCCTGCTGTCTGGTAGCCTCATAATACTCGCTGCCCTGTCCGTTTAACAGAATAATATGACCGCCCTTCAGTCCTGATTTTTGGTAAAATTCCGCAAAAAAAGAGGCATCCTGACAGGACACGAAATTTTCCTCTGCCTGATTTCCCTCATCCCGGAGACTTCCTCCTACGATCTGCTTCACCTTACCGTTATGTATATCAATACATGGCCTGAATTCCATATTTAACCAAAACCTTTCTTTTTTTTATTTGTTTTATGCTCTTTTTTCCTAATATACATATTTTTCGTTATGCATATTTTTTACCCGATTTCACATACTACAGACAAATCACCCAATTGGGCCTCTTTTGGCTCTGTTTTGGTGCTGATTTTAACTTTATTCAGAAGCGAAAGCGGCAATTTTAATGCTCAGTCAGCAGAATGAAAATGGAGGAGACTATGAAAAAATCAAAACATTTGAAAGGGGCAAAAAAGCTCCTTGCGCTTGGTCTTGTACTTGTCTTTGCATTTGCAATAACGGCCTGCGGCAATAGGAATTCCGGCAACACGGCAGGAAGCAGCTCTTCATCAGGAGCCAACGGCAGCAGTACCGCTAACGGAAACGGCAGCAATACCGGAAACGACAATGGCACTGCGAACAACGGCAGCACGGACAATAACGGAGTAACCGGAACCGGCGGAGCTACCGCAGGAGACAATAATTCCGTATTGGATGATGCCGGTAACACAATCACAAATGTGGTTGATGATGTGGTTGACGGTGCCGAAGATCTCACCGATGATATTCTCGGTAATGACAATCACAATAATACTACCGGTAACGGCAGCAACAACAACAATGCAAACACCGGTAACGGCAGCAACAACAACAATGCAAACACCGGTAACGGCAGCAACAACACGAATGCAAACACCGGCAACGGCAGCAACAACACGAATGCAAACACCGGCAACGGCAGCAATAGCACGAATGTAAACACCGGCAACGGCTCCACCGACACCAACGGCACCGTAAATAACGGCTCTGCCACCGGTTCCGGCGCTGCAAACGGCACCGGCTCCACTAACGGTACCGCAAGCGGAACATCCACCCGATAAGATCCAAAATCAACGGAAGCTCTCACAGGATGTCCTAAGAGCTTCCGCTTTTTACAAGTCAGGCCGTCCGCCATAACGGGCATCCGGAGGGCGATACTGTATCCGTTTACCAAATACTCTTTCCATATTGTAATTGTATATAACAGCCGAAGACAAGCCTTGGGAGAAATGAATGGAATGTCACTGAACGGAGCGGAGTGCTATTGCTCCATAATCGTACCGTCCCGATATGCTTCCAACAGCTCTTCGAGATAATAGATTGTCTCCCTCAGCTCGCTTCCGATGTCCGTATCCGCCACAAGCTTCCTATGCACAAAAGTTTCCACATCCATGGAATCGGAAAATATATCCGACTCCTTCTGGATGGCGGCTTCGGTAGATTCAAAAGGCTCATGGGCAACCAGCCTCATCCCTCTGGAATTACATACCAGAGTATAACCGGCAATCCCTGTTTTCTTTTGATATGCCTTAGAAAATCCCCCGTCGATAATCAGCAGCTTTCCTCCGCATTTGATAGGGGATTCCCCGTGTATCTGCTCCACGGGAACATGGCCGTTGACAATATGGCCTTCTTTGGCATTTAAGCCGAACTCTTCCAGAATACGGTTAACTGTCTCTTCCTGCTCTAACAATTGATAATAGCTGTTTTTCTTTTCCGCATGGGCGGCAGGTTCCTCCACAAAATAAGACTCGAAGGTAGCCATTTTGGCTTTTCCGAACACGGGGGAACCCTTTCCCGCCCAAATATACCACATCATATCCTGACTGGCGGAGCGCTCCGACTGTTCTTTTGCATAGTAACCTCTTCTGGCATAATGTTCCAAAATATCATACAAGGCTTTGCCGCTGTACTCCTTACCGTAAATTTCTACGGAAGCAAAGCTGCCGTCGGGATTCATGGGCATACAGCCGTGGTACAGCAGATTTCCGTTATAAATCTTATACATTCCCCCTTTGGCATAGAGAAAGCGGACATGCCGCTGCAGCTTTTCGCACTTCATAAAAGCCTTCTGCAGACGCACCATAACCTTGGCTTCCTCCTCAGACAGTTCATAAGGATTATTCCTGTCAATCGTGGGGAAATCCAAATCTTTCATAGGATATTCTTTCCCGTCTATGTAAACCGTGCCCTTTTCATAATCAATCTTATCCAACAGCAGCCTGTTCTCCATATGGAATTCAGGGTGACGCCGGATCAACTGACCTTCCAGTTTAAACTGGATAATGGTCATGGCCTTATGCATCTTCGTATCCAAGCTCAAGTCCTTGGTGTTATAATCCGTGTTAAACCGAATGGAAAAAATATCACAGTCGGTATCCGCATAAGTGTCCAAGACAAAGGTGGCAAGAGGCAGCAGATTGATACCATATCCGTCCTCTATAGTGGCAAGATTTCCATATTTTGCGGCCATGCGGACTACATTGGCAATACATGCCAGATGACCGCTTGCCGCTCCCATCCACACCATATCATGATTTCCCCACTGCACGTCCACAGAATGATAGGAGCACAGCGTGTCCATTATGATGTGGGGACCCGGACCTCTGTCATAAATATCTCCCACAATATGCAGATGGTCGATAACCAGACGCTGGATCAGATGGCTTAGGGCAATGATAAACTGGGGAGCCCGGCCGATACGAATAATGGTATGTATGATTTCGTTATAATACGCTTCCTTATCCTGAATCTCTTCTTTCTCCGTGATCAATTCTTCTATAACATAGGCAAAATCATTGGGAAGCGCTTTTCTCACTTTGGAACGCGTATACTTGGAGGATACTCTCTTAATCATCTGCACCAGCCGATGAAGAGAAATTTTATACCAATCCTCAATATACTCCTCTTCATGTTGGGCAATCTCCACCTTTTCCTCGGGGTAATAGATCAATGTTGCAAGGCTCTTCTTGTCCTTATTGCTGATGGTATTTCCGAATTCCTCATCAACTTTCCTGCGGATTGAGCCGGAGCCGTTTTTAAGCACATGGTTAAACTGTTCATATTCTCCATGAATATCCGTCAAAAAGTGCTCCGTCCCTTTGGGCAGATTCATAATAGACTGTAGATTGATAATCTCCGTGGAAGCAGCCGCAATATTTTTATACTGTTTTGCCAAAGTCTTTAGTACCTTGCGTTCCTTATCGTCCATTTTCCCCTCCTTGTCCGCTTTCAACGGGCATTCTCTCAATAGAAACCGGTGCCGCTCTCCTGCCGGCGGCTCAGCCTGCCCCCTCGATCACATGACTCATATCATACATGCCGGCGGCTTTTCCCGCCAAAAATTTTGCCGCCTGTACGGCGCCTTTTCCGAATACGGCCTTGGAATAAGCCGTATGGGAGAAAGTAATCACCTCATCCGGACCCGCAAAAATAACGTCATGATCT
>Ga0137308_101624_pt1 | contig 20147 bp, 34 predicted proteins | sample Inofrocosms_June_FD_97181 | JGI IMG/M metagenome (GOLD analysis project Ga0137308, IMG submission 97181) | Mouse cecal microbial communities from Vienna, Austria - N-Acetylneuraminic and N-Acetylglucosamine D2O microcosms_June | ecosystem: Host-associated > Mammals > Digestive system > Large... | reverse complement strand
GATTCAGAGAGAACCATTGTACCAAATTTAATCTTCCTCATTCTCCGCATGTTCGCAGCGCCGCAAAATACGTTCTCTATCAAAATCCATATCCTCTGCCATATCACAGCAAATTGTTCCTCCACATGATTGCTGTGAATCCATATCAATAACACATCTGTCCATATAAGCAAACGGACTATTGCATCTAATCATTTTCCTATCCTCCTCATTTCCAAATCGAATAAGTGCATTATGTACCTCCGCCAGCCATAAAAATCCGTCCGGCAGTATGGAATCCGCTCCATTTCTTTCAGCTCCCATTTCACCCTTAAGGCGTCATAGGACTTGTTTTGAGTGACAGATAATATTAAATACTCTGCAATATCTTTATTGGCCCTATGAGCCACCTGTGAAGCGAGACTTCATGACCCAATCGCCGGAACTCTATGCAGACACGCTGGCTTTCCTCACAAGCCACAAGAACTCTCATAGTTATCTTTTTTTTCCTCCTTCCCGCACCCATTTTCATTTATTTTATAATCTTTGCAGTCATTAATATTCACCGTAACTTTTTTCCCGTCCATAATATTCACTGTACATTTATTTACGTCTGATATATTTACCGTAAATTTTCCGCAATCAGATACATCTACAGAAAACTCCTTGCGGTTTATGATATGTTTGGTAAATCTTTTTCGTTTTTTTATCATTTTCCTCATCGCCACTCCTTTTCTTTTATTCAAATTTTCTTTTGCAGTCCTTTTACCCATATAACTGCTCCTCTTGGATGGATATACGGTATGGGTTCCTGAAACCTTATGCTGTTTTCAAAGATCCACGCCCAAGGAGATTTATAAGGTACTTTTTCGTATCCTGTTTCTACGCGGTGTTTTTCTTTATTCTCCTCAAAACGTTCCTCCGTAAGTTCTATGCATCCTACTATATCTGTCTGTCCTACGATGTATCCGCTGCCGCTTCTGATCAAATATATCGTTCCTCTTTTTTCAGTCTTGCTTCCCCTTATTTCCCAGCTTTTAAAATTATCCAGAACCATTCCTATCCATGGATCCTTAATGATCAGCCCGTCCATTTCTTCTCTCCTATATTCCGTAGTCACTCATATCCATTTGCCCTGGGATCCCCCCCTCTTCGTCTCCTGTTTCTCCTTTTTGGCATCTAATTACAATCTCCTGAAGCAAGTACAGATCATCCTCTTTTACTTTATCTGCCATCCGCATAATTTCACCTGCGAAGAACGCAGCCCATTCCGCCTTACCCCACCATTCTTTCGGCGTGTCCATTTCGGACACGTCCAGCGGAACATTATCGTCTTTTTTTCCCGCTGCCATGTTCTCTCTCACCCATCTTTGCAATACTTTTGCATCCCTGGATGCCAGTTCTGCTTCCGCCGCTTTTTCTTCTGCCTCTTTTTCCTTATATTTTGCTTCCGCTATCTCCTTTTCGGTCTCCTCTTTCTGCTTTTCATATTTTTTCCGTGCCTTTTCTTTATCTTCTTCCGCTTTTTCGGCCATCTTTTCATATTTTTTCCGTGCCTTTTCTTTATCTTCTTCCGCTTTTTCGGCCATCTTTTCCGACACCCTCGCCGCTATTTCCTTTGCCCGTATATCCTCTCCCGCTTTCGCTTTTTCCGCAATTTCTTTCTGCTTTTCCTGCGGAAGTTTCGACGCTTCATAAGCCGCAGTGATTCCTATATTCCCATTGGCAAACTCTTCCTTTATCTCCGGCGCAGCATTATGACTGATGCTGTCCATTCTCGCTATGTTCGTTGGACTTTCATTCATTAATTCTGCTATGGTATCCCTTAATCTTCCCGGAAACTCCAATCCATCCTCTTTTTTTGCCCGGATAAGAGCCTCCTTCAGTTTTTGTGCCTGTTGCGTTTTTTCCCATGCGGTCAATTCCCTGTTGTATGCATTCCCCATAATAAGAGACAAATCAAACATCGCTGGGGTCATATCTTTATATAAATACCGCACGCTCTGAAATTTTTCATGCCCCCGCTCAATATTCATAATATTTGCAAGGTTCCTCCGGTGTCCGCTTACTATGCGGTATTCTCCTTCCACCCTTCCTAATACTGTCGGCTGCTGCTGTCCTACTGTCAGAAAACTATCCGCCAGCTCTTCTATTTTTTCTTGTGAATAAAAATTGCTTTCTGAAGGTTTTACATCATACGGGCTTAACCAAATTTCTGCATATTCATTTACGCCCCCTTCTGCCGCCGCTTTACTTTTCACATTCAGAATATCGCTAATACCAAACCTGGCCATATTTATTTTTTTACCTCCCTTTCCCTGTATATTGTGTGACAAACTTTTTGTAATCCTGTGCCGCTCCACAACAAGGGCTATATTCATAAATTGGCTTATGAAGGAATGTGCTTTCTGCCACTTTCCGCGAATACCTTATCCTCCATAACAAGAAATCTTTTCCGTATACCCCTGCCCCTACTTCTTTCTTCATTTTTCTCGCCAGCCATTCCTCCCCCGCCTCCTCTCCGTCTGTATTCTGGTACGCTGTCACTAAAATTCCTTTTATGTACAAAGACGGATTAAACTGCCGCACATCCTTTATTTGGTCTTCTAAAATATCCAATCCTTCCAATGCCCATTCATCTATTTTTACAGGAACAATTATCTCATCCGCTGCCACCAGTGCATTGACCACATGGATCCCTATATCCGGCGGGTTATCTATAATGCAGTAATCATAATTATTTTCCACCGCCTTTTTAAACTCCTTATACCTCTCTATCTGGTTTTCTGTTTCATCGACTGTCAAATTCCACATCGCCCCCATAAGCGACATATTGGCAGGAACAATGTCTATTCCTTCATAATCCGTCTGCCTGATCAGCTCCCCCGCTTCTTTCCATTTCCCCGAAAGCAGTTTTGAGATCGGTGCTACCTCCTCGGCGCAATACTTTTTATATGCTTTGCTCAAATTTCCTTGTTTATCATTATCCAAAAGAAGGACTTTATATCCCCTGCGGTATAATTCATATGCCATATTCACAACTGTAAAAGTTTTGGACACACCGCCTTTTAAATTCACTACACTTATTGTTTTCATTTCTATATGTTTTCCTCCCTTCCGCTGCCCATGACGGCCTAAATCCTTGGAAGCCACGCACAGGCAGCTGTCTTATTTTCGTGGTATATTTAAAATTTTCCAAAAGGCTTTTTGTTCTGCTCTTCAAAGTCTTCTTTTTCTGCCTTCTCCGCTTCATACTGCGCGGTTTCTGCTTCACTCTCTGCGATTTCCTTATCCAAATAAATGTTTCTTCCTATGTCGCTGTATTTATACCTTACATCTGCCAGCATTTTATAATTTACGCAGAACCCCTCCTGATCCGTCCTTACTACAATCCCCTCTGCCGAAAAGTATCCGCCAGCACTGACCATAAGTCCGTATACGGTCATTCCTTCTTTGATCTCCATGCCGCTGCCATTTATTTTTTCCTTCTCTTCCTCTCCCATAGCGCCTTCTCCTTCCATTTTTTTCTTTCTTCCACATCACTTCTTTTCATCCCTCTATCTCATCGCCTTCAACTTCCACAAGAAGATATTCACATTCCGAAACTTCTCCATCTTCGCACAATCCGTCCCAGTCTATTTCCCCGTTGTTAAAATCCTCTTGTTGCGCCTCAATTCCAAGCGGACAGCTAAAACAATAACACATGCCTATTTTTTCCCCGCTTTCAGACTCTTTTGTTTCTTCTTGTTTTGGATGCTTGCAGTTATAATAATTATTTATACACTCTTTTTCGTAAGAGTAAAAATATGGACATTGTAACGAAAACTCATCAAATAGCACTGCTTTTTTCATAAAGCTCCTTTCTATCTTCCTTCAGATCAACGAATATCCTCTTCCGTATACCATTTCCTGAATTCTGACCGCCATTCATCCTCACTTTTCCCCAGCACGTTCACATAATAATTCTGGCATGCTATTTTCATATTGACGGAAAAGATCCTGTTTTCATGTATGGAATATTCCTCTCCCCTGTGATAATCCCTCCGCAGCGGAAGCATAAACCCATATTTTTCTGACATCCTTTTGTCTGCCGCCCCGAATATATGGTGTACTTCCACATTTCTTATCCCCCCTGTTATATAACATCTTTTTAAATCTCCTGTGAAAATGCTGTAATACGGCTCCTTCCTTTTCCTGGCTGTTTTCTGTTTTGCCTTAAGCCGCGTTTTTGTTCGGAGCGGCGTTTTCTGCCGCAAATACGCCCTTCTTTTCAGCCCATTATTCCTTTTGAGCGGCGTCCTCCGCGCCATCTGTACTATCTCCTTTTTTTTCATTCTGCTTCTCCCTTTTCTCTAAATCGTATACCATCCTTTTTTGATAAGAATGCTTCGCATCCCCCTCCCCGCTCCATACATGGCCGTCAAGGATATTTTTTACTTTCATCCATAAGTCCTTATTCTTTACTTCTCCGCCTTTCGATCTTTGAAACCCCTTTTCCTCCCATTTCTGGTAGCTTCCGTTTTCCAGCGGGGCAAGTATGTACCGGCATCCCATATATATTTTTAATTCCGCCGGATCCTTGATCCGCCCGGCTCCTCTCTCTACTGCTGTCAGCACCGCCCTTTCCAGCGATACATTCTCCCCGACCGCGGTCGCAGTCTCCGTTTCCTTTTTCCCCGGATATTCCAGCACATACATATACCGCCTCCGGCATTTCTGCACCCGCGTTGTTGATACTTCAATGTACAGGTTCGCTTCTTCCATCAAGACATTCTCTCCTTGCCACATTGTAAGATGTTCCAATCTGTGCCGCCGGATTTTACGATTTCAATAGATTTTCCAAATGCCATTCTTGCAGATATTCCTATTTGTGTATCTGATGTATTTAATACTTTTTCTTCTAACAGCTCCACAACCCTATTCACGTCATAGGCGGTTTTCTGCCAGTCTATCAACTCGCACATTTTGTTGACCTTATCTGCCGGATAATTATTGACAATAGACATTCCGGCAATCTGTTTTTTAAATTCATCCGCATCAATCAATCTCATATTCCGCCTCCCCGTTCCTCCTGGGTACATACCCCGCTGCTTTCTCCAGCACGGAGACTGCATAAAGGCTCCTCGGGCGGCTCCCTGCAAGGCATTTGTCTGCGCCGGCTTCCCCCATGCTGTACGCAAACAATGCATGGATATCATTCCCGTATTTTGCCATGTATTTTTCCATCAGCCACGTTGCGCAGTCCGCATTGTCATACGGGTCAAAAAGATCCAGGCTGCGCCCAAGCGCCTCCTCCGCTTCCCGTGCGGTTTCCGGCATAATCTGCCACATTCCCAATTCTCCTCCAGAACCAATGGCGTCAGGGGTAAAACCGCTTTCTTGATCCGCCATAGCTACTATTGTCCTATATTCTAATCCCCTGCTCCCGCAAAGTGCCGCCAGCCATTCCTGGAAGCCATCGTCCAGCGGCACATCATACAGCGTATGCATTCTGGTTTTCTCCGTTTTACCTGTTCTCCTTCCCCACGCCCTTTGCTGCTTGTCCATCTTTACAGTTTCCCCTTCCCATGCCAGCGTTTCCCCTATAATTGCCACTTTGTTTTCTTCCCTCCCCGCTGTCGGATCCATCTTTCCTTCCAGCAGCATGCATATTGCAACAGCTGACACGCACAGGAGGGCGGCTGGCATGCATGCTGCCTCCTTTCGTCTTTTCCCAACTTTTCTTCCTTGCGTTGATACGGATGTAATAAGCGCAGTTAAACTTGTTATACATGACTTCCGCACCCAAAAAACGGAATTCTTTCCATTGTTCCTCTTTTTCAAAATATCCCCTGATTTCTTCATAATCCTTTACCATCCTTTCTACCTGCCGTTTTCCCGTCTTGGAATGGCTTACGGATATCTTCGGTTTTTTCAGGTTTTTCGAAGAGTTCCACCGCCTTTCCCATTTCCCCCTCTTTTTATCCGCCAGATACCCGGCAAGCCCTCCGAGTCCTTCCTCCCCTTCATAAAGCCTGGAAGAATCTTTCCTTATAGCGAATTTCCACATGCCTTCCAGCGTGTCCCTCTCTATCCCCCCTTCAATAATTAAATGGTAATGGCATCTTGGCCCTTCACCGCCTCCGTCCCATTCCGTTATGTATATATATTTTGCATTGCCCAGCCCCTGCTTCTTCCGCAGCCGGTTTACTCTTGTCAAGTAATTCCTTATATTCTTTTTAGCCTCTTCTTCCGTTTTCGGGTAGTTCCCCTCATCATATGTCAATGTCAACCAGAAATCCCCTTCTCCAAAATTCGCCTCCACAAGCCTTACAAACTTTTTCTTTGAATTTTTCTCGTTCAAATCCCTTTGCGCTTTTGCATTTATTTTTATTCTTGATATTGGTATATCCCCTTTGTTTTTGAATATAGGGTATATCTCTACCTCAAATCTTTTCCCGGAACGTATCATTTTGGTAGCATAATGGAGGCCGACCTTGTTCTCCATCATTACCTCCACGAACAGCTGATCCAGATCCTTCACATATTTATCAAAAGTATTTTCATAGTCGTACTGATCCCTGATTTTTCTCTTTCCGCCCATCATCCAATCTCCACAATCATCCTTTCCCCGCAAATGATTAGTTACTATCTCATTACAAGGCCGCATAAGCCTGTCCGCCTTTTCCTTTTTGCCTTGTCCTGCAACGCCTAATAAAAAGAAGGGATTCGCAAATCCCCCCTCTTACATAAGCCTTACATTTACTGCTTGTTTTTTTGGGAACCCGTTTCCTATGCTGAACTGAACTCCATACCCGCAATATAGGATTTTAGACGGCACTTTTACCTCGCTCTCATGTACAAAATACTCTTCCCCATCATCCCCTCTAATGTATCCGAATTTTTTCATTGTATTGTATGATATTACTTTTCCTATCATCTTTTTCCTCCTTATAAGGAACCAGCTAGGCAGGTTCCTTATTTACTTTTTCTACCGTTACTTCCATTGTGTTGTAATCCAACCCCATTTGATCTGCAAATAACCTTAAAAGGATTTCCTTGATCCGCGTTTCGCGTTCTGGTGTCAGTTCCATATCCAATCCTTCCATGGGAAATCCTCCTTCCCCACCTTCTAATTCTTTTTATTTTTATGTATCACTGCCTGTACATCATGCCACCGCTTTTTTCTTCCTGCCTTTACCCCTATAAAGACATCAGCCTTCTCTTTTCTTCGTCTGTAGCCTCCAGCTCCGCAAAAATCGTAAGAAGGTTTCCGTATGTAAATGGATCCTTCATTTCTCCCTTTTTATATTTTTTAGGGTTGAGCCTGGCAGAAAGCGCCCCTTGCTTAATCCCAAGTTTTTCCGCCAGCTCTTTTTGCGTAATTCCTTTGCTATGCATTCTCCCTATTATCCACGCGGCCAGATCCATTATCATGTATTCTTTCTTTTTTAATTCTATTCTTGGCATCTAATCCTCCTTTTTTCAGGAAAATGTTCCCACTGTATATCGATCACTCTTTCTGCCCATGTCATTTCCTTCATTAAGTTAAGATTCCGCTTTCTTTAAAATCCCTTATTGGCTCTCATACCCCATCAATTTCTTTTCGTATGACCTCCAATTCCTTTATCATTTCCCGCATAAATCCCGCGTTGCTAGCGGCACATTTCATGCACCCTCTCTCGGCCAATTCTTCCCAGCTTTCCACTTCTCTTTCCCGATATTTTGTGGTCATGAGGATATATGTTGTTAATGTATTCCACTGCCCATTCGTGAGCGTTACTTCCTTTTCTTCCTTTCTCCATTCCTCTATAGTTTTATCCGCTCTAGTTTCTTGCTCTCCTTTTTCCCCTTTAATCATTCCCCCAAAATTATGTTCTATTTCCTTTAATATTTTTCTGAATTTCTCTGTGCGTACTTCATCCAGGCATATCGTTTTTGCATCCTTTGTCACCGTTTCAATTTCCTCAATATAACTTTTTAATGCTCTTTTCATCTATTTCTCCTTTCTGCTTTTCCGGCATCTGCCGGTTCTTCCAGTTCCCCTTCCCCCAATTTCTGCTGCTCTCTGTTGCCATTACCATTCCTTTTTCTTATACTGTATGTACAGGCTCCTGCCAGAGCCGAGTACCAAAGAAAGGAACATACATATGAAACTAAAAAAATATCACGTTGATACAAGTCCACTTACTCCCGAAAATCAAGAAAAAGCCATGTATTTTATTGAAGTCAATGCCTATAACCACCAATTCATTCCCAATACAGATGGCCAGTACGTGTGTTTTTGGGAAGAAAATGTTAAGCCTTCTGCCTTCCCAGCGCTTTTTGGATGCGTGATTGAAGAACTTCCGTAGGCATAAATGTTTTGATTGTTGTCCGCGGCTGTTCAGGATCGTAATCTATCTCTATTCTGAACGGCTGCGAAAAATCCAGTCCTTCAAGAATTATGCCGCTCAACTGGATCATGTGTGCAAAATCCTTCGTAAAGCATTTGCTCACCCATGGTTCTGAATCAAACTCAACAGACTTTAACTTTTTAACGTTCTTTTCATCTATGCCTCCTTCTGCGCTTCCGCCATCTGCCGGTATAGGTTTTTTCCCACCCCTCTGCCTTTCCCTTGCCTCCCGGCATTCCTCAACTGTGCCGATTTTCTTATATTCCGCATATTCCAAAAGTGTATGCAACAGTCCTGTACTAATGCCGCTTTCGTCAACTTCATCTTGTCCTTCACTGATAATCTGTAATATTTCCTTGATTTCCTCGACTGTGCCGATTGCCCGGTACTGCCGGTTTTCTTCTTCGTTCAGTTCTACTTTTTCAACTCTTTCATTATCCATTTTCCTTGCCTTCCTCCTCATCCAGCAATGTCATTTACTTAAGCCTTCCCTCTATTAAGTTAAGGCTCTGCCCCCTCCAAAATTTCTCTTGCCCTTTCCTATCCCTTTTCTTATACTGTATGTACAGGCTCCTGCCAGAGCCGAGTACGAAAGAAAGGAGAACTGTCTCTTGCGAAATTCAATTATTGTAAGTGTCTCGGAACTACGCTCTCTCATTCAGGATGTTCGCCGCACAGGAAAAACATATGTCAAAGTAACTATATCGGACTCTTTTGAAGACGATGGTGAAACCTATCCTGCCGAACTTTCACTTTGTACATGCGATTCCGAAGAATGTATAGAATTTGAGCCTATTTATCCTCCAGATAATGAAGCTGAACTTTCTGCTGCCATGGACGGAGCTGTTCACATGAGTTCTAATTTACTTTAATTCCATTAAGTACGGGAGAGATGGGCAATTACCTTTTTTTCTCCCGTATTTAATCTTTCTCATTGCCTCCTCAATAATTTTTCTTTCTTTTTCAGTCAACCCTACTGCTTTAATCCTTATTCCCTGCTGTTTCAAAGCCTTCCTAATTTTTCCTCCCTTATCCATTTTCCTCACCTTCCTTCTCATTCAGATCTGTTTTTCTCTCTTCGTCCATATTCTGCCTTGCCATCAAAAGCTTCGCTCCGCTTTCAATCAAAAAGAGGCTTTTTTCATCTAACTTTGCTAAAATCTTTACCATATTTGAAAATTTTTTTGTTTCTTCTATTGTCACTTTTCTCACCCCCCTTTAAAACAAAATGACATTGTTTGGTACATTTCTTCCATTCCTTTCTTTGTTGCTCTCTATGCGAGTATTATATATCGCAATTCGAGTATTGTCAATATGTAAATATTGACTTTGCGAGTTTTCTATGGTAAGTTTATTTCAAGGGAGGAATGAACATGAAAGACAGAATCAAAAAAATAAGAAAAGATCATAAACTAACACAAGTTAAATTTGGAGAAATTATAGGAGTAAAAGGTAATACTGTTACTGGATATGAAACAGGATTGAGAAATCCTACAGATTCCGTTTTACTCTCTATTTGCCGAGAATTTGGCGTAAATGAATACTGGCTCCGTACTGGCGATGGTGACATGTATAAAGAGCCAGATGACGAAACCGCTGCCGTTGTATCTGATTTATTAGAAGAAAATAATGCATTTTATGATCTTATTATCAGCATAATGGGAACCTATCGAAAATTAACTCCAAAATCGCAAAAAGCACTAGAGAATCTTAGCCAAGAATTATTAGATGTCCTTACAAAAAAAGAGGGTTAATCCCCTCTTTTTTCTATATGACGCTTCAATATTATATATATTTGTGTTAGAAACTTTTCCTCATCAATACGATTCAGCATATCAATTATACATACTTTTATATTCTCCTTTGTCTGGATCGTTTTTCTATAGGAGGTTTCTTCCTCCTTCCTTTTCTTTGGTATTTCCATTATTTTTCTTTCGTATTTCATATAAGTCCCCTCCCTATTTTTTCTTTTGCTATATCCTTATTTTATCATATTATCGAAAATATGCATTATTTTTTATCAATTTCCATAAATTGGAAAATAGTATTTCTTTTAATTACTTATTTTATTTTTTTAGATATATTATAAATAACTAAAGCTATTAATATCTCTGAAAATATAATTCATCTAAACGCAAGAAGGAGGCGATCTTATACGACCACCTCCTCTTAGTTGTTTCAATTCCAAATTTATACATAGTTTCATATGTATATACTAAACTATGTATTTGGTTTTTGCATTAAATATTTATTATTCAAAATTTACCATATATCTTATTATTATCTTTGTATTATGCAAAAAACACACGCATTCAAGTTATTAATAAAGGCAGGGATAAGCCTTTTCCTATCTATAGCAATCTCATTCTCTGCCTTCGTTTTTTATATATTATCGCGTCTTAAAAAAATACTGATATGCCCTAATCTGTATATACCAGCGATTTTCTCCTGATTCCTTACGAATGAAATGCCGTTTCGAACCATCTTGTTCTCAATATATGATACTTGCCTTGGAAAAATATGGACCCCTTAAAGGATTGCTGTTTGGCTTTAAACGCCTTGGCCGATGCAGAATCGGAATCGAAATTACCCTTTCCTAATCATTTTTACCAAATATTCCCTTTATTTGTTCTATAATTAATAAATCTATGTTATACTATCAGCAATTAATATTCAACCAAAGAAAGGGGTATTAGTATGGATTTTATCGAAGAAATCAAAACTTTCGCATCAAAAATAGCACAACGCAAGGAAAGCATCCAGACTGAAGAAGCTACTAAAATGTCTCTGATCGTTCCCTTCTTTCAGATCCTTGGCTATGATGTCTTTAATCCTTCCGAATTCTGCCCTGAATATACCGCAGATGTCGGCATTAAAAAGGGCGAGAAGGTTGACTATGCCATATTAGACAATGGAGATCCTATCGTCCTCATTGAATGTAAGTGGTGCGGCGAACAGCTTGATAAACATAGTTCCCAGCTTTTCCGTTATTTTTCGACTACGACTGCTAAATTCGGTATTTTAACCAATGGCATTATATACCGTTTTTATACCGATCTGGAAGAAAATAATAAAATGGACATGGTTCCATTCCTTGAACTTGATATGCTTGACTTAAAAGACTATCAATTAGCAGAACTCAAAAAGTTCTGCAAAAGCAGTTTTGACAGTGATCGCATATTCAGCACGGCTGAAGAGTTGAAATATACCAGCCTTATAAAGCAGATGCTCCAAAAAGAACTGGAAGCTCCCTCTGATGGTTTTGTCCGTTACATATTAAACGACATTTATGACGGCCAGAAAAATCAAAAGGTTATAGATAAATTTACCCCTATAGTAAAAAAATCTTTTACCAGCCTTGTTACTGAGACTGTCAACCAAAAAATTTCCTCAGCGCTCAATGCAAGCCCTTCCCAAGAGCTTACCGCGGAGGAACCTTCTGAGGAAGTGGTCGAAAGTAAAATTATTACCACTGAAGAAGAGATACAGGCATTTTATATTATTCGTGGCATTCTCGCAGGAACTGTTCCAATATCTGACATTATGCATCGGGATACCGAAAGCTACTTCGGCATACTTTATCAGAACAACAACCGAAAACCTATCTGTCGACTTAATTTTGACACTAAAAAGAAACAAATCCTTATACCTGACCCAAATAAAAGTTTTATGCGTTACTATATAAATTCATTAAATGATATATATACATACAAAAATCAACTTATAGAAGTAGTTAAACGCTATATATAAATATTATTTCTTCGTTTAAAAGGGAAAAGCCCATCACCGGCCTTTCCCTTTTTCAATGTGCCGTTTGATAATGGTGTAAATCTGTCGCTGAAAAATAATATCATCTTCTCTGATCTGCTCCAACAGTTCCATTACCTTTCTTTTGTATGAGTGTCTATGTCATTCATTGCCATTTTCATTGGGCCTAATGCAAAGTAGTTTATCCACACTCTGATTAAAATGCCATTGACTGCTTTCTGCTTGTCGGTCCCTTTAGTGTCCTCTTGAATTTTTCCACGGAACCTTTATGCGATCTGCATTTCCATTCCTTTGATTTTGAATTTTTATAAAATCCAAATCCCAGATATTTGAGTTTTCCTGGCCTCGTGATATGCGTCTTTTCTGCATTTTGCATTAAAATCACAGCTTAACATTGGGTAATTGTTATTTATAAAAAAAATTATATACCTAACAGAATAAAAGAGTGACAGGCGGCAGGATAACCCTACCGCCCATCTTTTTAATAATCCCCTTTTATACTATGTATGACCGGAAGCTCTATGGATTATATTTTGAATGAAATAATTCCTTAAAGGTCATTCCTAACGCCTTACAGATTTTTTCCACTTCATATACCGTTGGCGGCACCTTCCCATTTTCTATATTATTCAATGTTGTTTTTCCTAACCCGGTCATCTTTCCCAGTTCTATCAATGTAATTCCCCTTTTGTTCCTGATCTCCCACAAGCGGAATTGCGCCATAGAACATACCTCCATAGGTACATAGTAAACTATGGACGTATTTTTATATATTGGTAAATTATGGATAAAAAAATATGCCTATCTATATATTTGGTTTTATTAGAAATATTTATATTGAAAAAAATTAAAAGATCTGTTAAAGTATAGACATAGCAAAACAACCACCTATAAGGTGGATTGGCTAATAAAGATTAGAAAAACAACCCCGTTACCGCTTAAAGTTCAGGGGTTGTTTTTCTATGTATGGATTCTTCTTATCTTTGTGCGATCACAATGTTCCCCAGCGGTATCTCTTTCTGCTCCACCCAAGTAACAAAATTTCCCTTACTTCCATCCCGGTATCCTCCTGATCCTTTTTAATCCATTTGATTTATCCTGAATTTCCTGCTATACTATTCTTGCAGTTGGGGCGGTGGCAAGCCCGCCCTTTCTGTGAATCCTTTATTTACTCCTGTTCTTTCGCCATTGCTATTTTATCCAGCAATTCCACAATCTCTTCTTTCGTATATTCCTTTTTTTCTCCGTTCGTGAAGATTAATCTTAATTCATACAACGTGGACATTTTTACGCTTTGCATTTCTCTTTCTGTCATTCCCTTCACTACCTCCATATTTATTCTCCTTTCCGTCCATCAGATTTACTTGCCCCATCTGATAATACTATTATAAACTGTTTTTGGTTTATTGTCAATATCAAAATTAAACTTTTTACGGTTTATTTTCCACATATTTTATTATGTTTCCCGGTTGCATATCCAATAATTCACAAAGTTGTTCTAATGTCTTTATGCCTACCATTTCTCCTTTTCTCAACTTCTGCATAGCAGACTGACTAAGTACATTTTCCTTTAATATGCGAGTGCTATTATACCCGGATTCCTTTAACGTTTTTATCACATCTATCTTATATGCCAACATACCTGAACCTCCTTTATTCCATTGTAATTTGATACGAAAAAAAAGTCAAGAAAAATAATCCAAAAAAAGTTTAAAAAGCGCTTGACATTAAACCAATATTGGTTTATAATATGCTTATCAAATGAACGGAGGATATGGGAAATGACAAAAGAACTCACGAAAAACGATATGATTGAAGAAATATTAAAACACCAAACCAGAACAAATGATTTCATTTTTACAAAAGAAAAACTCGAAAGCATAAATTTTGAAATTTTATCTATTATTTACGAAGCAAGTAAACACATGGTTAAAAAATAACCACACCACCCACCCGGCGGGGTTGCGCCGGGAGAAAGAAGGGAAGATATGAACGCAATCGAAAAATTAAGAAAAGAAGGATATCCTTACAAAATCAAAGGAAATGGCGGATATACCGCAGTATTATCTGGAATACAGCCGCTTCTTGACGGAGAGTATGAAGCTATCTACCGTTATCCGGGCGGTGAGTGCGTACACCATATATCTGAAATTAAAGCATACTTTGAAGTTATTGAACAGTAAAGAACAGGCGGCAGGATAACACCTACCGCCCTTTTTCTACATATCCGGCAGGAGAACGGTTGTAAATAAATATTATATATGCTATATTTTATTAATATAATTAGTATCGTATTATTTCGCGTTATATTTCCATCAAATCTTTTCGAAAGTAGGTGTAATATGAAAATCGAAAAACTGCCCTCTGGTTCTTACCGAGTCAGGAAGATGTATAAAGGAAAGACTTATTCCGTTGTATTCCCATACAAGCCAACGCAAAAGGAGGCTATGCAAGCCATGGCTTCGGAGTTAGATAAAGTAAAAGACATATCTTCTGCAATGATTTTCTTAACAGCTGCACAAAGGTACGTGGATATGAAAAGGAATGTCCTTTCCCCTAGAACCATCAAAGAATACTCTGAAATGCCATCCCGTTATCCAGAATGGTTCCAAGTCCTCCCAGTGTCCGAAATCGGCCAAGCAGAAATTAACCGGGTAATAAATGAGCTTTCAAAAAATAAGTCTCCTAAAACAGTACGTAATTACCACGGATTTTTAACGGCTGTTCTTGGCGTTTTTCGCCCCAACTTGAAAATTCGCACCACTCTCCCGCAAAGGATCAAACACGAACCCTACACGCCTTCGCAAGAAGATATAAAACGAATCTTACAAGAGGTACAGGGAAGCAAATACGAAATTCCTATTATTCTGGCTTGCTATGGAATGCGCCGTTCTGAAATCTGTGCTTTACAACCCGAAGACATAGAAGGAGACATCGTACATATCAACAAGGCACTTGTGCTGAACGAAAACAAACAATGGATAATTAAGACTACAAAAACTACAGAAAGTACTCGGGATATTATTATTCCAATGGAATTAGCAGAAAAAATCCGGCTCCAAGGATATATTTACAAGGGCCATCCCAATACCATATCTGACACACTTAAAAATGTGGAAAAAAAATTAGGAATCCCCCTTTTTTCCATCCATAAACTCCGTCATTATTTTGCAAGCCAAATGTCAGCATTGGGAGTGCCGGAAGCTGACATTCTAAAAATGGGTGGCTGGGAAAGTGACCATATCATGAAGTCCGTATATAGGCATTCTATGATGGAAAAGCAAGAAAAGGCTAAAAGGGATGCATCAGAAAAACTACGTAAAACCCTTTTTTCTTAAGATAATATATATGACGAATTTCGTGACAAAAAACAATATAATTATAGCTTATACAGCATAATTTAAAATGATAAATAAAGCCAAGAAAGAGCCGGAAATACAGCGTTTCATCAGCAAAACCCTCTATTTCCGGCTCTTATTCAAAACTGCGGATAACAGGACTTGAACCTGCACGGGTGAACCAACGGCACCTAAAACCGTCGCGTCTGCCAATTCCGCCATATCCGCATTACTTAGATATATTAGCATTTACCTGCTTTACTGTCAATATGAAACCCCAAACTCGAAAATCAATTTTATCAAACAGCAAAGTATCCCATGGAATGGAGCAACAACCACAACCCGGCATACAATGCTGCCCCGGACATCCCTTGTCAGCTATAGAAAGCATGGCAAAGAAATCATCCGGGGCATGCCCTCTGCGAAAAATCCGCAGTTCTATTTCTTCAATATATTCTTTTTGTAAAACTCGTAAGCCTTATCCCATTCCACTCCGTTTTCCGGCTCGTAAACCGTAGGCGCTTCCGAATTGGCGATCACTTCCCTGGCTTCTTTCAGGTTCTTGATGACTCCCCCTGACATAAGCTGGATCGCGATATTACCGAATACGGTAGCCTCCACCGGTCCCGCTATGACAGGAATACCGCTTGCATGCGCCGTAAACCGGCAAAGAAGCTTGCTCTGGATACCGCCGCCTACCATATGGATCGCATGGTAGTCCTTCCCGGTACATGCCTTGATCTCTTCCAGGGCATAACGGTATTTCAGCGCCAGGCTCTCATTGATGCAACGGACGATCTCCCCTTCCGTCTGGGGAACTTTCTGCCCGGTGCGCTCGCAATACTCCCTGATCCGTTTCGGCACATTGCCGGCAGGGCTGAACTCAGGCGCGTCCGGATCGATAAAGCATTGGAAAGGCTCCGCCGCCTCGGCCAGCTTCTCCAACTCGGAAAAACTATATTCTTTCCCTTCCCGTATCCACTGCCTTCTGCTTTCCTGGATCAGCCAGAGGCCGATGATATTCTTAAGGAAAGAAGTCTTGCCGTCCGTTCCCGTTTCGTTCGTTATATTCAGCTCTTCCGACTGCTTCGTCAGAACCGGTTTTTCCAGTTCCGTCCCGAACAAAGACCAGGTTCCGCAGCTGACAAAGATAAAATCATCTTCCTTCGAAGGCACTGCTGTCAGTGCGCACTGTGTATCGTGTCCCGCCACGGCGACCACATCCATAGCACCGATGCCCAGCTCTTCCTGGATCTCTTTTCTAATGGGGCCAAGAAGCGTCCCCGTAGGAACCACTTCCGTCAGAATCTTCTTCGGAATGCCGAATTTCTCCGCCACTTCCATCACCCAGCCCGGTGTCAGCGGATCGCTCATCTGAGTGGTGGATACGATGGATCTTTCGCTTTTCTTTACGCCGGATAAAAAGTAATTGAACAAATCCGGCATTAGCAGCAGACAGTCCGCCCGGTCAAGAAGCTCCGGGCGCTGCTCTTTTAATGCCAACAGCTGGAATGCCGTATTGATCTCCATAAACTGGTTGCCGGTCAGTTCGTAAAAGCGTTCCCTGGGAATGAGGGTAAATCCTTTTTCCACCATTCCCTCCGTCCTGCCGTCACGGTAATGCACCGGGTTTTCCAGCAGATACCCCTTTTCGTCCAAAAGGCCGAAGTCCACGCCCCAAGTATCCACGCCGATGCTGTCCACGCTTCCATAAGCCTTTGCTTTGATCAATCCCTGCTTGATCTCATGGAAGAGACGCAGCACATCCCAGTACATCGTACCGTTTACTATGACCGGATCATTGGAAAAACGGTGTATTTCCTCTGCCGTGATCTTATTCCCGTCAAAGGTTCCCAGCATGACCCTGCCGCTGGAAGCGCCAAAGTCCACTGCAAGGACTTTCGTTTCTTTTTTGGCTACATCCATTCTGTTTCCTCCGTCTCTTATTTATACAGCGGTCCGTATGTCTGGCATGCTCTGAAGTCCTGGCCCTCTTTATCCATGCCGAAAGCATTCCATGCTGCCGGACGGAATATCTTTTCTTCCGGAACGTTGTGCATAGCAACCGGAATTCTTAACATAGAACACATGGTGATCAGGTCTGCACCGATATGGCCGTAGCTGATCGCGCCATGGTTAGCGCCCCAGTTATTCATCACGTCATATGCCGTCTTAAATGCGCCTTCGCCTGTAGTTCTCGGTGCGAACCATGTGCAAGGCCATGTGTAGTCCGTTCTCTTCCAAAGCACGTCGGTTACTTCCTCAGGAAGTTTTACCGTCCAGCCTTCTGCGATCTGAAGCATGGGGCCAAGTCCTTTTACAAGGTTCAGACGGATCATTGTCACCGGCATCTCCGCTTCCGTTACAAAGCGGGAAGAATAGCCGCCGCCTCTGAAATAACCGAAGTCTGCCGCATTCCATGTGGTAGCTTTCAGGATCGCTTCCTGGTCTTCTTCCGTTACTTCATACCAAGGCTTCATCACGCCGTTGCCGTCCGCATCTTTTGCCTGTCCGCAAGCGTCCAGACATGCCGCGCCCGAATTGATCAGGTGGATGAACCCGCCCGCTTCTTTTGCAACGCCTTCGATATCGTATCCTGTCGCTTTCTTCACTGCTTCCGGACTCCAGTATGTACGTACATCCGCGAAAATCTGCGCCCGGTTAGTGAGCAGTTTCATAAACATCATGCCAAGACCGTTCAAAACATCGTTTTCCGTCGCCAGAACATAAGGCTCCCTTGCACCGTTCCAGTCGAAAGAAGTATTCAGCATCGCTTCCGGGAAATCGCAGTTCGGATAGAAGTCTGTCCACTGTCTCTGTCCCTGGAAACCTGCGGCAATCGCATTGTGGCCGACCATTTCTTCTTCTCTTCCTTCCGGCAGGTTCTTGTTGCCGTTCATCAGGTCTTTGATGATAATCATCATTTTTACGACAAATTCCCAATCCTTCTCTTTTTCCTCTGCGGATTTCTGAACTGCTTCCGGATTCTTGTCGAAGCCTTCTTTGCATTTCTCTTTTGTCCATGCCAAAGCTTTTTCAAACTCAGCCTTATCGTAAATTTCTTCCGTCATACGGCGGATGATTTCCACCTCGTCCACGGATTCCACACGCATGCCGAGATATTCCTCGATAAATGCAGGATCGATAATGGAGCCGCCGATACCCATACAGATAGAACCGATCTGTAAATAAGATTTTCCTCTCATAGTCGCCGCCGCCACTGCCGCGCGTCCGAAACGGAGCAGTTTCTCTTCCACATCCGCCGGAATGTCGGTAGCGTCCGCATCCTGTACGTCATGGCCGTAGATGCCGAATGCCGGAAGCCCCTTCTGTGCATGAGTTGCAAGAACGCTTGCCAGGTAAACTGCGCCCGGTCTTTCCGTTCCGTTAAATCCCCATACGCCTTTGATCGTCATAGGATCCATATCCATTGTTTCCGCGCCGTAGCACCAGCAAGGGGTTACGGTCAAAGTAATGGAAACCCCTTCTTTTTTAAACTTCTCCGCGCATGCTGCCGTCTCGCCTACGCGTCCGATCGTGGTATCCGCAATCACTACCTTTACCGGCTCGCCGTTGGAATATTTCAGGTTTTCGGTAAACAGCTTCGCTGCTGCCTTTGCCATATTCATCGTCTGGTCTTCCAGAGATTCCCTTACCTTCAAATAACCCCTTCTTCCATCGATCGTCGGCCGGATGCCGATTACCGGATAATCCCCAATCATTCTGTTTTCTGCCATCTAATAATACCTCCTTTTCAAAAGACACTCATTGGTTACTATTAATATAATAATATCACTCGTTTTATGAAACGCATTGTGATATAATAGCATAAAATATAACAATATTCACTTTTTCAGGATCAGGCAGACATATCGAAGATGCCGCCGTCCTCTTACCTGCAAAAACAAGGAGAAACCTATGCTATATCTGGATTACAATGAAAAGCAAATGCATGGAACGAAAGAATTTCCCATCGCTTTTTACCATGTGGATAACAGCCATCCCCGATATGAAATGCCTTTTCACTGGCATAAAGAATATGAAATCGTAAGAATCCTGCAGGGAGAGTTCTGCCTCATGCTGGCGGATCAGGAGCTTATTGCCCGCAGCGGGGAAAGTTTTCTTATTCCCAGCGGCGCGATCCACGGAGGAATGCCGGAAAACTGCATTTATGAATGCCTCGTTTTCGATTTGGACATCCTCTTTCTCCACGCGGACTCCTGCCGGCAGTACTTAAAAAAAATAAAACATCAGGACATTATTATCCACCCGATCATCACCGCCCGGACTCCTTCCCTGTGCCTTGCCATTGACAAACTGTTCTCTTCCATGTCCCAAACCTCTCCCGGCTTTGAACTCACCGTCATCGGCTCCCTTTTCGAACTGTTCGGCCTTATTTTTCTGGAAAAATATTATACTTGCAGCACACCCGGCTTTGAATCCCCTTTTCGGCACATGGAACAACTGAAACCGGTCTTCGAATATATCGAAAACCATTATTCCTCCAGCATCAGCTTGCAGCAGCTTTCGCAGATCTCAGGAATGTCGCCAAAATATTTTTGCAGGTACTTCCAGACTATTGCCCATAAGACACCTATGGATTACCTGAATTATTACCGAATCGAACACGCCTGTACCATGCTTTGCACTACCGATTCCCCCATTACCTCCATCGCCTACGACTGCG
>Ga0137308_101396_pt1 | contig 20161 bp, 14 predicted proteins | sample Inofrocosms_June_FD_97181 | JGI IMG/M metagenome (GOLD analysis project Ga0137308, IMG submission 97181) | Mouse cecal microbial communities from Vienna, Austria - N-Acetylneuraminic and N-Acetylglucosamine D2O microcosms_June | ecosystem: Host-associated > Mammals > Digestive system > Large... | reverse complement strand
AATGAAATGGCATATGTCCAGATGACCAAGGACTTTTCCCAAGTAAAAAAAACGATACCCGGAACAAGCTTCACGAAACGCCAGCTTATCGCGGGGGCAGCGGGGCTGGCGGTGGGGCTCCCGACATTCCTGCTGCTGTACGGCGTGCTGAAAGTTGAAGCCACAATAGCTGCAGCAGGGGTTGTTGCGGCAGTCCTGCCCTTTGGGTTCTGCATCTTATTCAGGAAAAACAACCTGGGCTTTGAGAAATGGCTCCGGTTTTTTTACGAGGCCCATTTTGTAAGGAACCATGAGCGGCCTTATATGACAGACAACCTTTATGCGCACATTCTTGCGGAAGCGGCCATACAGGAGGAGGTGGAAAAAATCGTGTTTGCAGGCAGGACACAGAAGGAAATACAAGAAATAAAGAAGGAAGGGCAGTCTTCGGTGGTGACACTTGGGAGGGGGAAACATAAGAAAAAGATTAAAATACCCCTCCAAGGCCCCATTGACCCACGGGTGAAAAAGGAATTAGAGCGGTCTGTGGCCAAAGCAAAGGCTAAAGGCGAAATCCCTGAATCGGCACAGGATTCCATCCCGTATAAAGCGCCCTACCCGGACGGCACTTTCCTGTCAGATGACGGATATTTCACCCGGACGGTTGCGTTTGAAGACATTACATACCAGCTGCTTGACAACGACCCAAAGAACCAGCTGTTTGAGAGATGGTGCCGGCTGCATAATTATTTTGACCCGGAGATGCACATCCAGTTCAACTACGGGAACCTTGAGATGAATGAGGAGCAGTATAAAAAAGAATTCGAGATACCGCCGCAGAAAGACCATTTCCAGAAAGTCCGCGCGGAGTACTCGGGCATGCTCCTGAACCAGCTCAGCAAAGGGACCAACAACCTTTCAAAGGAAAGGTATGTGACTTTCGGCATCCATGCAGCCGATTATAAGTCCGCGCGGGCAAAGCTCAACAACATCAGCAGGCAGATCCAGCAGTCCTTAAAGAAGCTGGGCTGCCGGTGCCGCCAGCTGACAGGGTATGAGAGGCTGGAACTGCTGTTCCGGATTTTCCATCCGGGGACAAAAGAGAAGCTGATGTGGAACTTCGACATGCAGGCCGGGACAGGACTTTCCAGCAAGGACTTTATAGCTCCAAGCTCATTCAGCTTTAAATACGGCCCGGATTTAAATGCCACAAGGTATTTCCGGGTGGGAGACCGGATCGGGGCGGCAAGCGTAGTACATGTTTTTGCATCGGACATGGAAGACCGGATTATATCGGATGTGCTCAGCATTGACAGCAATGTCTGGATATCCATCCACGCAAGCCCCATCAACCGGAAGAAGGCGTTAGACATTGCCTCCGATAACATAACGAACCTGCAGAGCCAGATTATCAAGACCCAGATGAAAGCCGTGCAGGACGGATACGACATGGATCTCCTGCCGCCGGAGATGAAGGTGTACAAGGATGCCGGAGATAAGCTTTACCATGACCTGCAGCGCAAGGACGAGCAGCTGTTCAATGCAACCATAACCGTTGTACAGACAGGGGCAACCCGCAAGGAGCTTGAGGACAACATTTTTAAACTGGAAGGGATCCTGTCCTCATACCAGTGCAGGCTGGAGCGGCTGGACTACCGGCAGGAGCAGGGATATTTTTCCGCCCTGCCCCTCGGGAACAACACCATTGAGATAAGCAGAACATTTACGACCACGGACATGGCAATCTTCATTCCTTTCACGACAAAGGAAATGTACAGCCATACCGGGCAGTATTACGGAATGAACAGCCTGTCAAATAATGTCATCATGATCGACAAAAAGGCGCTTGTGAACCCCAACACACTGATTTTCGGGATGCCCGGATTCGGCAAGACATTCTTCACGAAAAGGGAGATTTTTGACGTCTTCCTGAAAACACGGGATGACATCCTGTGCATAGATCCGGAGGGAGAATACAAATACATGACATGGATTTTAGGGGGGCAGGTAGTAGACATATCCCTGAATTCAAAGGTGTATATCAACCCCATGGAGATCAACCTCTCCGCCCGGAACGAAGAGGACAGCGAGTATGACCCAATCGCGTCCAAATGCAACTTTGTGGCATCCATGTGCGAACTGATCCTTGGGGACAACGGGAGGCTGGGCAAGGATGAACTGGCGGTCATTGACATGGCCTGCAAAAACATTTACTACAGGCATGCAGAGAATCCGGCGCCGGATAAGATGCCAGTCTTAGGGGATCTGTTCAACGAACTGAGAACGCTGCCGGAAGAGCTGGGAAGGATCGGGCGCACGCTGGCCACATCCCTTATGCGTTATACGGAGGGGACATTATCCTATTTCAACCACCAGTCAAACGTTGACATTAATTCAAGGGTGGTATGCTTTGACCTGAAGAAGATGGACGGGAACCAGAGGGACCTTGCCATGCTGATCATCCAAGACCTGATCTGGAACAGGGTCTCGCTGAACAGGGAGAAGGGCAGGGCTACGCGGGTGTACATAGACGAATTCCACCTCCTGCTCCGCGCCCCTACAACGGCGGCCTATTCCGTGGAAATCTACAAGCGGTTCCGTAAATGGGGCGGCCTGCCCTGCGGGATCACCCAGAATATTAAAGACATGTTCCGCTCACCGGAGATCCAGAACATTCTGGACACTACCAATTTTATAGCCATGCTGAACCAGTCCGGCGATGACGCAAGACTCCTTGCGGAGCATCTGGAACTGTCTTCGGAAGAAGAAAACTACATCAAATCCGGGGAGGCCGGGAAAGGGCTTATCTGGGTGGAAGGGGCAAAAGTCCCGTTTGAAGATGATTTCCCCAAGAACACACTCTGCTACAAAGTGATGACCACCAAGCCCGGAGAGATGATAAGGGACAGTGAAGCGAAAAAGCTGGGGTTAGGGAATTAGCGTGAAAAGTACTTTTAACTGCCTTCGGCAATTTCCACTCGCAGCAAGGGCTGCTTCGCGGAGAAGTACTAAGTTTCACGCCGAAAAACGCCAGAAACAGGCGTTTTTCATCTTTATCTGAGATTCCGCAAAGCGGAATCATGGAGGTTAGCATGGAAAACAAAAACAGGACAGAGCAGGAGGAAAGGCTGCAGAATAAAAGCGGACAGCTCCGGTTAAACGGCTTTGGCAGGAACAAGACATGGGACATGAAAGAAGGGAAAACCAGACAGCATCTCCGGCGTACAGAGAAAAGCATGCAGAGCGGCTCCCCGGAGGAGCGGCTGCGGAACCTTGGAAGGGAGCTGCAGAACTCAAATAAAAAGCTGGAAAAGCTGGACAGGAACAGGCGCGTTGTAAGAAAGATTTCTGTTACTGCCAAAGAAGGCGCTCCGGGATCCGGACCGAAGGAAAGGACCAGAGGGGGGAGGCTTTCATCCCGGACATATTCCCGCCTGCTGAAACGGGTAAACCCCGGACTGGATACAGCCGGCACGGGGTTTGTAAGAGTGCAGTTCCGCCCCGCTGTCCGGAAAGACTACCAAAAAGAACATTCCCGGATCCGGAGGCAGGAGAACCGGAATTATGCCGGAGGGAGGCTGCTTTTCAGGGAGGCCGGGAAGACTTTGGGAAATGACAAGGAAAGCGGCGGCGCATCCACCGATTCCATGATGAAAGAAGGGGCTGAGGCTGCAAGGGAGACAGGCCGCCTGCTGTATAAGGGCGGCCGGAGGGCTGTCCACCGGCTGCAGGAGAATTATGCAGACACAGTAAATAAACGGTTTGATGCAGAGCTGCTGCGCTATAACCGGCTGCAGGCGGACTATAAAAGGCTGAGCGAACGGAAGGAAAGCCTGAAAGGGGAGCCGGCCCTGAGGCAGGACAGCAGCGGCAGGGGAAGCGGCCATCCGGACAGCAGCCCTGAAGGCACAAAAGGCCGTAACGGCAGCGCGGGAAACAACGGCAGACAGGGCAGCGGGCGCCGTAACCCGTCTGCGGCGCCGGAAGCCTATAAACAGCGTGCCAAAAAGCGCCAGATAACGGAGAACCACCGGCAGAACCAGAAAAGCACCGGAAGAAGGGCTTCCCAGCACCGGCAGAAGGCAAAAAAGAAAGCCAGAGAGAAAGCCGTCCGGACAAAACATACCATTACAGGCCTGATAACCGGAACCGGTGCGGCCCTCCTGCTGGCAGGCGGCGCCGCAGCCCTCATTTTTGCTTTACTGATAATAATAAACTCAGGGGCATCCATCGGGACGGCTTTCGTATCAATGAACGATTACAAAACCATGACGGAGGCCACAAATTATTTTAGCGACAAATGCACCTGCTTATATATGTACCTGAACATTGACTGCAGCGAGGGCATAGAGCCGGATCTGGAAGAAGAACTGGAGGAAGACATTTATGAGTTTAAGTATGATGTGAGCAAACCCATTACATACAGCCAGATTGATCTGGTTGCTTACCTTTCGGCAAAATACGGGACCTTCACATTAGACGACACAGTAAAGAAGGAGCTGGATGAAATTTTTGAAAAGATGTTTAAAGTGGATGCCGAGACAAAAGAAGAAGAGCGGGAGGTAACGGATCCGGAAACAGGGGAAAAGACCAAAGAAAACAAGGAGATATGCTATGTCACGCTGAATGTTACCAGCTTTGAAGATGCCATTGCCGGGCGCCTGACAGAGGGGCAGAAAAACTCTTATCTGGGATATAAGCTTTCAAGCTGCGGACAGCAGGTAATGAATCCTGTCATGGAGGAAAACTGGGCAGCCTTGATCTCATCACCATTCGGTTCACGCTACCATCCGATCCACAAAGAGTACCGTATGCATAACGGGGTGGACATAGCAGTTCCTACAGGCACTAAAATTTATTCGGCTGTGAGCGGAGAGGTTACAGCTGCCGGATATTCTGACAGCGCCGGATACTATGTATCCATCAGGAACCAAAACGGTTATACAGTGACCTACATGCACCTGTCTTCATACACAGCGGCCGCCGGACAGAAAATATCTGCGGGGCAGATGGTGGCTTTATCGGGGAACACCGGCAATTCCACAGGGCCGCACCTCCATCTGGCAGTGCAGGACGCAGAAGGGGGATACCTGAACCCTGTGTTCATGATCCCGCAGGCATGTGCGGGACAGGGGCAGTGAAAGGGATACAGACTATAAACAGCAACAGCAAGGAGGAAGAGGCATATGAAATGTTTGGAAAAACTGCAGGAAAGCTATGAAAAGGAGCTCGGCCTTGCAAAAAAGCATAAAAAAAGGGCGGATGAACTGAAACAGAAAATAGACGAACAAAAAACATTTATCCTGCAAAAGAAAATGCAGGAACTCCAGCTGACCATGGACGAATATGAGAGATTCCTTATGTTTGTGTCAGACAGGGACTCTGTTATATCTGCCCTGCCGCCGGAGGAGATGGAAGAAGCCATAAGGCGAACCGCCGCACAAGAGGAAGAAGAGGAGATGAAAGCAATAAATGAAGAAAGCAAAACTCTTTAAGATTATTATTCTGATCCTTTCTGCCGTCCTGTTCGCAGCAGCGGCAGTCTGGCTGCAGAAAAGCGGACGGGCCGGAAGCGGCGGGAGAAACGCTGGGAATTCCCCGGAGGATGCGCTGCAGGCGGCGCTGGGAGAGGCGGCCAAAGAGGAGCAGGAAAGTCTGGGCACTGCCGTCCCGGATCTTGCAATGCCGCAAGCAACGGCGGCACCAGAACAGGAACCAGAGACACAGCAGCCATTGGACACAGAAACATCCGGAATGAATGATACTTCTGAAAGCGGCAGGAACGGAGGGGAACCGGCAGACGTTTCCTTTCCTGAAAACATAGGGGACATCCCGCTGCATGACCTGTATGCCGCATCCGGGCAGACTGTAAGGTTCTATATTTCCCATCCCGATACAGCAGGTTATACATGGGAGTATTACGATATGGAACTGCGGCAGTGGCGCCTGAATGAACATGCGGGGGAGATAAGGGATGCAGCGGGGCATACAGGCTCTTATGCAGATTTTGAGACACCGGAAAGCCCGGCGGAATTAATGGTGAGGTGTTCGTATGAAACAACAGGAGGGCGGGCATCTGAGATTGCGGTCTTAAAGCCGCTCCCGGAAAAGGGAATCAAGGCGCTGGCGCTGGCTGACGGGGGTATAACAGCGGAAGCCGGAAAATATCTGGCAGCCTGTGAAATTAAAGTGGAAGTAACCTATGACGACAACACATCAGATGTCATAGAAGGCCTGTACGGACTGTATTTCATGGAATCTGAGGTAGAAGAGCAGTCTTCGGAGTTTGTATCCGTGGACGGAGTCCTGACGGAAAGGAAAGAGCAGACATGCCTGAACTATTTCCGGCAGTACCGGACAGTTCCTGCCGGTGAAGAAAATATTATTCTGGCATATATTCCGGAAGAGGGTTCATCCCAGCCCCAAACAACAGGAACCATTACCGGAGAAGACAGGGAGCCGCCTGAAATCTCCATGGTGGATATCCTGTCGAAAGAAAGCATCCCTGATACCCAAGGAGACATTTCCGTAACAATCCTAATAACGGCAGATGATAATGTGACACCATACCCAAGGCTGCAGTATGCCGTGGTCCAAACAGACAGGGATGCCGCAGAGGATGAGATCCCGTCCTTAACGGCAGAAGAGGACTGGTCCAGCCACCCTAAAGCCGTAGCGGCACTGAAAAGCGGCATTCCGTGGTTTATCTGCTGCAGGGACGAAGCGGGGAATACGGCAGTTTACAAATGCGGGGAAGCGGCGGAGGGCCAGACAGCCCTTGCGGAAGAGCCGGAGCCTGAAAGCGACATGCAGGCACCAGTCATACGGAATATATATGTGGAGGCAGACTAAAATGAAAAAAATAAGACATGCCTTTTCAGGGCTGGCAGCCATACTGCTTCTGTGCAGCAAGGCTGCAATGATGACGGCATGGGCCGTCAATTACAATTATGTGACGATCACGGTGGATGCCGTAGATGATTCCGGCAGCCTCCAGTATGCCATTGACAGCGATGCACCGGAAGCGTTCAGTGACAAAAGCAGTTTCCAGGTAGTCCCGGGAAGCACGCATACCATATACGTCAAAGACCTTTCCGGAAATGTAACTTCGCAGATTTATTCCATCCCGCCGGCACAGGAGGAGAACCAAGTGCCGGAGCAGAAACCGGAACTGCCCGGACAGACAGGAACCGGAACCATAAGGGCGGATACTAATGTCAGCGAGTCATATGACCCTGATACAGACGAACGAAAGATCAACATTGATGTCAACCTTGCAAACGGATCCTACGCCTCTTCCGGGGCAGGCAGTGCGGCGGAAGACGGCGGGGGGACGCTGTTTGACAAAGAGGAGACAGACGGCACGGATGATTCCGGGAAAATTTTTTACACGGTAACGACGAAAGAAGGAGAGGTATTTTATCTGGTGGTGGATCAGAACAGGGGCGAAAACAATGTATACCTTCTGACACAGGCTACGGTGAACGACCTGCAGCACCTTGCCGACCAGAACGACTATAATTTTACAATCAGCGCCACCGGCCAGAATTCCCAGATCCTGCTTAACATGCTGTCCGGGAACGGGAATACAGGGGCTGGACAGGTGCAGCCGGGAAACGGAACATCCCCGGATGCGGAGACAGGGACAAACAGCACAATCATACTTTTGGCGGCAGCTGCCGCCGGAGGCGGTGCCTATTATTTTTACAAAACCAGAAAGAACAGGAGGGAAAAGCAGATGGATGAAATTGATGCCGCCAACGACCTGCAGGATTATGAGATTGAGGGGGAGGATGAAGATGTTCTGGAATTCGACGAAGAACCGGAAGAGCAGGAACAAGCCATGAAAGACGAAGATCTGGAAGAACTTATGAGGCTGAATACAGAGGCAGTGTTCGGGGAAGAAGGTGAAGAAGATGAGCCTGTTGATTTAAAAGACCTTGATCCCGCAGAAATGGGGCTTGATGATTATGATGAATTTGGCGAAGAGGAGGAGTAATGAAATGAAACAGCCTGTAAAGAAAAAAACAGTAAAAAAAGCACCTGTCCCGGCAGGTATCCTGACCGTACTGGGAGTTATCGTTTTATGCGGTCTGGCAGCCGCCGGTTACATATATTTCGGTGAGAAAAAAGAAAATGTATCCGTCATGGCCGGCCAGTATAATTCCGGCAACCAGATATTATATGACGAAGTCATAGGATACCTGACAAACACCCTTGAGCAGGAAGAGGAGCAGAGCAAGGGCGTAGCAAGCACTGCCGTTGACAATTATGAAACCATCGTGCATTCGGGGATTACCGCATTAAACAGGCAGCATACGGAAGCTGTCCTGCAGAATGTAAAGAAGGCTATTTTAGAATATATCCCTGATGCCGGGCAGATGGGCACGGAAGAACTGGACCTGATCGCCGGGAACATTACAGAAATGATCCTATTCAACATCATAACCCAGCTGGAAGAACTGTCGGCGGACACCAGAACATCAAGCGAATATGCCACTTTATACCAGAGCATCAGCGAGGAGAAGGAGTACTTATCGGAACGTGAATTCAAGATTACTATTACTGCTTCCGTTAATGATGCATATATTGACAGTGCAGTGCTGCTGGATGCCATTTCAAACCTGACAAAAGAGGAAAGAGATTTTCTGGCAAAGCAGCTTGCAGAGATCCAAGGCAATACAATCAGGCCGGAAGTTCAGGACTGGCTGAACCAGATTAACTCAATCAATGACCTGAAAGGTGAAGACGGGGCACAGGGGGCGAAAGGTGAAACCGGAGCACAAGGCCCAAAGGGTGAAACCGGGGCACAGGGGGCCAAAGGTGAAGCCGGAGTGCAAGGCCCAAAGGGTGAAACCGGGGCACAGGGGGCAAAAGGTGAAACCGGAGCGCAAGGCCCAAAGGGTGAAACCGGAGCACAGGGAGTCCAAGGTGAAAAAGGCGAACAGGGAATCCAAGGTGAAAAAGGCGAACAGGGAATCCAAGGTGAAAAAGGCGAACAAGGAACACAAGGGGAAAAAGGTGAACAAGGGATCCAAGGTGAAACCGGCGAACAAGGAATCCAAGGGATCCAAGGAGAGCAAGGAGTCCAAGGGGAAAAGGGGGAGCAGGGAATCCAAGGGGAAAAGGGAGAACAAGGAATTAAAGGTGAAAAAGGAGAACAGGGAGTAAAGGGAACTGACGGATACACCCCGGTAAAAGGGGTAGATTATTTTACGACAGATGATGTGAATTCCATTACTAACCAGGCGACTACCATTTTGCAGTCTACACTTGGAGACCAGGTAACTTATACTTATGACGCGGCAACAAAAACTTTATACATCAACCCTAAATAAACAGAAAGGAGATGGTACAAATATGGAAAAAAGAAACTTTCTGCTACAGTTCTTGCAGTTCTGTATCCTTTGCCTGTGCGCGTGTTCCTGCTTTTTGGCGGAAAGCCTGAAGGTAAAAGCAGATTTGATTCTGGATAACCGGCAGATTGACGGATCCCATACTATTTATTTCGGCGGCCAGCCCCTGAGGGAAATACAATATGGCGGAACAGTAGTATGGAGAGCCGGAGCCTATATTACATATGTCATAGACAACAATATTTCAGAAACCCATTTTGTGCCCTATGGCCAGACGACTCTGGCGGTAACCGGCAGCAAGGCGGGGTATGAGTTTGCCGGATGGCGGCAGGACCAGACAGCCTCCGCAGATATCCTTACGGCAGACCTGTGCACCGGGGATGCCAAAACACTGTATGCAGTATTCCGTAAAACGGTCACAGTGAGCTGCTGCAATGGTTCCCCAACACCCCAGACAGCCTCCGGTTATTTATATTATAATAACGGCAATGTGCGCAGCCCCGAATTTACCATCGGCCAGCTGCCGCTGAGCGGCTGGTCAGCCCGGGGCTGGTCAACAGGCCAAGCGGCAGATGCAGGGATATCGTACAGCGCGGTAAACGGCACACCATTTAATGATGACGTGGCATTATACGGCCTTTACCAGAAGAACATAACGGCATCATTTGACGGAAACGGCGCCGAAGGCGGCTCTGTTGCGGCGCTTACCGGAACTGCCTACTATAACAGTGCCGGGAATACGGTTAACCCGGCATTTCCAATGCCGGCCAACGGATTTATAAAAAGCGGGAATACATGGACAGGCTGGCTGCAAGGCAGCACGGGCATCACCCGTACATCCGGGGAAAGCGTCACATTGTCTTCGGATACGGTTTTTGCAGCCATCTGGCAGCCCACGGTTAAGAATTTTGGTTATACAGGGAATGTTCAGGAATGGACAGTGCCTGTAACGGGTTATTATAAGCTGGAGGCATGGGGGGCATCCGGAGGAACAGGATACGGCAATTCCTACGGAATTGCACATATCCCATTGGAGGAGGTCAGCGGAGGCCCCGGTGGATATGCCTGCGGATATAAATATTTGACAGCCGGCACTGTACTGTATGTCTGCACAGGAGGAGCCGGAGGAGAATACGGTGAAAGGAAAGGCGGGTTTAACGGAGGCACGGCCGGATTTGAAAATACACACACGGATCATGTATCCTTCCGGGAACATTACATCTGCAGCGGGGGAGGCGGGGGCGCCACCCATATCGCCACAAGGGCAGGGCTGCTGGAAAACCTTGAGGGATGCACGCCGGATATTTTGATTGCTGCCGGAGGCGGAGGAGGCGGACTGGACAATTATGAGCCGGATGAAGACGGGGAAGATGATGAAATATACGGGCGCCGCGGCGGGAATGGCGGAACGGGCATTGCCCCGTCTTCCAGCACCGGTTTCGGCAGGTCGAGGACGTCGAGAAGCTGCGGCGGCGGATATTATACCGGAGATGACCAAGCAGGCGGCTCCAGCTACATAGGAGGAGTAATGCCTTCTTTGACGTACAATGGGATTAATTATGTTTCGACGACTGCTGTATCCGGGCATACAGGCAACGGCGCCGCCACGATCACATATCTTGGATATTAACCGTAAAAACTACAGGAGGAAAGAGGCAGAAATGGGAAATATATTAATAGTGGCGGAAAAACCTGCCGCCGGCGCCGATATCGCAAAAGTGGTGGGTGCGACAAAACGGGGCAGCGGATATCTGGAAGGGAACGGCTATATCGTAACATGGGCGGTAGGGCATTTAATCGGTCTGAAAAAGCCTGAAGAACACGGGGAAGAGTATGGGAAGTGGCAGCTTGGGAAGCTGCCGCTTTCTTTCCCTCTGGGCGACAGCCTTAAAGTCCTCCCCGGAACAGGGAAGCAGTTCAAGATAATTAAGGAGCTGATCCACCGGCCGGATGTTGACCTGCTGATTAATGCCGGCGATGCGGGCCGTGAGGGGTATCTGATCCAAGAATGGATCTACCGGATGGCGGGCTGTACACTGCCTAAAAAAGTGCTGTGGGCCTCCTCCCTGACAACGGCAGGGATCCAGACAGCATTAAATAATTTAAAGGATAATGATTTAGAAGAATTCCGCGGCATACTCCGGGAAGCAGAGGCAAGGGCAGAGGGCGACTACTTTTTAGGTATGAATTACAGCCGGCTGCTGACACTGACAAGGGCATACGGCAGGCAGACACTGTCCTATGGGCGCTGCCAGACGCCTCTGCTGAACCTCATTGCAATAAGGGACAAGCAGATTGAAGATTTCCAAGAGAAACCATACTGGATGGTTGAGGTTAAATACGGCAAGGGGTTTAAAGGGGTGCTCCATGGGCAGGACGGGAAGCCGGTGCACTTTCTGGACAAACAGGAGGCAGCGCAGGCATGTGAACAGGCCGGGAAGGAAAAAAACGGCACAGTAATAAAGCATGAAAAGACGGAAAAAAAGGTGAAGGCGCCCCGCCTGTATAATCTGGCCAAGCTGCAGCAGGACATGGGGCGCCTGTATAATTTTGCCCCGGACAAGACCCTGTCAATTGCGCAGTCTCTCTATGAGACACATAAGATGCTGTCCTACCCAAGGACGGACAGCCAGTTCCTTTCCATGGATATCTTTGATGAGATCGGGGAGCATTTAAAATGCTGCAGGTTCGGGAAATTTAAAGACCTGATAGACAGGATTGACCTTCCATCCATTACTGCTGACAAAAACTATTTCAACGATTTGAAAGTAACAGACCACCATGCCCTGATCCCGACAATCAATGAAGGCATGGAAAATGAATATGCAAAGCTGTCTGAAGAGGAACGCAGAGTGTTTGATGCGGTAGTGCTGTCCCTGATTGCTATATTTTATCCGGAGTACTGGTATGATGCTACAACCATTCTGGTCAGTATCGGCGGCGCCCTTTTCAAATCAAGTGGGACAACGATACGAGGGCTCGGGTTCAAGATTGTCTTAAAAGACAAAAAGGAAACGGAAGAGCTGGAAATCCTGCCGGAAGTGGAAGAAGGATCTGCAGTGGCGGTTGATTCCGCTGCAATGCCGGAGAAAAAAACACTGCCGCCCAAACCGTACAATGATGAGACGATTATTAAGCTGATGGAAAAGTACGGTATTGGGACACCTGCCACAAGGGCAGAGATTATCAAAAAGCTGCAGAACCCGGACAGGCAGTTTATAGTCCGTGAAAAAGGGACATATAAAGCAACATCCCTCGGCAGGGAGTACATAAAGGCCATTCCGGACAAATTGAAAGCTCCAACGCTTACCCGGCATTTTGAGGAAAACCTGCAGCAGGTCAACTCCGGCGGAAAAACGAAAGAGATGTTCCTCGATGAGCTCCTTCAGGAATTCGAAGAAGACATGGAGCATATTACTTCGGAAAGGATTGATGACACCCGGAAAATCGGCTATTATGCCGAGGACAGCGAAGCGCCGGATTACCTTGGCCGGTGCCCGCAATGCGGAACTGCCGTAAAATCCGGTAAATTCGGTGCGTACTGCTCCGGAAAATGCGGGATGGCATTCAGCCTTCAAGGGAAGAAGCTTACCCCGGCAGCGGTAAAAACATTATTAGCCGGGGAAAAACTGCTGGTTAAAGGGCTTGTTTCTAAAACAAAGAATACGGAATATGATGCTTATTTTACTGCAGACGGCACGGAACCCTTTTCCTTTACGAATAAAGAAGGCAGGGAGGTAAGCGGGTACAGGTTTAAGTATAAAATGGAATTCCCAAAGAAAAAAGCCAGACAGTAATTACGGCCTTATCCGGATATTAACCAGAGATGCGCCCTGTCATATCCTGATATATCAGGAATGGTTACTGACAACTTCCGGATGATCCGGAAAAATATTAATTACTATGAAAGAGGCATACAGCGGAAGCTGTGTGCTTTTTTCGTGGAAAGGAGCCCTATGGACAAGGATTATATTGAAAGGCATTACCATCAGGCGGTGCTGGATTTCAAGCTGGCTGCAAATGAAGACGAACAGTGGGATGCAAGGAAAACCATGGCAAGGCTGGAAGCACTGGCCATAGAACTGTTTGGGGAAAAATATTCACAGGAGCTGCGGGAAAAAGAACTGGACGGTCTGGCAGGAGCCCCGGAAAGAAAGACGCCGCGCCGGTACCGGCAGGGACCGGACGGACGGGTACAGCGTTCATGGAACGGGAAGCTTCCAGAAGAGTTTAATGAACAAGACACACTGGCATTCATGGCAGACACTGACCTGAAGCTGAACGGGATCCTGTCAAAAGAAACACTGGCGGCAATAGACCAGGCAGGATATGCATACCAAGACGGAGCTGTGCAGTCCAAAACCACACAGGAAGCCCGGCCTGTAAACAGCCGGACAACCGGGCCGGCAGAGAAAAAAGACAAGCTACAGGAGACGCTGGAACGTCTGGAAGCAGGAGTCTTAGAACTCTTTGAAAGCGACAGGTATAAAAATTACCTGAATGTAATGTCAAAATTCCACCAATACAGCATTAACAATTCTGTGCTGATTGCCATGCAGCGCCCGGATGCCACAAGGGTGTCTGGATACAACAACTGGAAAGACAAGTTCCACCGCCAGGTACGCAGAGGCGAGAAAGGGATCCGGATTATCCAGCCTGCGCCTTATCAAGCAAAAAGGATGGTGGAAAAAGCCGACCCTCATACCGGGGAAACCATAACCGGTGCCAACGGCCAGCCGGTTATGGAGGAAACAAATGTCACAATCAATGCCTACAAGGTAGGGTATGTCTTCGACATTTCCCAGACAGACGGCCCAGACCTGCCTTCACTGGGAAGCCCGGAACTGACAGGGGACGTAGAAGCCTACCCATTATTCCTGCAGGCGGTAGAACAGGCATCGCCAGTGCCGGTAAACTTTGAGCAGATCCAAGGCAGCTCCAAAGGATATTACCATCAGGAAGAAAAACGGATTGCAGTAAAAGAAGGGATGGGTGAACTGCAGAATATTAAGACCCTTATACATGAAATTGCCCATGCAAAACTCCATGACCGGGGCCTGCCTGAAGACAGCCCCATAGACAGGCGTACAAAGGAAATCCAGGCGGAAAGCACAGCGTATACTGTATGCCGGCACTTTGGGCTGGACACTTCCGACTATTCTTTTGCCTACCTGACAGCATGGAGCAGCGGAAAAGAGCTCCCGGAGCTGAAGGCCTCCCTTGAAGTGATCCGCAGCGCCTCGTCCGGGCTGATCAAGGACATAGAAAAAAACTATGCGGAGCTGGCAAAGGATAAGGGGCATACACAAGCACAGGAAGCTGCAGAAACAGGGATGGACATTGAGGAGAGGCAGGAAGCAGATAAGGCTTCCGGAATGCCCAAGATGGAGAAACCGGAAGCAGAAGGGAACACAGCCGGACCGCCCGCTCCGGAGCAGCCGCAGGAATCGGCACAGGATGCGGGGACGGAGGCACCAGACACGCCGGGGAAGCCCTTTGAGCCGGAAAGCATTTATAAGGTGCGGCAGAACCCGTACAGCGACAGCCCGGGAAACAGCCATATCCTGCAGGAGTATGTGACGCAGGAAAGCGGGATGGCGAAGCTGGGGGATACCCTTTACATTGGTACAACGGAAGAGTGCCAGAAGCTTTTGGGGAGGCTGGAAGCCGGAGAGCTGACACAAAGCAGCATAAAAGAACTAAACCAAGGGGAGTTTCAGAAAAAGGAACCGGGGACGGCAAAAAGTCCTGATAGAAAAACGCCAGAAGAGCACCCGGAAGGACGCCCTTCGGTTATCGGCAGGCTGCAGAGTGCGAAAGGGGCAGCATCCGGACAAGGCCGGGATACCCGCCGACAGTATAAAAACCGTTTTAATGATTTCCAGCAGAATACCTATGATTTTGATGCTCTGGAAAAGAAGCTGGCTGACAGGACGCGGAATGAACTAAAAAAACATGCAAAACAGCATGAAACTGTGCTGTAGCAGACAAAGCAGCGGGGGGAAGCGTATCCTGCCCACCTGCTGCTTTGAGCCAGGGAGGCGGATATGGAAGAAAAGACAGAGAACAGGGAGAGGAACCGCCGCATACACATACGGTTCAATGAACAAGAGTATCAGGCTTTTATGGAGTACTATAAAAAAAGCGGCCTGCAGACACAGAGGGATTTTATACTGGCCATGTGCCTGAATGGGTATCTGGTAAAAGTTGACACGTCCGGTTTAAACAGGGTGGCGGAAGAAATAAACAGGATAGGCGTCAACATCAACCAGATAGCGCACAGGGTTAATTCCACGGATGCACTGTCCATAACGGGGATGATAATGCTGCAGAATAACATGGCTGATTTATACAGCATTATCCGGAAAGAATTTGCCAGGTACGGGAAGCAGGGGTCAGGCAGGAAAACAGGCACGGGGAAGCTTGATAAAACAGCGGAAACATAATATAATGGCTGTGTTGTCGCACCCATTCTGGCAACAGAAAGGGGGTGTATCAGTTTTGGACAGCATTTCATTTTTTCTATCTGTTATGGCAGGCATTATTGCCAATTATGTCTGCAAGTGGCTAGACAGTAAAGACAGCGACAATTAGCCCGAAAGAAAACCCCAGAGGAGGCACCCTCTGGGGTTTTCGTTTGTGTATCAGTTTGATACGCATTTCATTTCTGCCTAGGCATAGTATAGCATATGCATCAGGCAATATCAAGTATTTCCCACTTTTCAAAATCCCATCCGGCAAATATTTATAAAAATGAAAGGCAGGCACATTATGGCAGTTACAAAAATCAAGGAAATCCGCAGTACACTGGGCAAAGCAATTGATTATATCTGCAATCCGGAGAAAACGGAGGGGATGCTGCTGGTAGACTCTTTCCGCTGCTCCCCGGCAACGGCAGCGGCCCAGATGGAGCTGACGGCAGGATTTGGGACGGGGCTCGGGAACAGGAAAGCATACCACCTGATCCAGTCCTTTGCCCCCGGCGAGATTACGCCGGGAAAAGCCCTGGAAATCGGGAAACAATATGCGGACCTTGTAACCGGCGGCAGGCATGAGTATGTGGTCGCAGCACACAATGACGGGGAGCATATTCATACACATATTATCTTTAACTCGGTGAGCTTTGAAAATTACAGGAAATACCACCATGGGGCGGAAGACGTGCAGCGCATCAGGGACTTAAGCGACCGGCTCTGCTTTGAAAACAACCTGTCAGTCATAGAAAAAACTTCCGGACGGAAGGGGAGAAACCATATGGGAAACCCATGGGTGGAACGTCTGGCCGATTTGATTGACAATGCAGTTCTGGAGTCCCGGTGCTTCGAAGATTTTCTTGAAAAAATGGAGATGGAAGGGGCAGTTGTCAAACAAGGGAAACACATATCATTTAAGTGCGAGCTGCTGGGGCAGGAACGGTTCTGCAGAGGGAAAACGATCGGCCCCGGATATACGGAGGAAGCGATCCGGGCACGGATTGAACGGGACGAAAAATATCTGGCAGAGAACCGTTTGAAATCCCCGGAAGAAATGAGGGCATGGAAAGCACGCAGGAAGACTTCCGGATATGCAGCCCCTAAAAGCAGGAAAAGCATTTCTGCGGAAACCCCAAACAGCAGGAACATTAACGGACTCATTGACACAAAAAAACATATGGAATCCGGAAAAGGGATGGCCTATGTTAATAAACTGGAGGAGAAGAACATTGAAAATTTTTTGAAATTTATGGGTTTTATGCAGGAGCACAACCTTCAGGATGCGGACAGTCTGGCTGTTTATGAGACAGGACAGAAAACACAGATCAATGCCCTGAATGAGGAGCTCGGGTCTAAAATCCAGCAGAGGAAGGCCCAGCAGAAAAAATATGAAAATATCCGTGACTATATCCGGTACAGACGGTGTTACACCGAATATAAGAGGGGCGGCAGCCAGACAGAATTCAGGAACCGGCACCAGACAGAAATAGAGGGTTTCTTAAAAGCAGAGGCATTTTTAAAAAGCGCCGGGATCCGGAAACCCAGCGGAAACATGTTGAAGGAAATACTGGAAAATGAACTGGCGCCCTTAAACGCAGAAATCAAAGAACTCCGCCAGACAGCATATGCGCAAAAACTGGAACTGCAGAAAACTGCGGCAGTACGCCAGATTTACGAACAGACCTATGGCGTAAAGCTGGAAACAGACAACAGCATTTTTTTGAAAACGGAAGCAGGCAGACACCAAAAGAAAGAAGAAGCCCAGCGATGAATGAAAAATGTCAGCATGATGCAGAGGCGTCTGGCAGCGCCCATAGGACAGTGTCTGCCTGCCGTATGCCCTTGTCAGTGTCAAAAGCAGCCATTAACCTGTGGTCAGGGTGGCTGCTTTTTTGCTGTTTTCTTAATTCTTCCAGCACAAAAAAAATTACATTTTTGAAAAAAACAATTATACAGAAAATGAAATTCTGCGTAAATGTGCATATGCGGATTCTGCCGCATATGCTTAAAAAGGGGTTTGGGGAAATTCCCCAGCAAGCGGCAACTGGGCGCCCAGTTGCGATGCTTGCTATCCCCGGAAACGCCGCTTTCCGGGGGTGTGTTTTAGCCTGCTCAGGCAGGCTGTCTAAAACACAAAAGTGCCTTCCGGCACTATTTTTTGGAGACGAATTGATATTCTACGTGTGCCTGCAGAACTGCCTATAAAAAAACAGGTAGCGAGCATCGGATTCTGGCAGCCAGAATCCCCTTGATAACTTTTCTGAAAATTTATGATAGAAGCATGTCGAATAATATGTTATAATTTTTTTGTTGCTCACCGATACCCGCAACAGGGAGGAGGTGTCAATATTGGAATTTTTTATATCTTTTTTAATTGCCGTTCTGGGTGGAGTAGCTTGCCACTACATCATCAAATGGTTAGACGGTGACGACAAGGGCAACAGCTAGCCTAGTGGGTGCTTTGCCACTATAAAAGTAAAGAAGAATCTCTCAACTGTACGGGAATACGGTTGAGAGATTCGTTTCTTCGTCAATATTGGTTGACTTTTTATATCTTTTTGCCTATTGGCATTATAGCATATGCAAAAAACTTTTTCAATATGCTTGACACAAAAGAATTATCCTTATCTGGCATCACTCAAGAATTATATATAGACAGAACCGGTACACATTCCGATTTATTTAAAAATTAATAATTATTTTGTGTTGTTACCCAGTATAGCAGCTTAAAGAAAAACCTCCAAAAGTATTTACAATACCGTCGGAGGTTTAATTTTTATTTTTGAGATTTTACCCGTGATTATAGCAACAGGTAAAATATGACCGAACAATGTAATGTTATTGAAATGTATGTAGAAAAATGGTATCCTGATTTTGGAAACCGAATAAATACTGGAGGGTGGAAGACAAGAAGATTTACAAAAATAATATAACTATAGAATTAAGAAGCTGGATACAAAGGAGAAAATCGAATGGCAAAAGTAATTTGTATTATTATTTTAATCCTGATAGCAATCCGCGGGATACTTAAGTCCACGGCCCGCCATAAAATTGGATATGTTTTGATAGCGGTATGGTCACTGCCCTTGTTTTTTGATTCCCTTGGCCAAAAGCTGTCGGCATATTTTGAAAACCATGAATTAGCTGCGGAAATCTATCATGGCCCCCTGATCCTCTTCCTGCTTGTGTATGGAACTGTCGGAATTCTTGAAGGGCTGATCCGGAGGAAGAATGGTGAGTTCACTTTTTTAAGGTGGATGTCTGACCTGTTAAAAGGCAGGAAAAGAAGAACGGATATTATTGAAGAGGAATACAATAGTGCCGAAAAAATTTCTTTTAATCCAGAGGAGCCAAAGGGAAGCACGGAAGAAAAATCCCCCAGTAAAAGCGATCTGCAGACTATTACCACAGCGGATGCCAGAGCAGCTGCAGAAGTGGAATTAGGCACGGCGGAAACGGAAACAAAGAGTCTGCACCTGCCGGATTACTGCCGGATGTTTGCATTAAGGCAGAGCTACTGGGACCATGGGATTGAATGGGAAGTTTATTCTGCATTGAGGCAGTTCATCAGTGATGATTATATTATAATCCCGCATGAAGCATTTTCGAACCTTTTTTATTGGAAATGGGAAGACGACTGGAAGCTGACCGACAGGGTTACGAAAGCCCACTTTGATTTCGCCATATATAACAATAATTTTATGCCTATTATGCTGATAGAGGTTAACGGCAGTACGCATAAAAGCAGCCCTAACAGGATGGAAATGGACGAATTTAAAAGAAAGCTGGCTGCAGAAAAAGGAGTCAGGCTGATATCGCTTGATGCAACAAAAACCATAGGGAATATCCAGCAGGAGGTGGAAGAGAGGATCAGGCATGAGTTCCCGGACAGGGACAGCTGCCCTACATACTGCCCTGCATGCCATTCCCGGATCCGGATGATACTGCAGCGGAATAAGAGCACTAACGAATATTTTTACCGTTGCGTAAATAAAGAATGCGGAACCACACACTCACTTGGAAGATCAGGGGAGTATAGGAAGATAGCTCCCTTATACAGGAATATGCCTGATAAACTTTGTTAACAAAGTTCTTCTTTACTTGCTGCTATGATACCATTTGGAATTCAATTTTTTAATAGTATTGTTTCATTTAACATATATGGTAGCATAGGTATAGTTGTGGGATTTTGGATAATAAAACTAGTACTATCTGCAGTAACAGGTATTATAGCATGCCCGGTTACAACAATATACTATTTAGTGAAAATAATTAAAGCAAAATAGTAATATAGCAAAAGGTAGAAGAGGGGAGCAAGCATGAGTTCCATGACAGGGGCAACTGCTCTTCATA
>Ga0137308_101623_pt1 | contig 20174 bp, 20 predicted proteins | sample Inofrocosms_June_FD_97181 | JGI IMG/M metagenome (GOLD analysis project Ga0137308, IMG submission 97181) | Mouse cecal microbial communities from Vienna, Austria - N-Acetylneuraminic and N-Acetylglucosamine D2O microcosms_June | ecosystem: Host-associated > Mammals > Digestive system > Large... | reverse complement strand
CCGCACTCCCTCACCACCCAGTCATATAGAGGCCTGTGATCTTCGAACTCCAGGGTACAGATGGAATGGGTGATATGCTCCAGTGCATCCTCGATGGGATGTGCAAAGTCATACATGGGGTAAATGCACCATTCGTCACCGGTGTTGTGGTGGCTCATGTGGGCCACGCGGTAGATGACCGGATCCCGCATATTGATATTGGGGGATGCCATGTCGATCCTGGCCCGGAGCACCTTCTCACCATCCTTGTATTTACCTTCCCGCATCTCCTCAAAAAGCCGCAGGTTCTCCTCCACCGAACGGTTCCGGTACGGACTTTCCCTGCCGGGAGTCTTGAAATCCCCGCGGTATTCCCGGATCTCATCGGCACTTAAATCGCAGACAAAAGCCTTGCCCTTTTTGATCAGAAGCAGGGCACACTCATACATCTCATGAAAATAGTTGGAAGCAAAGAAGAGACGGTCCTCATAATCCGCTCCCAGCCACTGGACATCCGCCTTGATGGATTCTACAAATTCAACCTTTTCCTTGGTGGGATTCGTATCGTCAAAACGCATGTTGAACCTGCCGCCGTATTTGCTGGCAAGGCCATAGTTGAGAAGAATGGACTTGGCATGTCCGATATGCAGATAGCCGTTGGGCTCCGGTGGAAAACGGGTCTGCACATGGTCATAAACACCCTCTGCCAGATCTTTCTCTATCTCTTGTTCAATGAAGTTCTTCGAAACTACCTCTTTCTCCTTTTCCATAATACAGCACTCCCTTCTCTTTAAAATGCAGCAGTTCAGACCGGCATGATCTGCACCTTCGGTCTGAAAAAACAAAGAATCCTGCTGCGATCCTGCCTGGAGGACATTTTACTTTATAGGACGCAATTTCCTATAAAGTAAAAATAGCGTTACTGTTTTGACTATTCAAAACGATAACGCTTTCTTATCAGCATATACGGTGAAACATACAGCCAACGCCTCTCACCGCATTGGAGAGCTGCTAACCAGAATCGAACTGGTGACCTCAACATTACCAATGTTGCGCACTACCGACTGTGCTATAGCAGCTTGTGTTCTTGAACGAACCTTAGATATAGTATCATGCAATCCATGTTTTGTCAACAAAATTTTTATTTTTTTCACTTTGTCCTTGTGGCACCCCCAGGTTTTTCCCCTCATACAGTAAATTAAAAAACAGCGAGGTATTCTATGGCTGAAAATGATTCCCATTACAATGGCTTAACCGATACTACAGTAAATCAGGACAGTGGGCAGGCTAACGCCGCCCAGAACGGAGGTTCCGTCATGCCTCTGCCAAGCCTGGATGAAGGAACTGCGGCTTACCCCGGCCCTGACGCCAGCTCTGCCGCCATAGGTGCAGAGCCAGTGATCCCGCTCCCATCCCCCGGTGAAGGCGGGCCGGTCGGCAATAACGCATCCACTCCCGTGACTCCACTTCCATTCCCTGGAGAGGGAGGCCCTGTCTACCCTGGCAATGGGGCTACCCCTGTGATCCCGCTCCCGTTCCCCGGTGAAGGCGGGCCGGTCTATCCCGGCAACACCGATATGCCCACCATTCCCCTCCCCTTCCCAGGAGAAGGCGGCCCCGTCTACCCCGGCAACGGCAGCACCATATATCCTGGCAATCACATCCATATCGGCCATGTGGGCTGCGGCAACGGATGCTTCCCGGTCTGCCAGAACTGCCAGACGATCTCTCCCCAGTATTACGGGCGGGTCCGCTTCCTCAATGCATCCACCAATTCCTTCAATGTGAATATCAGCATTGATAATACAACCTATGCAGCAAACTCCCGTTTTGGCAGTATTTCTAATTATGACTGGATCATTGATGGCTTCCACACCATAACCGTACGCCGCGCCAATGGACTCCGTTCCATCCTGTTACAGCAGACTTTCCCCTTCACGGCCGGCCAGAAGGTCACCTTTGTCCTGACAGATGCTGTTTCCGGCGGCCTGGACCTGGTCCGTGTCATTGATACCGGCTGCAACAACCTGCCGTCCAATTCCGGGTGCTTCCGCTTCGCCAACATGACCTACAGCGGCTCCTCCTACGACCTGCTGCTCACAGGCGGCTCCACCATCTTCCGTAACATCGGTTACCAGAAGGTAAGCCCCTACAAACAGGCCGCTGCCGGTTCCTACCGGTTCACCATCACCAGCTCCAACACCTACGGCTTCATCCAGGAACTTCCGGTGATCGTGCTGGGAGCCATAACCAACTCCTTTGGCATCAGCAATGCAGTACTGACCTTTGACGCTAACATCTCGGCCGGAAGGAACTATACGGCATATGCCATTGGCAATACCTGGTCCAATTATAATCTCCAGGTGCTGACCGTAGCAGACTAAACATCTGCTGCTACAGACTATATTTCATCTGTCAGCCCTGCAAGGCTTTCCCGCAGGGTCCGGCAGGACTCTCCAAACTGCCGCAGCTCCTCCTCACTAAGGTTTAGCTGCAGCACCCTCTGCACTCCATTCTGGTTGATAATGCAGGGCACACCTATGAAGAGACCAGTCTGTCCGTATTCTCCACACAAGTACGCAGAGACCGTCAGGACACTATGCTCATCTCCAAAGATAGCCTTGGTGATCCGGGTCATAGCCATACCGATCCCATAATAGGTGGCACGCTTTGCCTCGATAATCTTGTAAGCAGCGCCCTTTACCTCCTGGGAAATCCGGTCCAGTTCCTCCTTCTGGACCGGATTTTCCATTCTGGTATTCTGGAGGATATCGCAGATGGGCCGGGTAGCGATCATGGCCTGACTCCAGGGGACAAACTCACTGTCCCCATGCTCTCCCATAACATAGGCATGGATATTGCGCGGATCCACATGGAGATATTCCCCCAGAAGATACCGCAGTCTGGCTGTGTCCAGGGCTGTCCCCGTCCCCAGCACCCGCCTGGGATTAAAGCCGGACAGCTCGCAGGTGATCTGGGTCATCAGATCCACCGGATTGGTAGCAACCAGAAACAGTCCGTTGAAGCCGGACTCCACTATGGGACGGATCACTGACCGGAATACCTCCTTATTCCTTTTCAGCAGATTCAGCCGGGTCTCTCCCGGCTTTTGGGCCACACCGGCACAGATGACCGCAATATCCGCATCCTGACAGTCCCCATGGTTCCCGGCGTAGATCTTCATGTGGGAACCGGAAAAGGCAAGGCCATGATTCAGATCCATAGCCTCACCTTCTGCTCTCTTTCTGTCAATGTCGATCAGAACCAGCTCGTCGCAGACATTCTGGTTCAACAGGCAGTAGGCATAGCTCATGCCTACCATGCCGGTTCCGATCAGCACAACCTTTCTCTTTTCTGTTTTCATGGGCACCTCCTGGAGTTTTTCTGGTAGAGCGTATCTGAAAATTCATTTCCGCAATTTTCAGACATACTCTAGAGCGTGTTTGAAAATTGCTTTCTGGTAGCTGTGCGTCACACTTTGTGGGAGATTTGGCCCAAATGAACGCGGCGTAGTGGGCTACGTTAAGTGAATTTGGGCCAAATATACCGCGAAGTGGGGCGTGCAGATGCCGGGAATGAATTTTCAAACACGCTCTAGTGTATCCAGAAGGCAACCTCTTTATACAGGCTTCATCACGCCGGGTGATCACACCAGTCTTGCCAGCTTCTTCTCCATCAGCTCACTGTTATTGCTGTGAACAATGGCATCATCCCTGGTGATCAGCTTCTGGCGGTACAGATCGATCAGACTGTTGTCCATGGTGACCATGCCTTCCTCCTGGGAGGTGGCGATCACATTGTCGATCTGGTGAATCTTGGACTCACGGATCAGGTTGCGGATGGCATTGTTAAAGAACATGATCTCAAAGGCCGGATGCTCCTTGCCGTCAGTGCCTGGGATAAGCTGCTGTGAAATAACTGCCTGCATGACCATGGACAGCTGGGTGCGTACCTGCTGCTGCTGGTTGGGCGGAAAGCTGTCAATGATACGGTCAATGGTATTGGCCGCTCCCACCGTGTGGAGGGTGGAGATCACCAGATGGCCTGTCTCCGCCGCTGTCATGGCAGTCTTAATGGTCTCCTCGTCCCGCATCTCCCCTACCAGGATCACATCCGGCGCCTGACGCAGGGCTGCCCGGAGTCCTGTCACATAACTGTCCGTATCGGTGACGATCTCCCTCTGGGTCACCACGCTGAGATTGTGGCGGTGCAGATACTCAATAGGATCCTCCAGCGTGATCACGTGGGCATTCCTTGTGCGGTTGATCTCGTCAATGATGCAGGCCAGTGTGGTGCTCTTGCCGCTGCCGGCCGGTCCGGTCACCAGGACAAAGCCCTTGGTCATACGGGCGATCTCAATAACCTTTTTGGGGATATGCAGGCTTTCAAAATCCGGCAGATCAAAGGTAATAACACGGATAATGGCAGCCAGAGACCCCCTCTGGCGGAACACATTGGCACGGAACCGGGACAGTCCCGGAATAGCCATGGAGAAATCGTCGTCTCCCAGACGCAGAACCCGGTTCATATCCCGGTCTCCCGCCAGATAATAGAATTCCTTGATGATGCTCTCCATCTCCTGGGGGAAAATCTTGTCAGTGCCATAATTGATGATTCTCCCTCCCACCCGGTAGGCCGCCGGCATACCAGGGATCAGAAAAATGTCTGCTGCTTCATTCTCCACCGCGGTCCGGAGGATCTCTTCGATCTTCATAGTATTCTTTCCCTCCTGCTACATCTGACCGTCCCATACCTTCATGGACTGGTCAATCTCATATTCTTCCCGGTTGTACACCTTCCAGGTCAGGATCCGGCAGGCTGCCTCTTCCCAGTCTGCCTGCACCCGGATCTGCAGGGCCTGACCTGCATGCATGGCGATCTCCGTGGTGAACACATCCTCCGAACGGTCATAATAATCCTTCCATTCCTCTGTCACTGCTGCTTTCAGACTCTCTGCCCGTTTCCCCTCACCAGATGCCTGCCGGATACTGGTATCCAGCTGTCTTAAAAATTCGCTGCCCAGGCTGTCTGCCCGGTAATACTCCTTCACTGCCTCCGCATTCCGGTCGGAAAGCAGGGAATCGCTTTTTGCGTTGCCCAGGGACAGAAGACTGAACGTCGCCAGACAAAGCACGATAAATATTACGATCAGAGTCGAACTGCCGATATTGGCCTTCCAACGGATCTCCTGACTTGCCATATCATGTCCTCCTTCTAATCCTGCCCCAAAACATACCTGGAGGCCTCCAGAGTAAAGAGAGGATTTCCTGGTGCCGATGACCGCATCAGGTCTGCATAGTACCCGATGACCACCTCCATCTGCTCCAGCTCCCCATCGCCGCCGGACAGCCTGAGAGTCCCATAATAGGTGACCTCCATCTTCCCGGCATATTCTTCCGGAACCGGATTCCAGTTCTTATCCCAGTATATCCCATACAATGTCTGGGGATCACCGGTTCCATAGGGATACATCTCCATCCGCTTTGTAAGACCTTCCATATCCTCTGCCTTCCAGATCTCCACCACCGTCTGGGCCGCGCTGACCGCATTGTTGGAGTCCTTGGCCAGACGGCTCATATGATCTGATTTGGCAAAAGCCAGGATGCAGGTGGACGCACAGAGCATGAAGAAGAAAACCGCGACAATCATCTCCATCAGAAACAATCCGGAACTACTTTTTCTATTCATCATTCTCCTCCGTACTCCGGACCGCCAGCATCAGCCTGCCGCCTCCCTCTCCTGCGGTCTCAATCTTTAAGAGGCTGCCTTCCCGGAAGAAGGAAAGGCCCTCGCATTCCATGATCTCGATCCCGTCACCAAGCCCCAGACCACTGTCCACGCTGGTGAACAGCTCCCGGATACTTCCGTCGTAATAGTAGATCCAGCTCAAATACTCATCGCCCTCCAGCACCTGGCGCAGCTCCAGAACCGATGTCCCGTCAATCTCCTGGACATGGATCCCGCCGACCTGGTCTCCCTGGCGGACCTTATTGGCAATATACTGCAGCGCCACACTTCCGGTATAATTGTCCGCCATGCGGGCGCTGATATTCTCATACACCTTTCCACCGGTCAGAACGGTAAAAAGTGCACACAACACAAACACCAGAAAAAGCAGCATGGTAAACAAGGTACCTGCCACCTGCCCTTTCCGCTCAGCCTTCTGCGGCATGCTCTCCCCTCCCTATAAAATCCTACGGCTCCTCCACCGGAATCACGGTAATATCCGGCATCAGGTTGGAGGCAAAGCCGCTGTAGAATACGTTGTACCGCTCCTCGTCGATCTGGATCCCATACCGCTCCTCTAAGTACGCTACGCTTGGAGGATAACGCCCCTCAATGGCATAGCACTGGACACAGGCCCTTGTGATGCCCTGCCTCAGTGTCTCTGCACCCTCCGTCTCGGCCCGATGCAGGAGGGAGGTGACTCCATTGAGAAATATACCGACCACGATTCCGAATGCTGCCGCAGCACCGATACAGCCAGTCACGAATTTCCAGTCCATCTTCCGCTTCATATCTGTCACGACTTTCCAAGCTTGTTCGCTTATTTCTATATAAAAGGATCAGCCGATTCCTGCCAGAACACCTGCCAGAGGCAGCATGACAGACAGAAGGATCAGGCCTACCACGATCGCCAGAACCGCCACCATAGTGGGCTCAATCCGGGCGATCATATTGTCAATGGATGCATCCGCCTGCTGCTCATAGTCGCCGGATATATCAGCCATCACATCATCCAGCCGCCCGCTGCGGGTACCGATCTTGATCATCTGCACATGGAAGCCGCTGAACAGTCCGGTCTTTTTCATGGCCTCAAAATAAGGGGTTCCTATCTGCAGCTCCTCGGCACATTCGTGGATGGTCTTTGCGATCTTCTGGTTGTTGACCAGCTCCTCGGCAAGCTCCATCCCCTTCTCTAACTCCATACCGCTTTTCAGGGTCAGGGCCAGGACGGAGGTAAAACGCCGCTGGGCCACCATAAGGGCAGTCTTATTGTTGCGCTTCACCCACTCCTTCACCTTCTCTGCCCAGCCGAAAGAATGGCCGGAGCCGGAGGCTACTGCCGCGGCGGCTGCCACCACAGCCACCACGGCAAACACTACCAGCGCTGCCCCACTGAAGATCCCGCCGAAACGGGAAGCCGCCAGGGACAAGGGGGACAGTTGAACCCCCAGCTGGGAATATACCTGCTCAAAGATGGGCATGACCTTGGTGAACAGTACAAACAGCACCACCAGAAGCATGGCACACATCATCACCGGGTAGGTAATGGCATTGCGGATATTCTTGGCCATCAGGTATTCTTTCTCATAGTAGACAGAAAGCTCCTCCATCATCTGGTCCAGGGTACCTGTCTGCTGCCCCAGCTTCGCCATCTTCACCACATAGTCCGGAAATCCCCCCGCCTTCTCCAACGCCACATAGAAGGGACTGCCAAGCTCCACCTCCTCGGAAAGGTCCTTAAGGAGCTTTTTCTCCCGGTCACTGGAAGCATCGTCCGCCATAATGGAAAGCCCTTCATCCAGAGGCACTGCCGCCTTTAGCAGCAGGGATACCTGCAGACAGAAGGCGGACAGCTCCCGGCCCGAATAAATACTCTCTGCTTTTTCTTTCATTTCCTTCCTCCATCTATGTAGATCATGAACTGTTATGATCAATAGGAATATTTTGCCTGATAGTTGGAAGCGTTGCCGATGTATTTACGGATCTGCTCGCTCTTGCCGCCGGAGGACATGAAAGTGGGATCCATCAGGGACCACTGCTGTCCGTCGAAATAGATGGCATTGTCCACCCAGCCTACATTGGTGATATAGACATTCACCCAGGCATGGTACGCGCTTCCTGTATAGCCCACCACCAGCTTGGTGGGAATGTTCTGGGTCCGCAGCATGGCAGTCATAAGAGCCGCATAATCAAAGCAGATCCCTGTTCTTGCAGCCAGAACCGCGTCAATATTGGGCAGATAGCCGCTCTGGACAGACTGGGCCTTAGCCACGTCATAGGTCAGATTGTCTACCACAAAGTGGAACACATTGGTCACGATCCCGATCTCATCAGCAGCACCGGCTGCCACCTCGGCACCCTTCTGGACTGCCGCGTTGCCTTCGGAGAAATTCACATACTGGTTGGGATACAGAAACGGCAGGAACTGGTCCGCCATACTCACGGAAAGGTCCTTACTGAAGATCTGGGCATACTGGTTGCCGGATACATTTTCAAAAACCTTCACAGAGTAGGTGCCATCCCCCTCGGAGAACGGGAATACCTCATAGGCATCACGGGCATTGAGATCGTAGGTGTAGGTAACCGCCCCCTTGGTGATCTGAACCTTGATCCTTTCTTTGCCGCCGCTATAACGGATCATCACATAGCCCTGGGATATATTGGAGGCATCCACCAGAACCTTACCATTCTCATAGGTCGTGGTTCCGCTGGCTGTCGGCACCCGCACATTGGCCGCTTCGGCCGTAAGGGTCATGGGAGATGCCACAGTCAGAAACGCCATGGCAAATGCTGCCGCCACTGCCCATCCTTTTCTTAACAAACTGCTTTTTCTCATCATCATATCTGTTCAACCTCACTTTCCATAATTGCTGAAGTAACAGTTCAGACACCCCATGAACTGCTACTTCATATTGCCTGCGTCTCATAAGAGACGCTGCCTTACAATCTCATAGGCCAGCACACCGGCTGCCACGGATGCATTGAGGGAATCCAGATTCCCTTTCATAGGAATGGCTGCCATCATGTCGCAGCTTTCCCGCACCAGCCTGCTGACGCCGCTGCCTTCATTGCCGATGACCAGCCCCACCGGCCCGGTCAGATTCAGCCGGTACATCAGTTCCCCGGCCATATCCGCGCAGACGAACCACATTCCTTCCTTCTTCAGGCTCTCAATGGCCTGGACCAGATTGGTAACCTTGGCCACGGGGGTATAGTTCAGCGCCCCGGCCGAAGTTCTGGCCACCGTAGCCGTCAGCCCCGCAGCCCGGTGCTTGGGGATGATAACCCCGTGGGCGCCTGCCAGATTGGCTGTACGGATGATGGCGCCCAGGTTGTGGGGATCCTCAATCCCGTCCAGCAGGAAGATAAAAGGGTTCTCGCCCTTATCCCTGGCTGCCTGGAGGATATCCTCCACTGCGGCATAGCTGTAGGCTGCCGCCACGGCGATTACCCCCTGGTGTCTGCCGGTCTCTGACATCTGGTCCAGACGCTCCTTTTCCACGTACTGGATGACCGTGTCATGTTTTCTCGCTTCTCTTGTGATACTAAGGACCGGTCCGTCCTTGCACCCGTCCTGGACAAACAGCTTATCCACCGTCCTGCCGGAGCGGAAAGCCTCCAGAACCGCATTGCGTCCCTCTATGGTCAGTTCTTCATATCTCATACCAGTTCTCCCATTTTTTCCAGACCGTCGTGCACCAGCCGGAGCAGGCGGTCATAGCGGCCTGCCAGATACAGATACCCCACCAGTGCCTCAAAGCCTGTAGCGGCACGGTAATCAGCCATGGTAGCATGCTTGGCCATGGTGACGGTCTTGGCATTGCGGCCTCTCTTGTATACAGCCACTTCCTCCTCCGTCAGTGCCTCCTCCAGCACATGCACCAGCTCTGCCTGGGTATGGGCCTTGACCAGTTCCGCGCTCCGTTTGTGCATCTTGGACACCTGCATGCTGCCGGCATTGACCACCTTGGTACGGACCAGCAGCTCATAGACCGCGTCACCGATATAGGCCAGCACCAGAGGTGAATAGGTGCGAAGGTCAATCTTTTGCAGTTTCAGCTCGCAGGCCATGAGCTGCGCAAAATCCGGGGACGGCGCCGTCGGCAGTCCCTGAATGGTTCCGGTATCCGAACCAGACACTGCCGACAGCGGGCTGTCTGCCCCTTCCGCCACCGCCTGTCTTATATTCTCTTCCATTTTACCCCTTCCCTGGTATCCTCCAGAACGATCCCCATATCCAGAAGCTGTTTACGAATCTGGTCGGCCAGGGCAAAATTCTTCTCTTTTCTCGCCTGCTGGCGGGCAGCGATCATGGACTCGATGTCCTCGTTTAGAGTCTCCTTCTTCCGCTCAGTCAGAATGCCCAGAACATCGCAGAGCTTCACAATAGTGGTCTTCATGAAATCCACATAGGCCCTGCTGCTCTCCTCTGTTGCCGTGGCATTGGCCAGCTTCACCAGCTCGAAGACGGCGGAGATGGCATCTGCCGTATTAAAATCATCCTCCATAGCGGCCTCGTATTTGGCCACCAGCCCCATGGCTGTCTCATGATTTTCTTTCTCTTCATCCCTTAATACCTCGCCGGATGCCTTCACTCCGGCATCTGTAAGGCGCTCCACGGCGGTAATGATACGGTCCAGACCGCTGCGGGAAGACTCCATAAGCTCCCCGCTGAAATTCAAAGGGCTGCGGTAGTGGGCGCTGAGCATGAAGAAGCGCAGCACCTGCAGGTCGTATTTCTCACTGATCTCCCGGACCGTGAAGAAATTCCCCAGGGATTTGGACATTTTCTTATTGTCAATATTCAAAAAGGCATTGTGCATCCAGTAGGTGGCAAAGGGCTTTCCATTGGCCGCTTCGGACTGGGCGATCTCATTCTCATGGTGGGGGAAGATGAGGTCCTCGCCGCCTGCATGGATGTCAATCTGCTCCCCCAGGTACTTCTTTGACATGACCGAACACTCAATGTGCCAGCCGGGACGGCCCTCACACCAGTCCGACTCCCAGAAGGGCTCCCCCTCCTTTTTGGGCTTCCAGAGGACAAAGTCGGAAGGCTCCTCCTTGCCCTCCTCGCCGGTCACCTTGATCTCCCGGAAACCGGACTGGAGCTCATCCAAGTTCTTGTGGGACAGCTTGCCGTAGTCTCTAAAGGATTTGGTACGGAAATATACGGTGCCGTCATCTGCTACATAAGCATGCCCCTTGTCGATGAGGGTCTGGATCATCTCCAGCATCCCCTGGATCTCCTGGGTGGCCTGGGGATGGGTGGTGGCCGGTTTCACATTCATGGCGTCCATATCCTTCCTGCACTCGGCAATGTAGCGCGTGGATATGGCGTCGGAATCCACGCCCTCCTCTATGGCTTTCTTGATGATCTTATCATCCACATCGGTAAAATTCGATACATAATTCACATCATAGCCTTTGTACTCAAAATATCTGCGCACCGTGTCGAAGACGATCATGGGGCGGGCGTTGCCGATGTGGATATAGTTGTACACCGTGGGGCCGCACACATACATCCGCACCTTTCCCGGCTCCAGAGGCACAAACTCCTCCTTGGTTCTGGATAATGTATTAAATATCTTCATGGTTTTCTCCTTCTACATTCTATGTATACGCGGCGGTATCCGCCACGGATCATTCCTCCCCGCACCCCGGACAGCCGGACATCAGACTGCCTTGCTCACTGCGGCAGCCCGGACACTCACAAGCCTGCATCCGGTCATCGGGACACAGATCCTGAACCCTGGCCAAAAGGGCAATGGCCTGGGAAGCGATCCCCTCGCCGCTGCCGGTAAAGCCCAGCCCCTCCTCTGTGGTTGCCTTGATGCTGATCTGGTTCACCTCCAGGTGAAGGGCCCGTGCAATATTCACCGCCATCTGCGGACGATAAGGCGCCAGCTTGGGTCGCTGTGCGATCACCGTGGCGTCAATATTCTCAATAATATATCCTTCCTCTTCAAGAAGCTTTCCTACCTTTTCCAAAAGGGTGATACTGGATATCCCCTTGTATTCCGGATCCGTATCCGGAAAATGCTGCCCGATATCTCCCAGGGCGGCTGCCCCTAAAAGGGCATCCATAATGGCATGAACCAGCACATCCGCGTCCGAATGGCCCAGCAGTCCCTTCTCATACGGCACCACCACACCGCCCAGAACCAGTTCCCTGCCCTCTGTCAGACGATGAACGTCATATCCCTGTCCAATCCTCATGGCATCTGTCTCCTTCCATTCCCAAATAGTCCCCGCTGCCACTCACGTCTCCCGGGATCCCGCCTGCCGCGGGCCCCTCGGCCCTGTGAAAAGGACCGGGTAAGAAGCCGCTTATGTACGGGCACAACGTATCTTCTTATTCTCGTGGACTATACCACCATCCGGATCTTGCGTCCAATACACCTCAAATGAATATCCTTCTGGCTGAAGCAGTTCTCCCCGTCTGTATGGACAGCTACCGGGGCCTCCATATGGATCTGAAGCTCCTGGCATTTATAGAAACGGACACCTCTGTGGCGGCCCATCCGCCCAAACAGTGCATCTGCCATAATCGGGAACAGCTGACTCTTGACAGAATTGTGCACTACACATACTTCCAGAAACCCGTCACTGCCATCGGCTGCCGGAGCCAGCCTGAATCCGGCCCCCTCAAAGGGGTGGATATGGGCAGATATAAAGTAGATGTGGTTGAACTCGATCCGTCTGGTTCCGTCCAGCACCAGATAGCCCTTCACCGGAATAGCACAGAATATATGGAAAAGGACTCTCAGAATGTAGTCCAGCCGTGCCGGAAGCCGCGGCCCTCTGCCGCGGTACTCCTGGGTTGTCAGAACGTTCTGACACACCTGGGCATCCAGGCCGATACCACTGCTGATCATGAAACGCCTGTGAACCGGTTCCTCACATTCATAGGACAACACGCCATAATCAAGCTGCCGGATCACCTTGGCATCCACGATCCTCCTGAGGCAGCGTGCCGGATCCCTCGGCAGCCTCAGGCTCCTGGCCAGATTGCTTCCCGTGCCTGCCGGAATGTACCCAAGAGTGATCTGGCCGCGAAAGGACATTCCATTGATAATCTCATTCAGTGTCCCGTCACCGCCCACTGCGATAAGTGTCTTTGGCTCTGTCCCCTGTCCGGTCAGCTCTGCCGCGATTCGGGCGCCATCTCCGGTCTTCTCTGTCATGACCATTTCGTACTCCAGCCTGGTGTGCTGCAGGCGTCTCTCCAGTCTGTTCCATATCCTTTCCCCGCGCCCCCTGCCAGCTTCTGGATTCACGATAAAATAATACATGGAAACCTCCAAAAATTTTCTACAATAGAGTATACCATAAAAACAGAAAAACACCTACGAAAATTTCTATAAATAGACAAGAGAGCCACATATCCGTAAACAGCAGCAGTCATTCAGAAACAGAAAAGAACCAGCCGCCCTGCTGGTTCTCCCCCCAAAACCTTCTCTTACCCGAGCACCTTCTGACGCACCGGTCTTCGTCCGGACGCATAAGCGCTTCCGTAAACAAACGGATACACCGCATAGGCCAGCAGCACAGCCCCGGCCACATCCATCACGGAATGCTGCTTCAAAAATACCGTGGACATACAGATCAGCACCATCAGCACAAAGGATACCTCCCTGACCAGCCTGTATTTCCGAAGCCGCTCACTGCGAACCACTGCCCAGTGGACACCGACGGAATTATACACATGAATACTGGGAAACACATTGGTGGAAGTATCCGCCATATGAATCATGTGTACCAGCCGACAGAACAGGTTCTTCTCCGGATCCACCGCCGTCCGCAGATCTGTCCCGTTGGGAAAGAAGGTACAGACGGCCAGACAGATCGTCATACCGGCAAACAGGAAGCCGCAAAACCGGTAATAGTCCTGCCGGTCGGCAAAGAAAAAGTAAACAAAGGCCCCACCTACATAAAAAAACCACAAAAGGTACGGAACAATAAAAAACTCATTAAACGGAATGGCATCGTCCAAAGCGACATGCATATTGGTATAATCCTTCTGAACACTTCGTTCCAAATAAAAGAACCATGGCAGATAAATCAGCCAATAGCATAAAAGCCAGGCGTGCCTGTATTTTTTTGACAGCTTTTTCACTTGACACCCCTTCTTTCAATTTTCAAACGGATTATAGCACACTCTTTCCAGAATCACAAGCATGTTTAGAAAATGTTCAAACTTTCGTCAGATTCGGTGTAAGAGTTCAGATCTCCCTTGAACTGTTACAATTCGGTTACATGTTTTTGAATCCATCCGCAACGGTCAAGCTTCTGTATTGCTGGTGATCATGACTTTATTATATGCTGTTTTCCATAAAATAAACCTGTGGTCTGAACTTCCAGCCGCAGGTCCGTTTTTTATAACAGGAATAATGGTATTTAAGTGGGATTTTGCTTTATAGGACGCAATTTCTTATAAAGCAAAAAAGCCTCAACTCCCGATCATTCAGAATGTTTGAGACTTTTACAGTAGCGGAAGGGAGATTCGAACTCTCGACACCACGGGTATGAACCGTGTGCTCTGGCCAACTGAGCTATTCCGCCATATAAGATTGTCAGCCCTTACTCAAGACTGCTTACATAGTATACGTCTTATTGTTTCAATTGTCAATACTTTTTCTACAATTTTTTTATTTTTTTGTAACAGTTCAGACAGGTCTATGCTCTTGCTGCGCTGACCGTACGAAAACGTAGTGATCAGAGGGCATCTGCCCTCCCCCATAAACAATAACCACAACAGAGCTTCCTGATCCCCGTACTCCGGGAACGCAGGAAGCCCCATATCTGTCCGGTTCTGTAAAACACGCTCTAATTGAACCCGAAGAACTTCTGGCTGATCTTATACCCGGCGATGGATACGCTCCTGCCGCTCTTTCCCGGCAGATTCATGCTCTGGCCCAAAAAGCCCCAGCGCAGACGCAGATATAAGGGAAGATCCATCTTCCTAAGGTACTCCCACAGTTCCTTCTTCTTGGCCATGTTTTCCTCGGACTGGGAACGGATAGCCAGGATTGAGGAGATCGTCATCATGATCTCCAGATACCGCACCATATAGTGACGCAGCTTGTTGTTGGTGATCTTGGCTTCATGGTAATATCCCAGCATCAGCTTGGTGACCTTGATCTGCTGGTCGATCCGCCCGATCATGATCTGCTCATTCACAGACTGATCCTCACGTCCAATATAATAACGGTAGAAATTCACATCCAGATAGTATATGGTCTTCACAAAGGGAAGAGGCTGGAATACAAAAATATTGTCCACATAAAAGGTATGCTTTGGAAGCTCCAGACTGCATTCCCGCAGCATCTCTGTCCGGTAGACCACAGAATGCATCAGAATATACTGTCCCAGGATAAAGACCTTCACATCCTTCCATCCCATAAGCTCCCGTTTGGGAAGGGCTGTCCGGTACTGCATGACACGCTTATGTCTGGCTCCCTGCTTCTCATAGACAAAATTTGTTACCAGCATATCCAGAGTATCTTCCCCCATGACAAACCGGCGCAATGTCTCCAAGACCTCTTTATAAGCATCGGCATTCACCCAGTCATCGCTGTCCACTACCTTGAAATAAATGCCCGTAGCCGCCCTGAGTCCGGCATTGACCGCCTCCCCATGGCCACCGTTCTCCTGGTGGATGGCCCGGCAGATTCCCGGATACTTTGCCTCATATTCATCTGCAATCTCCCCTGTCCGGTCCCTGGCAGAGCCGTCATCCACAATCAGGATCTCCACCTCATCCCCGCCTGGAAGAAGGGATTCGATGCAGTTACTCATATAGGCCTCCGAATTGTAACAAGGTATTGCAATCGACAATAATTTCATATCTTTGTCTTCCTCTCTTAGTTTAAAACCTGCACCATGACCACGGAGGTCAGATTCACCAGCCCGTGGAACAGATACGCCCCGCAAAGCCCCCCATACCATTCATAGCAGAATGCCAGCTCCAGCCCGACCAGAAAGGCATAGATCCCCTGGGGAACATTGCCATGAAAAATCCCAAAATACAAAGCAGACAAAAGAGCCGCAGCCCAGAAGGGCATAACACTTCGCAGACTGGCAAATGCGAATCCCCGGAACACCAGCTCCTCAGCCAGAGGGATCACCACCACGGTACTGGCTACCTGCATGGCAAAGGAAGGCTGGAACAGAATCCGGCTCACCTGGTCGTAGGCAGAGGTGTCCAGGTTCATAAGGGCCACCAGAACATTGAGAACCACGCAGCTGACCATAGCCGCCGGAACCAGCAACAGCCACATCACAGGAGGCTGTCCCCCGTTCCCATCCCTCCGCTTAAGAACCTGCGGACGGATGAGCCACCAGTAGCCGGTCCCCAGGCTCAGGGAAGCCAGGGCCGCTGCCATGGTCATGATTACCAGGCTGTACCGGGATACAGCCGGCCCCAGAACCAGATATGCCAGCATGAAAACACCCCAGGATATCCCCTCATAAATGATCAGGGGCATTACCAGGGAAGCAGTCACAGCCAGGGCACATCTCCATCTTCTGTTCATTGGATCCTGACACCTCCGTTGTCTTACCTTATCTTCTGGTGCTATACAGCTGCCAGAAACATTCTGGTAACATTATGAAATAATTCCAGGCATCCGGCTCTCTTTACTCCGTGAACATAACATGTCAGATACCCCTTGAGCTGTTACCCGTGAACATTAACTAACATGCATAGTATAGCACAAACCGGTTGCTTTTTTCCACTAAAAACACTATAATCTTTCATAGAAAGTAACAGTTCAGACAAGCCGCCTTCCTTCCCCCGGAAAGTACTGTGGGCAGGAAGCCCTAGAGTGTGTCTGAAAATTGCTTTCCGGTAGCTGTGCGCTCCACTTTGCGGGAGATTTTGCCCAAATGAACGCGGCGTAGTGGGCTACGTTAAGTGAATTTGGCCCAAATATACCGCGAAGTGGGACGTACAGATGGCGGGAATGAATTTTCAGACACGCTCTAGAGTGTGTCTGAAAATTGCTTTCCGGTAGCTGTGCGCTCCACTTTGTGGGGATTTGGCCCAAATGAACGCGGCGTAGTGGGCTACGTTAAGTGAATTTGGGCCAAATATACCGCGAAGTGGGGCGTGCAGATGCCGGGAATGAATTTTCAGACACGCTCTAGGCATCCGTCTGATGTCAAACCGGATCAAGAAAGCATTTACCCAAACAAAAAAACACAAGAGGTAATAGAATATGGCTAAAAAAAGAATCGTACTGGCGCTTGGACATCTTGCCCTTGGTACCAACCTTCCGGAGCAGAAGGCCGCCGTGGCAGGAACTGCCAAAATGATCGCAGACTTTATCCAGGATGGCTGCCAGATCGCTGTGGTACACAGCAATGCACCCCAGGTCGGGATGATCCACACTGCCATGAATGAGCTTCCCAGATACCACCAGGAATATACCCCTGCACCTATGTCTGTCTGCTCTGCCATGAGCCAGGGCTACATCGGATATGATCTGCAGTGCGGGATCCGTTCCGAGCTTTTAAGGCGCGGGATCTACAAACCGGTTTCCACCATCCTGACCCAGGTGACCGTGGATCCTTATGACGAATCCTTCTACACTCCCATGAAAAAGGTCGGACGCTACATGACCCGCCAGGAAGCCGAAGCCGAGGAGGCCAAGGGCAATTATGTGGTGGATGTTGCCGGCAGGGGCTGGCAGCGAATCGTGGCTTCTCCGAAACCTGTGGCCATCGTGGAGATCGATGCCATCCGCGCCCTTCTGGACGCCGACCAGATCGTAATCTCCTGCGGCGGCGGCGGTATCCCTGTCCTGGAGCAGGGCAGCAACCTTAAGGGTGCCAGCGCTGTCATTGAGAAGGACCTGGTAAGCGGACTTCTGGCCAAGGAGATCGACGCCGATATACTGATGATTCTCACCAGCGTGGAGCACGTTTCCTTAAACTACGGCACCGTTGCCCAGACCCCGGTCACAGAGATGACTGTCGCAGAAGCCGAGAAATACTGCCGGGAGGGACATTTCGAAGCATCTTCCATGCTGCCCAAGATTGAAGCCTCCGTCAGCTTCATCAAGGCAGGTAAGGGACGCAGCGCCGTCATCACTTCCCTGGATCATGCCCTGGAGGCCATAGAAGGGAAGGCAGGCACTGTCATCCGCTGACCGCCGCAAAACATGCCCCGTGAACAGTAATAAATGATCTGTCCTGACCAGGAATATCTTCCTGGTCAGGACAGATCATATTTACCCGCAGTCCGTATTCCTTCACCATACGTCCATTGATCCGCAAACTGTCTGCTGTCTTATCCGAACTGCACAACTTCTTCTATAGGCTCCGCCGGTACCACATGCTCTGCATACAGCACAGGGCCTTCGCCTCCATAGTCCTTCCAGTACTCCACAGCGATCTTTGCCCGCACCTTCACCCACTGCCTTGTCTCCAGATTCCGTGCTTCCCTGGCCTTGCATACATAGCCCAGGAATGTCATATCATCGGCACAGCAGGTCATGGCCATGCGCCCCGGCACAAAATAATTCTTCGGAAATTCCGGAGACTTTAACACCATAGCCGTGAACTCCACTACTTTCCCTTCATAGCGCTCCGGCTTATCCATACAGTCAATATACCAGATCCCATAGGCCTCCGGACTGATTTCCACCACATCCGCCTTGAGATCATAGGGAAGATCCTCCTCGGAGATCTCATTGATCTCTCCGTTCTCATCTTCAAAGATGATATCACATCTGGTGTTCATGGATTTGAGCATCCGTTTGTAACGTTCCAGATCCTCGATCCCGTCGCAGCGGTTGCAGATGATCATCTCCGAGTTGCGAACCATGGCGGCCAGCAGAGATTTCATGTTTTTGACATACAGCTCAAAGGTGGACATATCAATAATGGTAATCTGCTGATAGACCGTCCAGTCCTTGGGAATACGGAAATCATCCTGGTTCCACATACCATTCCACTCAATCAGCACCCGTTCCGGATTATGAAGAAGCTCCAGCTCCGTCAGCCGCTGGGGACTGATATCGTCGATGCTGTCCACATAGACTACTGATGTGTTGGTGTCTTTAAGAAGCCCGTCGTCGTACTCCGTATCTCCTTCCTCACACACAATCAGCAGAGTCTTCCCCTGGGTCTGGAAATAGTCCTGCTCCATGGTGAAGGAGAGAAACTCAGTCTTGCCAGCCTCCAGAAATCCATTGATGAGAAATACTGGCATAATATCGTCATCTATCATCGGTCCCATAGCCTTTCCCTGGCCTTTCTATCTGTTATTACAGAATCTATTCCAAAACAGCTCCGAATGCCTGCTCCAGCTTCTCTGTTTTCAGGCCGGAACCGATCACACAGATCTTCCCGGTGTAATCAGGTGCTCCGGTGCGGATCTCATACTCCTCGGGAACCAGATCAAAATAATACCACTCCCCTGATGTCTCCCCTGACAGCATGCCTTTGGCTCTCAGGATATCCCCATAGTTCTCCCCATAGGCAAGCTCCTCCAGCACTGCCTCCAGCTTCTCACGGCTGCAGGACGCTGTGGTCTCATGGCCCCAGCTGCTGAACACATCATCTGCATGATGATGGTGATGGTCATGGTCATGACAGCCGCAGTCACAATCTGGGCCGTGGTCGTGGTGAGTGTGGACTTCAGGTCCGTGATCATGGCGATCGTGGCAGTCATGACCATGATCGTGGTGATCGTGGTCTTCATGGGCATGATCATGGTGGCCGTGGCCTTCATGGCCATGGTCATCGTGACCTTCGTGGCAGTGATCATGATCGCGGTGATCGTCGCCTTCATGGCCGTGATCGTGATGGTCGTGAACTTCATGACCATGATCGTGGTGGTCGTGAACTTCATGACCATGATCGTGGTGACCATGGCAGTCCCCATCATGGTGATGATGCTCATGGGCCTCCTTGACCTGGGCCAGCAGCTCCTCCATCATGGTATCCGGCTTCTCAATCAGCTCAAGCAGCTGGCTGCCGGACAGCTGGTCTATAGGTGTAGTAACGATGGTCGCAGATGCATTGTGTTCCCGCAGCATTTTCGCTGCTGCCTGCACCTTCCTGGCGTCCGCCACATCGGTGCGGCTCATGACGATCGTACCAGCGTTCTCCACCTGGTTATTGAAAAATTCTCCGAAATTCTTCATATACATCCTGCATTTGCTGGCATCCACGATGGTTACTGCGCTGTTCAGCTTCACATCCAGATTCTTCGCCACGTTGCGCACGGCATTCATCACATCTGACAGCTTGCCCACCCCGGACGGCTCAATGATCACCCGCTCCGGCTGGTATTTGGTCAGCACCTCTTCCAGGGATTTGCCGAAATCCCCCACCAGGGAACAGCAGATACAACCTGAATTCATCTCCCTGATCTCAATCCCCGCGTCCTTAAGGAAACCACCGTCGATACCGATCTCCCCAAACTCATTCTCGATCAGCACCACCTGTTCCCCGGCAAT
>Ga0137308_101622_pt1 | contig 20234 bp, 16 predicted proteins | sample Inofrocosms_June_FD_97181 | JGI IMG/M metagenome (GOLD analysis project Ga0137308, IMG submission 97181) | Mouse cecal microbial communities from Vienna, Austria - N-Acetylneuraminic and N-Acetylglucosamine D2O microcosms_June | ecosystem: Host-associated > Mammals > Digestive system > Large... | reverse complement strand
TCACCTACCTATATTGTATACTTTACTTTTTGACTTGAAAACAAAGTATACAGAGCAGGTTCTAATCTTTATTGTTTACATTTTGCCGCTTGATTACTCTTGCCGGAGCATTTTAATTTTGGAAAAGTCCAAAATTTCATACCCATTCCACATTCCCATGCTACACTGTCCCCAAGGAGGTGCTACAATGGCAACACTACTAATTGTTGAGGACGACCGCAAGACCAACGACGCGATTTGTGAATACCTAAAGCCCGCAGGCCACAAGGTTATCCCGGCCTATGATGGCGGGGATGCGTTACAGTTTTTCCGTGAGAACAGCATCGACCTTGTTGTGCTGGACATTATGCTGCCCCATGTCAACGGTCTGTCCGTCCTACACGAAATACGGCGGACAAGCACAACGCCCGTTCTGATGCTCACTGCTATTGAGGACGAATATACTCAGGTCATGAGTTTTGACGAGCAGGCCGACGATTATATGACAAAACCCTTTTCTATGGTACTGCTGGGGAGGCGGATCACCGCTCTCTTGCGGCGAAGTGGACAGGCCCCGTTACCCCAAACTATAGCCTTTGGTGATGTGACCGTCGATTTCTCCGGCTACACCGCCAGCGACAGCGCCGGGAAAATCGACATCATGCCCAAGGAAATTGATCTGCTCCGACTGCTGGTGGAACATAAAGGGCTGGTGCTGACCCGTTCGCAGATTCTGGACGAACTATGGGGGGCTGACTACCCGATCATCGACCGAACCGTGGACACCTACATCAAAAATCTGCGGAAGAAGCTACGACTTGACTGTATCGTAACCGTTAAGGGGATCGGTTATAAATACGAGGTACAGCCATGAAACGATTAAAATTATTTCCAAAAATATTTCTGTATACCATGAGTATCATGCTATTTGTCGTTGCGGTCACACATGGGCTGATCTATCTCCTTGCCCCACAGCTGCAGCTTGCGGTGAGTACCCCGGATGATGTTGTTGTCAGCATCAGACAGGAGCAATTTGTGACCGAGGCAGTAGAAAAGGCCCTGCCCGTCTCTTTGAGCTGTTCTTTGCTGATTTCCGTTGTCTGCTCTCTCCTGTTTTCTAAAGCGATTACTGACCCTATTAAGAAGATTTCGACGGCAACCGAGCAGATGATGAAATTAGACCATGGGGTGAACTGCCCTATTCATACAAAGGATGAAATTGGTACGCTGGCGCGAAACGTCAATGATCTATATTCTGATTTACTATCCACGATTGAACATTTAGAGCGGGAAAAGGACGCTGTGCGTGATATGGAGCGGGCCAAGGTTGACTTCCTGCGGGCGGCATCCCATGAACTGAAAACCCCTGTGACGGCTCTGAACGCCACCCTGGAAAATATGATTTTAGGCGTTGGGAAGTATCAGGATTATGCTGCCTACCTCCCGGAGTGTAAAGAAATGGTGGAGCAGCTTTCCGGGATGGTACATGAAATTTTGGAAACCTCCAGGCTGAACACCACCGATGAACCAGCGAAACCGATTGACATAGCGGAACTGATGGCGGAACTGTGTGCGCCGTATCAGATGATTGCGGCAGCACATCAGATCACCTTCTCACTTGATTTGCCAGAACAATTTCCCGCGAAACTTCCGGCTGGTCGGTTTAGCAAGGCGGTATCAAATGTTCTCGCAAACGCTGTCGCCTATACGGAGGCCGGGAAAGTCGTTTCCGTCTGCATGGAAGGGCGCAGCCTCGTGGTAAAAAATGAGTGCAGGCCTATCCCTGACGACGAAATTCACCGTCTGTTTGAGCCATTCTACCGTCCAGACTTCTCCCGAAGCCGGATAAGCGGCGGCAACGGCCTGGGCCTCTATATCGTGGATACGCTCTTGACCTCTATGAATATCCCCTATTCCTTTGCGCCCATGAATTCTCCGCCTGGGATGTGTTTTACAATTCAGCTATAAATGCGGAAAACTCCCTGGCCGGGGAGTTTTTCATTTCCAGAAAAATTCCATATACGTTTCATACCCATTCCACATTGGGGTGTTATTCTGCGGGTGCGTTCGGAAGAACAGCATCACGATATGGAGGTATCGAGCCATGAGCATTTTCAAGAGGGCGTTTCTATACGTCACACGAAAACGAGGGAAAACCATTCTCCTGTTCACTATCCTGATGATTATGGCAACCTTTGTCCTGACGGGGCTTTCTATCTGGAAAGCATCCGAGGCCGTACAATTTGATTTGCGGCAGAGCCTGGGCGGCAAATTTGACGTTTTCGTGGATTGGAACAATAGCCCTTATGTAGTGAAAGAACCCGTCAAAGACGAAGTGGACGAGGAAACCGGCAAGACATCAAGCAGCTTTCTCATGTATTCCACCGTACAGCTTACCCCGGAGAACATTGCGGCAATCAAAGGTCTTTCCGGCGTAAAGTATTGCAGTGCAAGGCAGGACAATCTTTTGCCGTTTGACGGGCTTTCCCTTTTCCCCGGCACGATTTCAACAGATGCGAAGTATCAGGGCTATACAAAGGTGCTGGGCGTCTGCAGCACGGAGGATGATGAACTTTTCACCACCGGCACACTGACGTTGGCAGAGGGGCGGCATATCTCCACCGATGATACCCATGCGGCAATCATCAGCCAGGACTTGGCAGAGCGGAACGAGCTGAAAATTGGGGACTATCTTACCGCCCTCAGTTACAGCGTGGAAGATCAGGGTTTTACCGGGCAGGAAATCAAGGTACAGATCGTCGGACTGTTTACCCCGAACGCGGTGGAGCAGTTTGGCGAAACCGTCACTACCTACGATAAAATCCAGAACCGGGTGTTTGTAGACTTGCAGACCTCGAAAAAATTTGACGGCGGAGAAATCAACTACGGCTTTTCCGCCCTCCATGTCACCATATCCGACCCGCAGGACATGGCGCAGGTGGTGGCCGATGTAAAAGCCCTGCCGGGTATCGACTGGAAAGCCTTTACCGTTGAGATTGACAATGAAACCTACGAAAACGCCGCCGCTCCGCTGGCTACGCTGAATGAATTGGTCATGACCCTGCTGGTGGTGATTATTGTTGTCAGCGCCATCATTCTGGCCCTGCTTTTGACCCTTTGGACAAAGACCCGCATCCATGAAATCGGCGTGTTCCTGTCCGTGGGGATCAAAAAAACGGCCATCATCGGGCAGTATTTGATTGAGGTGCTGCTGATCGCCGTCCTCGCCTTTGGCCTGTCCTACTTCACCAGCAACGCAGTAGCGGGGCAGATCGGCAACCACCTGCTGGAACGGAGTATGCAGACGGAGCCGGAGGACGATAACGACCTTGTAACTGCCGCCGCTGCGGTTGATGCAGGTGCAGATAACCTTATTCAAAAACCCCTGCCCACGGAGGACGGCATCCAGGTGTCTGTTGGGCTGGATCACCTTGCACAGCTCTGCCTGATTGGCCTTGCCATTATCATTGTGGCCGTCAGCGCATCGTCTATCATGGTCATGCGGCTGAACCCCCGTGAAATCCTGTCGAAAATGAGCTGAAGGAGGGACGATTATGTTTACACTGGAATTGAAAAATGTTTCTTACGCCTACGAAAAGGGCAAGGCGGTTTTGCAGAACATCAGCGGGTCGCTGGAAACCGGGAAAATGTACGCCATCCTCGGCCCGTCCGGGTCTGGCAAGACTACGCTGCTGTCCCTGTTGGGCGGGCTGGATGTGCCAACACAGGGCAGCGTCCTGTTTGACGGCGGGGACATAACGGCAAAGGGCCTGGAACATCACCGCAGGAACCATATCTCGCTGATTTTTCAGAGCTACAACCTGATTGATTACATGACGCCCCTTGAGAATGTGCGGCTCACCGCCAAGCTGGATGCCGCCCCCATTTTAGAACGGCTGGGGCTTACAAAAGATGAAGCACAGCGTAATGTGCTGAAACTGTCCGGCGGACAGCAGCAGCGGGTGGCGATTGCGCGCGCCCTGGCCTCCGATGCCCCGGTCATTCTGGCAGACGAACCGACCGGAAACCTGGACGCCGATACTGCCGAGGAGATCACGGCCATTTTGAAAGAGAGCGCCCATGGGTTCGGAAAATGCGTGGTGGTCGTGACACATTCTGCCGTGGTAGCAAATCAGGCGGATGTGGTGCTGGAGATCAAACGGGGACATTTGCAAGAGAGGGCCTTGTCCGCTCTTTCATGAAAAACAATTGCCGAATTTTATATTTCTGCAATGTCCAGAAGTTCTTTGAATGCCTGGATCTTATAATCTGCCTTCCCGTACCCTGATGCGTCCCCGATGCCCACGGACTTCATCCCTGCCGCCCGGGCCGCATCAATCCCGGCGTATGCGTCCTCCACAACCACACATTCTTCGGCGCCGATCCCCAAAAATTCCCCGGCTTTCACAAACACCTCCGGATCCGGCTTGGAATGGGTGATGTTGGTGCCGTCGGAAATTGCGTCAAATGCATCCAGAAGCCCTACCCGTTCCAGAATGAATTTCGCATTTTTGCTGGAGGAACCGATGGCCAGCCTGTAGCCCGCAGCCCGCAGTGCGTCCAGCGTATTCCGCACCTCGTCCGAAACATCTGCGGGAGTCATGGTATGCAGCAGCTCCCGGTAGGTGTTGTTCTTCTCCTCCATCAGTTCCGCCTTTTTTTCCTCCGTCAGCACTTCCTCACATTTTTCCAGAATGATCTCCAGGCTCTCCGCGCGGCTCACACCACGCAGACGGTTATTGATGACCTCATCAAAATAAATTCCCATCCTGTCCGCCATCTTTTTCCACGCCTGATAGTGGAACTTGTCCGTAAATACAATCACTCCGTCCAAATCAAAAATAAAAGCCTTCATGTTCTGTCTCCTTCTTAATTTTATATTCGTGCATCAACACACATCCGTATAAAAGTCTCTCAATCTCCGTCTCTGCAAAAAATCACTCAATTTCCATCTCTATGTAAAAGTCTCTCAATTTCCGTCTCTGCGAAAAAATCACTGGATTTCTATATCTGCGCAAAATCACACAATCTCAAATGACGCGAAATCCACAGTTCCCTCTTTTACAAGAAAATAAAGCGCATGTTTTCCTGCTTCCACTTGAATCCCGGTCGTTACATGCTTCCAGTTCATTGAATCTACCGCTGCCGACCCGACCATAGTTCCCGCCTGTGGATCGGGACTGTCCGCCCGCACCTCCAGGCATCCAAGGCCCCGCAGCTCCACGGTAATCCGGGATTCCGTTCCTTCAAACTGAAAATATTTAAAGCCTGCCGCCGCCCCGGTACGCAGGTTGCGGATATACGGTTTCAGCCCCTTCTCTCCCGTCTCGTCCGCCTCTTCCGTGATATAAGGCATTTCCTCCGGCAGTTCAGGCACTGCCTCGCCCGGGCCGCTCATCACGACCTGCCCTACCTGTTCCCGGTCTGCCTCGGTGAGATGGCAGGCGATGCAGGAGTCATACGCCCCTTTCGCAGGCAGCGGGCCGTCATGGAGTCCGCAGCTTGTAATCTCAATCTGGGGAATGGTTCCGTCTTCCTGGATCTTCACCTCATCTGCGCACCCCTGTCTGGAAAATGCGGTTCCATGGGTATGCCTGTGCCAGAAAATGTAGAGCCGGTCCCCAATCCTTTCCAGACCGCCGTGGTTATTTCCTGTATAATTCACTGCAAGGGTATTTCCCTCATATCCCAGGTCTCCGTTGGATACGATCACCCCTTTGTACACAAAAGGGCCCTCGGGAGTATCAGCCGTGCCGTAACACAGTTCATGACCCTGCAGGCTGGAATAAACAAAATAATACCGGTTTCCCAGCTTCCGAATGCTGGACGCTTCAAAAAACGGATGCGCTTCATAGCAAGTCCCCTTTGCCGTATCTATACCATTTGCCACACACTTCGGCTCGCTGATGATGGTGTGCATGTCCTGTGCCAGCTTCACCATCATGGCCCCTGGAAATATCACCTGCTCCATCCCCGGAAATTTCCGGGCCGGCGCGAATCCATAATAAAGATAATTCCCGCTTTCTTCTGAGAGGATGGCCGGATCGAACCATCGCCCCGCATCTGGAATTGTACCATCCTCCCTGCGCACAAAATCCAGAAATTCGTATTGTCCTGCGGGTGTATCACAGACTGCCACGGAAATCACGTTTACAAAATCCAGCGCATAGTACAGGTAATATCTGCCGTCCGGCCCCTGCGCCACATCCGGCGCATATAAAAGATGCGGATTTTCCTCCGTTCCCAGGGGCATTCCGATCTCAGGCAGCTTTTTTCCGTAGGGTGCGCCGTTCAGCGGGTCCTGCATTTTTTTATAGATAACACCCTCACAGGTCCACACACCCGGCTCCTCAACCGGCGCGCTCCAGCACACATAATCCTCTTCACAGAATGAGGTACCTCCAAGCCGGTCATGGCTTCCGTAAATGTAGACCCGATCCCCAAACACATGGGGTTCACCGTCCGGAACAGTCTCCCAGAAAGGAAGGTATGGATTCAGTCCTGATGTTTTCATGAAATTCCTCCTCGCGATTTTTTCAGATGCACTTCAATACTTTTTCATGATAACAGCGGCAGGGGACAGAATCCATGTAGTAATTTATTCAGAATCCGACCTTTTTTCAGTTTGTTTCCCGGCCTTAAAAATTCCTATGCAGAGCACCTCCCGCCGGCCACTTTTCTGTTTATTTTAGCTTTCTGCCGAACCGCCTGTCCTTTTGTTTGATTTACGCAGAATATCATACTGGATTTATCATAAAACAAAAGCAAAAATATTTAGCACAAAATAATATTTTGAATCGTATATGAATAAATATTTAATAAAATACGCAAAATAATATTGCATTTCAAAAAACGGGTGGTATAATTTGAGTATGATAAAGAAGAAGGAGTGTGTCGCTATGAAGATACAGGCCGTGTTAATAGATGGTTTTAAGAATCTATCAGATGTAAAAATAACTTTTGATAATATTACAGCTTTGGTAGCACTTAATAATTTTGGTAAGTCTAACGTACTTTCTGGTATTGATTTTGGGTTGTCTTTTATAAAGGCATCTATTGACGATAAGATAGAGATGATGGCAAATTCTAATCTTATTCCGATCAACCAGGGTATGCAGGGGAGAAATTACAAGTTTAAGGTAGAGGTACTAACAGAGGATGCTGGACAGGAGTATCGTGTACAGTACGGATATGAGTTCGCTTGGCAGTGTGATGAGGACGAGGTCCCTGAGATTGTTCAGGAGTATCTGAGAATTAAGCTGGATGAGAAGGGGCAGAAATATACGCAGCTTATCAACAGAACAAAAGAGGTTGCATTATATAAGAGTTCCGAGACAGGTAGATGTTCATCAAAGATTAAGGTTGAGATTTCGGAACTTGTTGTAAATAAGCTTAGAGCATATGATGAGCTTTACTATGCAGAAATCATTAAGAAACTAAATAGCATGAGAATGTATATGGAAAACAATTTGGATGCAAAGAGCTTTTATCAGCCGGACCCAATCATTCGTAAGGGTTTTGAAAACGAGATGATTAATGCTGATAACCTTCCACGCATTATCTTCAATTTAAGGAAACAGAATCCAGATAAGTTTGAGTTGCTGAAAGATGTCTATTTTCAGTTGTTCCCAGACATTGAAGATGTTATTGTAAAGAGCTTTAAAATCAATGCGTCAGAGGGTGACCAGTTCCCAGAAGATGCACCATTCATATTTACAAATTCCATTTACGTTTTATTTGTTAAGGATAAAAACTTGTCGAATGCAGTTAACTTTTCAATAATGTCAGATGGTGCTAAGAGAGTCTTTATGATATTGACCAAGATAATTGTATCCAGTGTCAACAATGTCTCTTTGATAGCGATTGAAGAGCCGGAGAACTCTGTTCATCCCGGATTGTTCCAAGCATATATACAGATTATAAGTCAGCTGTTAGATGATTGCAAGGTAATTATCACATGTCATTCACCATATATTATCAGCTATTTGAATCCTTCATGGATTCATGTTGGTATGAATAGAAAACCCGGTGTAGCAGAATTTTTTGCGTTTAAGAAGTCAGGTCAGAAACAGTTGGAGAATGATGCAGCTGGATTTCATATGAGTATGGGAGACTATCTGTTCTCGATGCTTGCTGATTCAGAGAGTAATATAAGCGATTATTTGGAGTGTAACGCCGATGAGTAAATGCCTTGTACTTTTTGTAGAGGGTGATACAGAGGTTGAATTTTACAAGCAAGTAGTTGCAAATGCCAGAAAACTACACCCTGCGGGCAGGTTCGATACTAACATTGAATATAGGAATGTCAGAGGTGTAGGTGGCTTTAAAAGTATTGCTCTCAGAAAATTTATAAAAGAAATCAAGCCTAAATATGAGAATGACTGTGAATTTACAATCGTACTTTGCAGTGATACAGATGTTTTTGATTTTGCTCCTAAGCCACCGATAAAGTGGGATGAAGTAAAGAAAGAACTTACGGATAACGGAGCTTCCCAAATTATACATGTACAAGCAAAGCGGTCGATTGAAGATTGGTTTTTATACGACATAAAAGGAATTTTGGGATTCTTGAGATTGGGTAAAAATACGAAAGTATCTGGAAAAAACGGATATGATAAGCTTCAACGTTTGTACAAACAGGCCAATAAAGTTTATTACAAAGGAATACAAAGTAACGGTATGATAGAGCGTTTAGATATTGAAAAGATTACGAACGCAGTGAAAAACCAGCTAAATCCTTTATATAAGATACTTGGCGTAGATAAAAACTAAATAAGATTGGTATGTAAGAGCATAGCTCTTTACATAGAAAAAGCCAGAGGTTAACTCTGACTGATTCCCTTGCCAAAGAAGATCTTTGGAATTATTTTTAATTGTGAAAATTATTTAAGCGTCAACGCTGGATCGTTCTTTAGGCCAATCCATTACTATTTATAGTCATGCATCTGCACTTCCTCAAAACTCCGCTCCCCATACCCCGCAGAACGGGTCCACCGGATTCACTCCCTGAAACGCGGACCTTCCCACGATCTTATCAATCACCTGATCCACCACTTCCTCTGTGGGCGTGTACCCGTTGATAAACGTCCGAAACATGGGCGCATCCAACAGATGGTATGGGTTTGCGATGGAAATGAACATTGCCGGAACCTCATTTAAAAACCAGGGTGCGTCCGCCGCCATCAGGTGCAGCCAGTCGATCCTTCTCACGGACTGGTTGCTGGCCGTATCCAGGCATGCCACGTAGACCGCCAGGTCGAATTTGCTTTGGATGTCCTCCACCCCGCCTTCAAACATCTCATGAAAATCCGGTCTGGAATAGTCAAACAGCGTTACCTCAAAGCCTTCCTTTTCCAGCTTTTCCTTCACCAGTCCGATGGCCCCGTCTCCATCCTTGAAGCCGCCCTCCAGGCGGTCCTCCAGAAGGTAAAGGCGGATTCTTTTATATGTATCCGGTGAGATCGGGAGCAGATTCTGTGTATCCTTTACGAGAGTCACACTTTTATCCGCACATTCTCTCGCCCATGCCCGATGCTCTCCGCAGGCAACAACGGACAGCGCCTCTTCCCCGGGCACAAGGGTTCCCGTTTCTTTTTTTCCGGGCAGATCCATGGCCGCCTTCATGGCCAGTATCCGGGTCACGGCCTCGTCCACCCGTTCCATGCTCAGACGGCCGTCTGCGATGGCTTCCTGCACAAACCGGTAATCCTCCCGGATGTCCTTGTTGAACAGGATCATATCGCACCCTGCTGCCAGTGCTGCCGGGATTGCCTGGGAACGTTTCATGGATGTATTGAAGCCCACCATCGGCGTCGCGTCCGTTGTGATCATGCCGTTGAAGCCCAGTTTCCCCCGCAGCAGCCCCTGGAGGATTTCTTTTGACAGGGTGGCCGGAAGGATCTCTTCGTCCTTCAATTCCGGATTGATGTACTTGCTGTACGCAGGCTGCAGGATATGCCCCACCATGACGGACAGAGCCCCTGCGTCCACAACCTCCTGCCAGATGGCCCCGTAGGTTTTGTCATAGTCTTCCACCGACAGGCTGTTCACAGAGGCCACCAGATGCTGGTCCCGTTCGTCCACCCCGTCCCCTGGAAAATGCTTGACCGCCGCGGCAACGCCCTGGTCACTGAGTCCCTTTAGCTGCTCCCTGACAAATGTGGTGACCCGTTTCTGGTTGCTTCCGAAGGTCCGCACGTTGGTGATGGGATTGCGGAAATTCAGATCCAGGTCGCAGATGGGCGCAAAGGCCCAGTTGCATCCCACGGCCATAGCTTCTTTTCCCGCAATCGCCCCCAGGCGGTAAGCCTGTACCGGGTCGTCGGTAGCCGCCGCCCCCATGGGCCTTGCAAAATACGTCCCGTCCGAGCAGATCCCGTTGCCGCCGGATTCCAGGTTTGCGCCGAAGAGCATGGGGATTCTGGAATGCTCCTGAAGAAAGCGGTGTGTCTTCTGGATCTCTGCCGCCGGCATGGGCCGGTACATGATCGCGCCGGGTTTGTACTCCTCCAGAAATTCCTTTAAGAAACCTTCCTCCGTATTGCCGCCGACGGGGCAGAACATCTGCCCGATCTTCTCCTCTGTGCTCATCCCCGCCAGTGTGTCGTAGACCCATTTTTCCATTTTGTCATCCAGAAAAAACGGATTTGCTTTTAAATCCAACATCTCATCTTCCTCCTTAACCGATGCAGCCAATTCTCACGGCATGCTTTTCAGAATCCCTCTGTCCTGATTCTATATACAGCATACGCCTGCAAAAAGTGGAATGCAATGTATTATTTTTTTCTGAATCCGACATTTTTTCAGTGTATGACCGGATGCGTTCTGCTTTCCTGGCTGTTGCTGTTTGCGGTTAGAAGAGCAAAAAAGAAGGAGCAGCCGGGAAATAGGATTTATACACAACATACCGCGCATGTTTGATGATTCGCGATATACTGTAGAAAATCAGCTATTTCCTGACTGCCCCGCCTTTTTAGATTGTAGATATGAAAATTATTCTTTTATCTTATCAAGCTCTGTCAAATTAATACCACAAGCTGTCAAGATTACTTTTAATTCAATATACCGATCTTTCATAACTTTATACGCTTCTGAATCTTTTTCAGACAGTATCATATAATTTTGTAATCTGGAAAACTCTTCAATATTTTTTTGCAGCATTTCTTTTTCAGTCATGTAATTCCCTCCTTCGTTATGATGAAAATACGTCTATGAGATAGTTTCATTATAACAAAAGGATTTTTGGGTGTAAAGCCTTTAACAGCACTCTTTTTTACCACTCAAATACTTTCTTTACCGCCTTTTCCTCATCCATATTATAATAGGTCTGTTCTTTCACCGGAGCCTCCGTCTGTTCTCTGGACGCAATCAGCACCCAGTCATGCTCCGGGCCGGAATCCGGGGCGGATACGCTGAGTTCCCCTCCGGCTGCCTGTGCAGTCTCTGCTGCTTCTGCCCTCTGCCCGACGTGGGTATAGAACTTCCCGTCCCTCGGATTATACCACCACAGGCAGACTTCTCCGTCAAACTCCCGGGGCGCTTCCGGATTCCAGACATTTCCCAGGTTCAGGACGGCTCCGCCCCCGCTTGGAAAATAGACGCAGGCAAACCTTTCATCCAGGCAGGTACATGCCTGCAGATGCAGATCCAGCACATCCTCTCCCTGAATCTGAGGCAGTATCTCCCGTGCCGGACGGGCGGTCATGATCTGCAGGCTGTCAGAAAACTGCCGCAGATACCGGATCTGTTCAGAGCCCTCGGACTGCAGCGCTTCATACCATGTCTGGCTGCTGATGGGGCTTTTCTCCTGCTCGGAAACACAGCACCATACGGAAGCGTGCCCGTAGGTATACCCAAACGCGCCGGAAAACAGCGACCAATAGGCCCGCTTTCTTGTCATCCAGGAGCCGTGCGTCTTCGTTTCCGGAGTGATGGGCCAGGAGGTGGGCATCATCTCGTAGGCAGGCTCCCCGTCCCATACCGGCATCACTTTTTTGCGGCTGTATTCCTTTTCCACCAGTTCATAATTTTTCGGGGTCAGGCCATGGCCGGACTGCAGCATGATAAAATCAATCCAGGCTTCCTCGTCCGTCCAATAGGACATGGTGGAGCATTCCCCTGTCTGCATCTCATGGCATGCGTGGTAGGTCATCAGAACATCCTTCCAGGCGTCGTCAGGCTGGTTGTACTTTAAATCCTGATCCAGCACGCCTTTGGCGATTCCTTCCGCCAGGCGCCTCCACACATTTTTATAATCCACCCCGTTATGGATGGGCTGGCGGTCTCCTCCAAGACACCAGAGGATATGGTTTTTCTCCCGGTAGCGGTTTCCGATCCACCGGCCGTAGCGGTATGCGTTTTCTTCGGTAATCGTCTTTTCATAGGTACAGCCGCTCCAGTCGCTTCCAACCACCAACTGGCCCCATACAGGCAGGAGCAGGACATAGAAGCCGTACGACTCCGCCTTATCCAGAATCCAGTCCAGATATTCAAAATAGCGCTCGTTTGGCGTGTCCGGATCGTCGTTTAAAAGCGCCTTCTCCCCGGACGGGCTGTGCATCTCCATATCCCGCTCCGGGTCCAGCGCCACGATCTGGAGCACGGTAAAGCCCTGACTTTTTCTCTTTTTCATCAGATATTCCACATCGTCCCATTTCAGCCTCTGGGGGATCGTCCAGTCCGTGTCCGCAATCCATGTAAACGGCTTGCCGTCGGCAGTGACAAAATAACGCCTGTTTTCCGAAATCCTTAATTTCTCCATCATTTCTTCCTCTTTCATTATATGCAGTCTGCAAAGCAGCTCTTTGTACAATACTTTATACATAATCAATAGAGCAGATTTTCATCCATTACTTTATAAGCAATCTGCAAAACAGATTTTCATCTATTCCTTTATAAGCAGTCAGCAGGACAGATTTTGATACAGTACTTTACATCACAGCTCAGGACAGAACCTTTTTTACGGCACGCTTCCATCCCTCGTATTTTTTATTCCGCAATTTTTCCTGCATGTTCGGTGTATATTTTGTACGGCCCAGCTTTTCAAAAATGGTTTCGTCCCAGATGCCAAGCGCCAGACCGGCCGCATAGGCGGGCCCCATCCCGGAGAGCTCATCGGAATCCGGCACCTGTACGTCGATCCCGGCGATGTCGCTCTGAAACTGCATGAGATACGCGTTTCTGGTCGGCCCGCCGTCCACCCGCAGCTCATGGACCTTCACCCCGGAATCCTCGCTCATGGCCCCGATCACATCCTGAATCTGGTAGGCAATGCATTCCAGACCGGCCCTTACGATCTCCGCCCGGCCGGTGGTCCTGGTCATTCCGGTGAGCATGGCGGTGGCCCGGCTGTCCCAATAGGGCGCGCCCAATCCGGAAAATGCCGGAACCAGATACAGCGGATCGTCTGACGCCGCCTGCTCTGCCAGGACCTGGGTTTCCTGGGGGCTGTCGATCATTTTCAGGTCGTCTTTCAGCCAGGTGATCACAGCTCCTGTATAATTTAAGTTTCCTTCCAGCACGTAATTGACTTTGCCGTCCATGCTCCATGCCAGGGACGTGACCACCCCGTGGGTGCTTAACACAGGATTCTCACCGATGTTCATCATGATGGACGATCCGGTGCCGTAGGTGGATTTCATCATACCCGACCGCAGGCAGCCCTGTCCGAACAGCGCGCCGTGGGAGTCGCCCAGCACGCCGTGAATCGGAACCGGATTCGGAAGCAGCCCGTCAAAATCCGTTTCTCCGAAGTTGGAATTGGAGTCGCACACTTCTGGAAGATTGTTCGGATTGATTCCGAATATTTCACAGATTTCCTCATCCCATTTCAGGTCAAAAATGTTGAAAAGCTGTGTCCGGGACGCATTGGAAAAATCGGTTTTATAGGAGGCTTTGCCGGTCAGCTTGTAGATCACCCAGCTGTCGATGGTTCCGTGGCAGAGCTTACCTGCGTCTGAGAGTTCCCTGGCGCCTTCCACATTTCTTAAGATCCAGGCGATCTTGGATGCCGGAAAATAGGGGGACAGGTTCATGCCTGTCTTTCGGCGGATTTTCTCCCCATGGCCCGCCGCTGCCACCTGGTCGCAGAGATCCGCGGCCCGGGCGCACTGCCACACCACCGCAAGCCCCACAGGCTCCCCGGTGATCCGGTTCCATGCCAGGGAGGTTTCCCGCTGGTTGCTGATCCCCACACCGGCCACCTTGTCCCTGTCGATCTGCGTCTCCTCCAGCAGTCTGGCGGTCACCGCAATAATATTCTGGTAAATCTCTATTGGGTCGTGGGACACCCAGCCCTTCTCATCGATGATCTGCCGATGGGCCTGATCCACCCTCCGGATCAGGTTTCCGGCCGAATCAAATAATAATGCTTTTGTTCCCTGGGTACTTTGATCAATACTGATTATATATTGTTCTGACATCATTCACCCCATCCTTCATCTGGATGCCAGTATGCTGATTCCTGCCATCCCTTCCTATTTTGATTGAAGCCACATCAGAATCTACGGACAGCATCCTTCTGATGTGGCTATCTATGATCGTCTTTACAGCAATTCCATGGCTTTCTTTGCGATTCCTTCCGCATTCAGTCCGTAATGGTCAAATACCTCCTTTGACGTTCCGGTGATCACCGGCGCGTCGGGCAGGGCAAGGTTGACCACTTTTCTCGGGCATTCGCTTCCCACCACCTGGCTGACCATGGAGCCCAGTCCTCCGAAGGGCGCATGCTCCTCCACCGTGAGCACCGCCTTTGCCCCGGACGCAGCCTTTACGATGGCCGCTTTATCCAGAGGCTTGATACAGTACATATCCACGACTGCGGCATGGATGCCCTTCTCTTCCAGAAGCTTTGCCGCATCCGCCGCAGGCTTTACCATTTCCCCGCAGGCTATGATGGCAATATCTGTACCTTCTCTCAGAACCGTTGCCCGATCCATTTCAAAGGGCACGTTTCCTTCTTCGTAGACATCCTCCACCGGATTTCTGCCGACCCGGATGTACGCCGGCTTCTCATCCTTTAACAATGCTTTGAATAAGTGCTCTGTCTGCAGGCGGTCGCTGGGGATATAGACCCGCATGTTGGGAATGGAGCACATAGCTGCGATATCCTGGGCGGAATGGTGACTCATGCCGAGAGCCCCGTAGCTGACGCCGCCGCTGATCCCGATCAGCTTTACGTTGGTGTTGGAGTAGGCCACATCCACCTTGCACTGCTCGTAGCTTCTGGTACTTAAGAAGCTGGCCGGCGAGGACGCATAAGGCTTCTTTCCGCATTTTGCCAGACCTGCAGAAATGCTCACCAGGTTCTGCTCCGCAATCCCCACTTCCACGAACTGCTCCGGATAGGTGTCCGCAAATTTCGTCATGGACGCGCTTCCTCTGGAATCGCTGCAGAGCGCCACCACATCCTTATCCTCTTTTGCCGCCTCAACCAATACGTCACAAATGACCTGTCTGTTCGCTATCTTATTCATGGAGCAGCGCCTCCTTTCTCTCCTTCAGATCTTTTCTGATCTGCGCCAGTTCCTCCTGATTCGGCACCTTGTGGTGCCATCCTGCTTTATGTTCCATCACCGGGGAGCCTTTTCCCTTAACCGTGTTGGCGATCAGTACCGTAGGTTTTCCTTTGGTTTCTTTTACTTCCTCGAAGGCCGCCTTAAGCTGGGAAATGTCGTTGCCGTCCGCCACGTCAATGACATGCCAGCCGAATGACCGGAATCGTTCGTGAAGGTCGTCGTGAGCCATCACATCCTCAGTATTTCCGGAGATCTGCAGGCGGTTTCGGTCTACCACCGCACACAGATTATCCAGCTTGTAATGGCTTGCCGCCATTGCGCCTTCCCATACGGAGCCTTCCGCCAGCTCCCCGTCGCCCATCACGGTATAGGTGCGGTATCCCTGCCCGTTCATCTTTGCCGCCAGCGCCATGCCCACGCAGACCGGCAGCCCGTGTCCCAGAGAACCGGAGTTCATCTCAATACCCGGCAGCTTGTTGTTGGGATGGCCGATGTATTTGGAGCCGAATTTGCTGAATTTTTCGATCACTTCCTCAATCGGGAAAAATCCTTTTTCCGCCAGCACCGCATAGTAGGCTTCCATGGAATGGCCTTTACTCATGACAAATTTATCCCGGTCTGAATCGTCCATATTTTCCGGACTGATATTCATCTGGTCAAAATACAGCTCTGTCAGTATCTCCATGACGCTCATGTCGCCGCCGATGTGTCCGGTTTTCCCTTCTACGATAATATCAATGGTGCGTTCCCGCATTTCATAAGCCAATGCTTTCAGATTGCTCATAATACAACGTCCTCCCCTCTCAGGTATGCTTTTACGTCTTCCTCGATCGGATCGTACAGATCCGGCGTGACTCCGATATATTTACATGCTTCGTATAATACCGGCACTACATTTTCATGAATGCCGACGCAGTGGTGAATGTACGGGCCTTCCACAATCTTCGCCTCCAGGCGCTTGATGTTGTCCACCTCTACCCAGAGGTAGGTGCCCATGCCCTTCGGACCTTCGATTCCCTTCGCGTTTCCAAGGAGCAGGGAATACTCGCCGTGGTCTCCGTCAAATCTCACCAGACTCACCTTGCCGTGGTGTGCCTCTGCGGTGATGCTGCCGGGATGATCAAAGGCCAAAGGATAGGTGATCTTCGGTGTTTCCTTTGCCACCGAAATGGGCCATGGGCCGCAGTGCTGCAGCAGTTCCCCGTTTGCCACATCCGGATGGCGGATGGTCCAGTCCGCAAAGAAGCTTCTCTTCTCTCCCAGGCTTGCCGCTTCGGTGATCAGAGCGGTGACGGCTCCGTGGATGTCTGTCTCGCAGACCACCGGAATTCCCTCCTCGTTCATCAGCGCATTTGCCGCACAGGGCATAATGCCGATCTCGGACTGGAGCTGGTTCCAGCACTGGATGGCCGCTGCCTGGCAGCCGTATTTGTTTACCAGGCGCTTCATTGCCACTTTGAGGGCCGCTACGTTTTCCAGTTCCTCGTCCTTGACGCAGATCTCCATGTGGTCCCGGCAGTACTGGATCACTTCCGCTACTTCCCTGCCCTCTTCCTTTGCCTTCTTCATCTCATCGGTCAGCTCCGGCATGGGGATGGGGGTAAGCTGGATGTTGAATTTCTCCAGAAGCTCTCCTTCGTTGCACATGGTGGACCAAAATTCATAGGGCCTTGTGGAAATCTGTAAAATGCGGATGTTCCGGAAGGTTTTCACCACATTGCACACCGCCAGGAAATCCCGCAGGCCCCGCTCAAATACCGGGTCTTCCAGGCGGCAGTTGGTCATGTATGTAAAGGGGATGTTGAATCTCCGCAGTACCTTTCCTGTCGCGAACAGGCCGCACTGGGTATCCCGAAGCCTGGTACCGTCCGCTTCCGGACGCTCGTCCAGAGGCCCCCACAAAAGGACCGGTACGTTTAAGTCCTTCGCAAGGCGGGCGCATTCAAATTCGGTTCCGAAATTGCAGTGGGAAAGGAAAAGTCCATCGATGTTTTCCCGCTTGAATTTTTCCGCAATTTTGATGCGGTCCCCGTCATCGTAGAGCAGCCCCTCTTCGTTGATATCCGTAATGTCCACAAAATCAATGTTCAGCTCCTTCAGGCGCTGCGCCGTCAGCCCCCGGTATTTTACCGCGTCGGGCGCGCTGAAAATGCTTCTTCTTGTTGGTGCGTAGCCGATTTTAATCCTTGTCATTTTCTGTTCCTCCGTTAATATGTAACCAATGCCTTCTTGAATCTAAAGTAATCATAATCCATTATTTTCTAAATTGCATCCGATAATTTAGTATTTTTAACTAAATTATCACTAAATTTCATGTACTTCTATTGCATTTCTCAGGTAAATCATGCATACTGATTGTAAAAACACGTTACAATTCACAGTCGGATAAAAAACGGCAGTCAGATTCGTCAAACGCAGCTTGTAAAAAGCGGATTGGCAGTTTTTATCTGGCTGTGAATCGAAACAAAAGTAAGGAAAACCTGCCGCTGAATTATGAAGGAGATTTTAGATGAAGATTACCGCAAAAGAACTCGCAGAAAAACTGAATTTATCGCCGGCCGCTGTCAGCATTGCCTTAAACGGCCGGCACGGGGTCAGCACAGAGACCCGCAAACGGGTGCTGGATGCCGCAGAAAAGTACGGCTATGATTTTACAAGGATCTCGGAGAAAAAGAGGGCCTCCGGAACGGTCTATTTCTGTATTTATAAAAAGCACGGCGCCGTGGTGGGGGACACGCCGTTCTTTTCCCAGGTTTCGGAGGGGATTGCCTCCGGCTGCAAAAAAGCGGAATTTCGGATGAAGGTGACTTATCTGTATGAGGACTCGGAGCTGGAACGGGAGATCGAGGAGATCCAGTTCTCTGACTGTGTGGGCATGATCCTGCTTGGTACCGAGATGATGCCGGAGGATTATACCCATTTTTCCCATCTGCCTTTTCCGGTGATCTTTTTGGATACATCCATGGAAGGGATTGCCTGCGACTGTGTGCTGATGGACAATGTCCTGGGGGCGTTCCAGGCGGTCAGCCACCTGATCAAACGTACCCGCTGCCAGCCCGGTTACCTGCATTCCTTCTATCCGATCAGCAACTTTAACGAACGGCAGGACGGTTTTTACAAGGCGCTCCGCACCCACGGCCTGTCCACCTCCAGCTCCATCGTCCACCGGCTGCCCCCGTCCATGGACGGCGCTTACAGCGATATGCTGGAGCTTTTGAAGGCCGGGACGCCCACCGCTTCGGCCTACTTTGCGGACAACGACTGGATCGCCTTAGGCGCCATGAAAGCCTTTAAAAAGATGGGGTACCGGATCCCGGATGATGTGGCGGTGGTCGGGTTTGACGATATCCCTTTCTGCACCGTCATTGAGCCGTCCCTTACCACCATACGGGTGCCCAAGCAGTCCATGGGGGAGGCGGCCGTTTCCCGCCTCATGACACGGCTGGAGCAGCCGGGGGCGCCGATGGAAAAAATCCGGCTCGGTACGGAGCTGGTTCGGCGGCGCTCTGTAGCCGCAAAATGATTTTTCCTTGCAAAAGAGATGCCATCTGCTATAATGGAAATATACTGGCAGCACATTTTTTCTGCTTATACACAACTGGGAGGTATTATGCCATACTATATAACCTACGGTGAATTTCAGTATCACCTGCAAGACTACTTTAAACGAACGGGAAGCCGGATGCAGTTTCCGGAGATGACGGACTATCTGTTCCGCAAGGGGATGATGTCCCAGACTCCTCCCCCTGAGCTTCCCGTGAATAAAATGTTCGGAGATTTGACGGATGAGGAATTTGACAAGGCTGTCAATTCCTTTGTCCTTGCGCTGACTCCATGCCAGTCCGTCTCCTCCGATGTTCCGGAGCATGATATCATCCCTCTGGCACGGGACGTCTACATCATCCGGCATCCCCGTTATACTCGGCCGTACAAACATACGCACAATTATTTTGAGATCAACTTCGTCGCCTCCGGGGAATGCGATCTGGCATTTGAAAATGAGCAGAGAGTTTTAAAGGCCGGAGAGCTGTGTATCATTGCGCCCTCCTCTAAGCATGACGTGATCATCAATGACGACGAATCCGTTGTATTCACGATCATGATCCGGAAGAGTACGTTTAACACGACTTTTTTCTCCCTGATGTCGCAGAAAAACCTGCTCTCCCACTTTTTCCGCACGATCCTGCAGGGGGACGCCCACTCCAACTACCTGCTGTTTTACTCCGACGATATCCACTGGCTGAAGATCATCGTCCGAAACGCCATGGCCGAGTGCTACAAACAGGATACGTTCAGCAACAGCAACGCAATCAACTGGATTCACCTGTTTTTTTCACATTTGCTGCGGGATTACAGTAAAACGGTGCAGTTCTACAATTACCAGCTTGGAACGGATTTTTCTCTGATCCTACAGTACATCCAGCACAATTACCAGACGCTGACGCTGGCGTCGCTGGCAGAATTTTTCCACTACAGTGAGCCCCATCTGAGTACGCTGATCAAGCAGAATACCGGCTGCGGCTTTACAGCGCTGATCAAGCAGCTCAGAATGGCCGATGCCACCTCGTTTTTGATCAATACGAAAATGAAGATCAGCGAGATCGCAGAGTGCGTGGGCTACAATTCGGCAGATCATTTTTCGCGGATCTTCCGTTCGGAATACCAGATGTCGCCCCAGGAATACCGAAAGAAGCACCAGAGCGCGGAGGATCTGTTCCAGCCCATGGCCCAGGTGAATTG